>Ga0315298_1005746_pt1 | contig 17374 bp, 13 predicted proteins | sample WHS_1_MG_FD_203077 | JGI IMG/M metagenome (GOLD analysis project Ga0315298, IMG submission 203077) | Extremophilic microbial mat communities from Washburn Hot Springs, YNP, Wyoming, USA - WHS_1_MG | ecosystem: Environmental > Aquatic > Thermal springs > Hot (42-90C) | place: USA: Wyoming...
ACGTGGTTGGAATGTAAATTCGGGTGTACCTACCAGAGAAAAACTCATTGAACTTGGTTTGGATAGAATATGGAATTAACCCCTGAAGCTGGACATCTTGGGATAGTAAGTTTGGTAGTATCTGTAATAATCTATAATTGTTGAAAACGGATCTTGCCATGAGACATCAAGGGAATTTCATCCTTGAATCCAAGAAAAAGATTGCCAAAGAGTTGATCCGTAAGCATCCATAACATATTGGACTTTTTAGGAGGGATTTAAAAGTTGTTTATCCAGTACCCAAGCGGAGAGGCATTGCATGTGCCCCGATACACCTTTTCCGCATCGTACCAGATAATGAAAGTAGGCCACATACTTCACCTGGAGGTTTGAGACCAACCAAGTTTTCGGAAAATAATGGAAAAATTCTAACTGCGGTTGGCCTATAAATTAGGGTACGGCCAGAATCATCCCATACCTAAAAAGTATTCGGAGCAGAACTTTAGTAAAATGATAAGGAAGAGGGTATGTGGCAACATCTGAACCCATACAAAGCATTGGCTACCATGGACACAAAATGATAAAAACTATTTGACCGTGTTGGTCAATGTCTGTGGTTAGAAATGGATCAAAAATGGGAGTTATTGACATAAATTAAGACTTTAACAGGAGAAATAGCATGAAAAAAGCAGTAAAAATTTACAATGAAAATGGAGACGAAACAGCTTCCATTTATTCTGTTAAAAGAAAGGGTGATAAACTGATTATGAATGGCAAAGTTCTGGGAACCATGCAGATGGATATGGTACTTAATTCCACAGATGCCGTAAGGGCTCTCAAATTGTTCTTTACCAAGGCAGTGATATCATTCGCGATAATGCTACCTTACTATGCGCTTAAAAAATCTTTCGAACATAAAACGGATGTATAATTGTTAAAATGCAAATACCAATCAACGGCTCAGGCTTATTCAATGGCAGATCCTTCATATTTGCATTCGGTATTGATATGTTAAATCTAATCGGTCTGTAAGCCTTCCACTTACACCCATATATTAAGCAGATAAACAGATTTGGTGATTAACCAACCTTTTTTGTTTGTGCAAATATAATTTAAATTTATTATGAATGCAGCGCCTGATTCAAATCTTATATAACCAACAGACACTAAACAAATTTTTATTAATAATATCCCTTAGGTATCCAAACTCTTTCCTTCCATTCGTCAGTTACTGAAAGATGATATCCCGGATAAATCTTAGTCGGACCCATCATAAGCCAAGGATCAAATTCTTTGACGACAATATGTCCTGGTATAACGTCAGCGATTTTAAAACTTGGCATGCTCTGCCATATATTCTTATCTGGATGGTAAGTCGGCAACAAACCACCCGTATTTACAGGATCAAGCCCAAATAAGCTATCTCTTAGAATATCACCATTCAAATCTGCGTATCCCACTTTCTCCAATGCATTTTGAATGACTTGATGACCTATAATAGCTTCGCTAACTCCATAAAGATAATACCAACCTGCCCTCTGTTCTGGAATTTGTCCATCATGATATTTAGCCGCTAAGTCAAAGGCTAACTTAAGACCAGGATATTTTTCCTGAATGCTTGCGGGTTCGTTACCACACCAGCCATAAACGTAAGTGCGCAGCTTAGCGCTCTTAGTATATTCCTCGATAAGTTTTGGTTCCGCCATAGCCACATCTGCAGGCAGCCAATCTATATCAAGGGTAATACCCTTTTTATGCAAACCAAGAGTAACTGCATCATTCAACACTACTCGACAGGCACCAGAACCCCAATGTTCAACCATAATTAAATCAGGCCCCTTCTCAAGGACACGCGATAGTTCGGCCTTTACATCCACCGGAGCTACAGGGATATATACAGCGCCTTGATAATCCAGATCGTTACCTAATATGCGAGTTGTAAACTCCGGTATGCCGAATTCTGGCTTATCTAATACGCGTCTTGACGGCACATCAGCCGCTAGTATACCAAGCTTTAGCTTTCCAGGATTTCCCGACTTTTTCCATTGCATTGTATGATACTCTAAAAATGACATTATGCCAGACGGCAAGTCCATAGTAGCCATAGCGAGAAACGGCCTTGGTAATTCATATACATAAGGGTCACAGGTGCAATCTATGTGTTGCCCTGGTATTTTGTCACGAACACACGCAGTATAAATCGCAGCCGATGGAGAGCTACCATTTGCATACACATATTGCATACCTTGTTGCTTGAACCTTTCATAAAGTGAAACACTTTTAGCAACATCCCAACCATGGTCACCTAACAAAACCCTTACTCTTACCGTCTCTTTCTTTCCTGTCTTGGGATCTAGATACTGAATACCACCCTTAGTTTCGTTAAGATTTGTAAAATAATCGTGACAAGAAGTTGCGCCTTCACCAATAGCACGTAATGGACCTGTTAACGCTCCCAGAATGCCAATTGTTATTGTCTTTTCTTGTGTTTTGCTGGCCGGAGTTTGCTGACCGCAACCAACTAGCAAGACCATCAATACGATAATAATTATTCCTAACACTTTGACACGCCCCATCATAAACCTCCTTTTTAATGATAAATATTATAAGTATGGAAATTTAAATAAGATTATTCATTTCATAATATTTAAAAATTAATATTTAGTCAAGTATCTGTAAGCGTCCATAACAAATTGGACTTTTTGGAAGGGTTTAAGAAATTGTCTATATAATTCCTGAGGGAGGGATGTTGCCATCTTAAAACTAAAAAGTATTTGGAGCAGAACGTTAGTAAAATGATAAGGAGGAAAGTGTCCGCCATCAACTGAACCAGTAGATACAGTAACAGTTTTGTTGGTTGGAGTTGAAAATTAAGAGAGACCTCCCAAAATAGATATGATCAAAAATAAACTTATAATGAGATCTCTCTTGAAAAACAGTTTAATCGAAAACTCCATGGAACTCAAACACAGCTTACTTGACGCGGAAAAAAGGTTACTGGCCAAGGCAATCGCATGGGCGAGGAAAGCATTCAAACGCTTTCTTGAGGAGATGGATTTACTTATCCAACGGCACTGACCGGCATTATTAAAAATCGTTCATAAACGGAGCGTCTGGTATCGGACCTGGCTGGGGCCAATCCGGGTCACCAGAAGACAATATCAAGATCGGGCTGGCAAATATCGATATCTCCTTGATGAATTAATGGGAATGGATAAATATCGCCATACTACCTTTGCAATAAAGGAGATAGCCTGCATGTTAGCAGGTGAGATGCGTTTCCGTAAGAGCGCTGAAATATTAAATAGCACTACAGCCATTGACCTTTCCCACCAAACTATTCATCGTCTTGTGCAAGAGACGCTTGCTATAAGCCTGGCGGATGAGGAGAAGTCCACCGTCTGGTTTGAAGAGAGCGGCGAGTTGCCGCCATCTAAGAACATGCAAGCAGATCGCCTGATGATTGAGGCTGATGGCGTGATGCTGCCCTTACAAAAGGAAACATCTCGCGAAGCTGAGGTAAAGTTGGGAATAGCCTATGAAGGATGGCAGAAAGTGGGCAAAGACCGCTACAGAACAGTCAATAAGACATACTATGCGGATGTGGCAAACGCCGACCGATTTTGGGCAGGTATGACATTGAAGTTGCATCAAAGATATGACCTGATGGGAACGCAATACGTTGTCGGTGGGGATGGGGCAGTCTGGATCGAAGAAGGCGCGGATTATTTTGGCGGACGGTATCAACTATGCCGGTACCATCTTAACCGTGCCCTTTGCCGTGCCCTGGGGCATGATAGGAAAACTCTTCGGTCGGTTCAACATCATTGTAACCAGGGCAATTTCGAAACTGCTATTGCGGAGCTAAAACAAGCGGCGGGCAAAGCTCAAAAGGATAAGACAAAAGATATCACGCATGTTATCAAATATATCAACGCCAATGCTTCCGGGTTTAAGGACTACCGGCAAGACCTGCCAAAATATGATAGTTCTCTGAGGAGAACCGGGGCTATTGAGGGTAACATAGATAAATTAATTGTAAGAAAGATGAAGAACCAGGGCATGAGCTGGTCAACGCAGGGAGTACGCCGCATGTTGTGGCTGAGAATAAATATACGCGAAGGTACACTTATAGATCGTCTCTGCACCAGTAGAAGTAACACCGTGCCAGTTAAATTGCCGAAAAAACAATTGAACCGGGTGATCGATCGCACTATGAGATATGACTATGCCAGTTATTTTAGCGCGGGACTGCCCGCAATATCCGATCCACACGCATCACGTCCCTGGGTTGAATTACTAAAATCTCTAACCACGATAGCGGTATAATGTTTTGCAGGGTCTCTGTAACTCAAAACCGACAAATCAGAGACAGTACCGAACCAGTACACTCAGTTGATTATTAAGAAACAATATGCTAACATTTTGTCATTTGATTGCCTATTAATGTCTAACAAAGGTCATTCAAAATAATTTTATATTTTGAAGCACGCAATTTGTCATTGTTTTAATATTTTTGTGTTTATCATGTATTGAAAACATTATTTATATAATTAAGCAAGCTAGTAAAAAATAATTAGGAGGGTTATTTTAATGAATTTATCTAGGTTTTCTCTTGAGGGTAAGGTAGCTCTTATAACAGGAGGAAGTAGAGGTATAGGTCGCGCAGTAGCTCTGGGATTTGCAGATGCTGGAGCCAAAGTAATTGTGAGTAGCCGCAAGTTGTCAGACTTAGAACAAGTTGTTGAAGAAATTAAAAATAGAGGTGGGGAAGGGATGGCAATTGCTGCTCATGCTGGTAGGCCTGAGGAAATTTCTAAAATTGTAGAAACCGCGAAAAGTAGATACGGTAAGATTGATATTCTGTTTAATAATGCCGGTACAAGTCCAGCAGTTGTAAATATGATAGATGCTGAAGAAAGATTATGGGACTCAATAATGAACCTGAACCTAAAAGGGTATTTCTTGCTCGGTCAAGCTGTCGCTAAAATAATGCGTGAGCATGGTGGTGGCTCAATAATAAATTGCAGCTCCGTTGATGCTTTTAGACCTGAGAAGTACGTTGGCATTTACTCTATTAGTAAAGCAGGTGTTCTTGCTTTAACAAGAGCTTGGGCCTATGAATGGGCAGAATTTAAAATAAGAGCTAATGCTATATGCCCGGGAGCAACCAAAACTAGGTTACTAGAAAGTTCGTTTGCGCTTGCGCCTGAAAGATTGGAACTTGTAAAACACAAGATACCTCTTGGAAGATTGGCAGATCCCGATGAGATGGTAGGTGCTTGTATCTTTTTAGCTTCAGATGCATCTAGCTATATGACTGGACATGAAATAGTAGTTGATGGAGGAATGTTAATAGCCGAATAATTAGGTTTCTCAAAAATAGAGACTAAGTTTTTTATAGTTTTATAGTTTGAAGAATAGGCTTGAAAAGAAGGCAACACCTCCTTTGATGGGTTTAGGCCGTACACCAATTTATAGGCCAACCACAGTTAGGATTTTTCCGTTATTTTCCGAAAATTCTGTTGGTCTCAAATCTCCAGGTGAAGTATGAGGCCTGCCTTTATTGTAATCTAAGTGCAGCGCTCAATGATGTCTCTGACATTCTTCAAATTTATAAACCGGTTTTCATTCAAACATTCGTCTCTGAGTATTCCTATAAAGCTTCCAGCGCAGGCGTTTTCGGCAGGTTTACCAGGACGAATAAAAATTAGCTTTACTTTGTGGTTGTATGCCCACTCATCAGGTGCCTTGCTTGTAAATTCAGGGCCATTATCCGTCGTAATAACCGCTGGTAGTCCTCTCATTTCAGCCAGCCTATCCAGTACCTGCACTATCCTACGTACACCCAGAGAGGTATCGACTTCGATAACAAGGCATTCACGAGAATAATCGTCAATAATTACCAACGCATGAAATCGTCGGCCTGAAACAATGCTGTCCGTGACAAAATCCATTGACCAGCGCGCATTGGGACATGTTGGAACAGGCATAAATACCTTTCTAATGCCGCCATACCTGGCTTTTGAATTGTAGTAAGATGCATCTCTCATACCGTGTTTGCGGCAGAGATCGGCTATCTTTGGCTTGCCTCCCCTTCCTTAAGCACCCTTAAGATCTGTTCCTCGGTATACTTCTTAACTTTCACTAGAGCCCTCCTCATGGATTTTTATCGCAAGGAAAACTCTAAGAGCAACGAGCCTGGTTTAGCGGGGTACGGCCACCGTGAGACTGTTCTAACACGATGTGTCCAGTTTCAGGGCGCAGACTAAATGCAATGCTAAAAAGCTGATTTAAGTATTATAAAAATTAAGTATGCGTTTTAAAGTATCATTTGCCTCGGATATAATCCTTTCTATCAAATCCCGGCATGAAGGGATGTCTTTTATTAAACCGACAACCTGACCTGTACCGAGTCCGCCTTGAACCACATCCCCATAAACAACAGGGATCATAGAGCGACTGACATCCTTTCCCTCGTAACCAGGCGGTTTTGAAAGATAAAACTCCAAAACTTTTTCAGGATCTTTTGTTTTGGCATCGATCTCAAGTAGCTGTTTCACAAACTCATTTTTTAAACACCTAACAGATCCAAAACGCATCTCAACTTGGATATCGCCTATTTCTTCTGCTGATTTTCTGCCATGTACAATTGAGACAGTATCTGACGCAGAGCTTTTAATTAATAGATCTTTCCAGTTCTGATGTGCCGGAGATTCCTTGGTAGCTATAAACCGTGTACCCATATAGACGCCTTCAGCACCCAATGCGAGTGCGGCAATAAAACCACGGCCATCACCAACTCCACCTCCAGCAATAATTGGTATACTTACTACATCAGCTATCTGAGGAACCATTGTAAATGTAGTTAGCAAACTCGTATTACTATGCCCACCACCTTCTGTTCCAGAAGTGATAATAGCATCTACTCCTGCATCCTGACTACTTTTTGCGTGTTTGGGATTGCCTACAACTTGGAGGACTTTAATTCCTGCTTTATGTAGTCTCTCTGTATAATATTTTGCACTGCCCTGGGAAACAATTGCCACCGGAACCTTTTCTTCTACAGCCACTTTAAATACTATCTCGCTGAAAGATTCTTCTCCGGGACCTGGTACAACAATGTTTATCGCAAAAGGTTTGTCTGTTAAACTTTTAACCTTTTTTATCTGGGACCGCATTCTCTCACCAGTTTCAACTGGATCCCTTGTAATACTGGTTGAGCCCGCATTGGGGCCAAGTGTACCTAAACCACCAGCATTTGATATGGCAGCTACCATCTCAGCGTTAGTTACCCATGCCATAGAAGCTTGTATGATAGGATATTTTATTCCCAATAAATCACATACCCGAGTTCGCATTAATTTCTTTTACTCCTTAATTAAACTTTTATTTTTCCACGAAACTAGGAAGTCGTAACTATCTAATAACTTTTCAGCGCCTGTTACAATTCTTTCTATTAATTCCTTGCATGTTGGTATATCATCTATAAAAGCTACGGCCTCGGACCAAAGAGTGGATGACATTTCCAATTCCTCACCAGATTCCTCTGGTCCCAAATAAGCTCGCGATTTCCACTTATCGTCCTTTAAGAATAGAGCAGTAGCTTTTGGTATCCATTCCTGCATCGGCATACCTTGCTCCCTTAACTTTATAAGCTCATTGTAAGCCTGCGGATCCGGTGTATTTAAACACCTATGCTTCAATTGAAGATTATCAGGCTTCATCTTTATCATATTTAATTTATGTTTCTCAGCCACTATGCATTCCTTAGTAGCCATGAATCTAGTCCCCATCATAATCCCATCTGCACCCATTGCAAGAGCTCCTAAAAATCCCGCAGCGTCTCCAATACCTCCAGATATAATTAACGGAACATGGATAAACTTTTTAGCCCATAACAAAGTTGTCATAGTTGTAAGTTGTTCTATATTTTTCTTACCAATTCCTTCCAAACCGACCATGATAATAGCATCAGCACCTGCTTCTTGAGCATGTAGAGCATGTTTTAGGGTAGCAACTTTATGTATCCATTTACGACCAGCTTCATGTGCCTGCCTGCCAAAATCATCCGAAAGATAAACGGCAGTCTCTAAGACGGGGACATCTTCTTCAAGAACAACTCTGAGCATCCCTTTTTCGTCTTTACAATGTGTAATGCTGATATTCACAGAAAAAGGCTCTTTGGATAACTCGTGATACTTTCTAATACCCATACGTAATTGCTCTGGCGTATGGTATGCACCTGCTGTGATCGTGCCATGCCCGCCAGCATTTGATACAGCAGCCGCTAATTCTGGATAACCGAAAGCACTTAATCCTCCTTCGAGGATCGGATATTTACACCCCAATAATTCGGTAACTCTAGTTTTCCATTCCATTATTTTACTCTCCACACCACAATTTTATTCGATAAATTTTATTATATAATTTAGCATTTCGCAACAAATTGTACGTGCAACAAGAGTATGTGGAAAAATATTTTAAAGTTGGCTATCGTCGTTTCATGAAACGAAGCATTAATAAATAGGATGGCCGCCAGCAACGAGCAATCGACAAAAGACTCAAAATCATAAGGTTCTGTGATCAATGGGGAGCCGCAGCGACACGTGAAGAGTTTAACCTGAGCCGCTCGACCATTTTCCTCTGGAAGCAGAAACTGAAGAGATCAAGGGGCGGTATAGCCGATTTAGTGTTGGGCGATAAAACGCTCGTGCGCAAGATAAGGAGAGTCGTGCGTCCATTTATCGAGGAGTTTATCATCAGATACAGAACCGATCACCTAGGATCATATAATACTACTTATTACACCTTTACTCAAGGCAGAACGCTATTCGGCTGGCATTAGGCACATGCCTGAATGGACTGCAGGCAGAATCACCAAGATCTCAAGGCAGGGGGGCAAACCTTCAGATTCCAGTAGGTAAGCATCAACGCCAAGGTCGGTGATCTGGTCTTAAGGTAGAGGCCAAAACCATGTAAAAAGGAGCTGCGCAAAGGCTTGCACCCTCAAATACCTGTGATCTTACACAAATTGATACCATTTCCGTCTTCGCCTGCGGTATCAAGCGGTTTAACCGGACAATATAAGAGCAGTATACTGGCTATCAATTACCTGTACGATATACGGAGATTCAATATCGAGCTGATAGAATACCTCATCCGATACGATACGGAAAAGGTGTATCGGAACACTGGCAATGTTCCTTCGCTCGGTATAGTGTAAACAATTTTTAAATACCTCCTAAAAAGTCCAATATGTTATGGATGCTTAAATTATATTGACAACTAAAATATTTCTGGTATTATATAATCCCATTAATCTATTGATTATATTGCAATTCTAATTAGATATTTATTGATATAATTTTATTCTTGAAGCCATCCGGAATCAGAAGAGGGAAATTTTTTTATCATCCAAATTTGCATTATTTTACAAATAAAAATAAATAAAAATATTATAGGAGGATATTATGGCTACTGAAGAACAATACCAAAAATTTTTAAAGGAACACAACTTAGATCCAAAATTAGTCGAAGGGATAAAACAATTTATAGGTTATACCAATGACGAAATAATGAAAACGACTCCAAGACAGCATAAATCGTGGAAGGCGCAATACATACTTAACGAATGGTTCATAGTTGCTGAAGTAGTTGAAGCTCATCACTGCGGTGCAAGAAATAAAGTTGGTGATCGTTATGTTATACAAAGTGCAACCTCTCTTGTGCCTGAAGAATGTACAGTTCGCTTCCTTTGTACTGGTGCAATTGTCCCCATATCTTGGTATGGTAATATTTTATATGAACGTTTATCTGAGGGATTAGATCCAAGGGATTTTGCCGTAAACGAATATGCTTGGTGTCAAGATACCGACGTGGAATGTGGCGGTTATGGGAGAATACTGTTAAAAATAAGTATGCAACACATATCTGAATTTAAATCAATGAAAGATCAGTCGTATTGGACTAAAATAAAGAAAAAATAAAAATATAACTTAAACGCAAAGAGGGAAATGCACGTTTCCCTCTTTGCGCTATCCACGTCTTCATCAATAGGTCTGTAAATGCCAAGCACAGACAAATGCCTCCTTCATTTTGATTTCCTCTTGTAATTGTAACTTTGAGTCAAATCCCAGGTAGAACTCTATGAACTTTTCAGGCGTATTCAGCTTGCAAAATCTTTGCTTGGCCAGCGTGAGCATCTTTCAGATATATGTGGTGGCGTTGTTGACCTTCTTAAAATGTTTTGCCGCATTGATCCTTAATTGCAAAGCAACAAACGGCAAATCAACACATTGGTGGTATGTAGGTGTTTATAGTGCTCCTTAGGAAACCGGTAGGAGGTGACCATCCTGTCCCAGTCTCCACTCAGGTATTATATAGACAATTTCTTAAACCCCTCTAAAAAGTCCAATATGTTATGGACGCTTACATTACATTGACTAAATTAATATTAATATTTAAAATATGCTACTAATATTGTATCTTATACTATAACGATAAAACGATAATATGATATGCTAAAAGAGAATATTTCAATAAATATTAGCAGATGTACTGAGTGCTTATGCTGTCAGCTCATATGTTCTTTAACGTATACTAAGGAATTTAATCCTGAAGAATCCAGGATAATCATAAAACCACCATACGAAATAATGTTCGCAGATAATTGTTTGAAAGGGTGCAACCTTTGTGCGAGATATTGTGTATATGGGGCAATTGTGCCACTTAAGAGGGATAGGGATTAAGATAAAAATGCAAAATTATGGTTATGCGGGTAAAATACTTTTTATTGATCTAACCAAACGTACTGTTAAAGATGAACCATTAGATATGAATATCGCTCAGAAATATATCGGCGGCCCAGGCTTGGGTCATAAGTTACTTTATAATTTTCTGAAACCCAATACGGATCCATTGTCTCCTGAAAATCCTATTACCGTAGGTATTGGACCCCTGGGCGGCACGCTTGTTCCCGGAGCGGGAAAATGTGCGCTAACTATGAAGTATCCTATACTTGCTAGTAGGCATAGCAAAAAATACTTTGTCTCCAATGCAATGGGCGGTAGTAGAAGATTTGGAATAATGCTGAAAAATGCTGGCTATGACCATTTTGTTATAACAGGCCGCAGTGAAAAGCCATGTTACTTAAAGATTACGGATGAATCTGTTGAGATCTGCGATGCCAGCGATATATGGGGCAAGGACATTCATCAGACGCATGAGATACTTGTGGCAAGACACGGAGGTAAAAAAGGGGGTTGTGGCACTTGGATTATCGGCCCAGCAGGAGAGAATTTAGTGGCAATATCTCAAGCAACACTTGATAATTTAAATAGCTTGGGTAGATATGTAGGTTCAGTATTAGGTTCTAAAAATTTAAAAGCAGTTGTTACTTACGGCAAAAATGGAATAAAAGTTGCTGATAGCAAGAAGTTCATGTCTATTTATGAGAAAAAGCGAAATGAAATTTTAAAACACCCTCACTATCAACCGCTTCCTTTATTACATCCCGAGTCACTTAAAGAAATATATGAGAAAACGAGGGTAGATATTAAGGCCTGCACTGGCTGTCTCGGGGCATGCAGGTCCACTCACAAAGCGCCTGATGGCAATTTTAAGGGCCAGCGATATCAGGGTGGCGATTTTTCGATTTCTATAGATTATGGCCGAAGATTGAGATTAAATGACATTGGCTCTATGTACAAATTGATGGATCTCACAAATAGATATGGGCTGTGTATGGTTACAACGTTAAGAATGCTATATTTTGTAACGAGTTTATATCAAAGAGGACTCGTTACAAAGGAAGATACTGGAGGCATTGAATTACATTTGGGAGAAATTGATAGTTACATAGCCATCATTGATAAAATCGTTTACAAACGTGATATCGGAGAAGTAATGGCCCAAGGCTGGTATGCGCTTGCAGAAAAATTTGGTGTTGATCCTTCGGAAGAATTTAAGGATGGATGTAGCATAGTTAAAGGTGTAGATACTTTAACTGATTCCAGATTTTGGCCGTCACATTTCGCTCCTACTATGGGCATAACAAATGTTGTACATTCTAAAGGCAAGCATGTTCACGGGGCGACTTACTGGCCCAGAGGCCCTGAATTGCATAAGGATACCTATTGGCCTGATTTTTTGCAATCGTTATCAGATATTCGCAGAGATACAGAAAAGATGGGGGTAACAGGGGAAGAGCTAAATAGAATTTTTTCAGATAATTCGTTTGATGCAGGGAAACTGGCAAAATATACACAGGATGCGGAGTATCTTTATAATGCACTTGGTATTTGTGATTGCACAGTTCACTGGGAATGTGATCCAATACGCGATGTTCCTTGGCTTTCTGAAATTTATTCCGCTCTAACTGGTATTTCAATAAGCCCACGCGAATTTTTAAGGGCAGGGGAAAGAATTTGGAATCTTGAAAGATTATTGAATGTTAGAGAAGGATTTTCAAGAGAGGATGACGAGGTTCCAGCAGTATGGCTACAAAATATTGATAGGCCTGTAAATTTGCGTACTGGACAGCAATATTTAATGGATTGGTTTGGAAATCGCCTTACTAAAGAGGACATTAACAAGATGCTTGATAACTATTACGAAGAACGTGGCTGGGATTTAAAAACAGGTGTGCCTACAACTGGCAAGCTTATTGAACTAGGCCTAGAAAATTTTGTTTAAATAGGCGTTATTCTCTAAGAATAGCCCCGGTATTTTGGGATAATTTGGGAGGCTAAGATGGATCCTGGCATGATAAAAGGAGATGGGAAGGTATATAGGGGAATTAGTTAGGGTTCAAACATCGGATAATAGGCATTTTACTCTTAGACCATGAAGGAGTGAGACTTTATCCTACAAGTGAATAGTAATTGAACTCTATAATTACAAGTTTAATTCATTATATGGTGAATTGCTCCGTAAAAATTTTAAAAACAGACTCATAATCAAAAGAATAAAATTAGTTACTTCGTCAGTTCCTTTTGGCACTATCTTTCCAATTTTAGCGAAAACATAAAAAAATAAAGGAGTTTATTAATTCAAATGGATATTTATCATAAACTTAGGCTCAAATTTAATTCGCATCCAATTGGGGCACCTGACCTACCTGAAGTCTATGAAATATACAAGATGCTTTTTACTCCAGAGGAGGCAAGTATTGTTTTAGTAATACCTTTTTCCCCAAAACCGGTTGAAGCTATTGCCAAAGATGCCGGTTTGACCATATCGCAGGCAATTTACCTATGCGAAAAATTAGCAGACAAAGGCCTAGTGTCCACACATCATCAAGGTGATAATAAGATATATATGCTGCTTCCAATGATGCCTGGGATTTTTGAATATCCTTTTATGAAAATCAGAAAACTAGATCTTGATTATGAGAGACTGGCTAAGTTATGGAATGATTATTATATAAAAGGATTTGGTCAGGAAGTTCATGGTGGTAAAACAAGCATGACAAGGGTAATACCTGTTCAGCAGGCGATTGAATCCGTACAGGGGGTTTTACCTTTTGAAGAAGCTTCATATTATATAAACACTGCAGAACTTTTATCTGTTGGCTTATGTTCATGTCGAATCGCTGCCAAAAAATGTAAAAATCCTGTAGAAACCTGTTTTGCATTTGGAGGAGCTGCTAGATATCTGGTCGAAAGAGGTATGGGGCGATTTATAGATAAAGAAGAAGCATTGAAGATATTAGAACAAACGGAAAAAGCAGGTTTAGTACATATGGTTTCTAACACATCTGAAAAAATAGGAATGATGTGTAATTGTTGCTCCTGTTGTTGTGTGAATCTCGGCTATACCAAGATTAAAGGAGCATTATCGCATCCTTTTTCCAACTTTTATGCCTCGCCCAAACCCGAGTTATGTAATTTATGCGGCATATGTGAGAGCAAATGCCCTGTTAAAGCTATAAAGATTAACGATTCTCTTTATATAGATGCAAACCAATGTATCGGCTGTGGTTTATGTTCTTCCGCTTGTCCAGCAGGGGCAATTGACTTTAAACGCAAAGATAAAGTACTTACGCCGCCAGCAAAAGCAAAGGATCTTGCCATAATAGTAGCAAAAGAAAAGGGTAGACTAAACGAATTCCTTGACAATATAAAAACATAAAGTGGTAATAGATTGTATTGTCAATTACCACCATCTATAAGCCACTCTTTATTACAGACATTGACCCAGCCGGTTAAATAATTTTTATCCTCTTCCGTCCATGGTAGCCAACGCCTCCTTTCTGCGGTGTATGTAGAGCCCCTTCCGGTGGTGCCCTCGACAGTAATCTGTTATCTGCTATTAGCCAGGCGGTCCATTGCGCTGTTGCCCAAGATAGGGTTATCAAAGTGCCTCAGCTATTTCTCCACCGCCCGGTTGCTTTTGATGACTAAGCTGGACTTACAGTGTTTGGCAATAACCAGCTCAAATAGATCGTTGGACTGCTGGGCGCGAGCAAATAGCTTTTGCCCTGCGGCAGGCTGAATCGGGGATTCTGGTTCCCGAAGTCTGCCGTAAGACGGGCAAAGCCGAACAAACTTTGTACTTACGGAGGAAGAAATAGGTATGGGCGTGGCCGAAGTGAGACGGTTGAAAATACTATAGGAAAAGGACCGGAAATTAAAGCAGCTCGTAGCAGATCTTAACTTGGATAATCAGATGCTTCAGGATGTGCTGTGAAAAAGCTCTGAAGCCTGCCCAGTTGTAATAACAGGTTGATGTATTGCAGGTTTGTTACAACGTAAGCAAGCGAAAAGCATGTAGCGTATTAGGATTTCAGAGATCTTCATGTTATCACAGCAGCATAGCGACTGAACAGGCGGCTCTGAAAATCAGGATCCGCGATCTGGCATAGGCCAGGATAAATTATGGATATGGACGAATTCATGTACTACTTCAAAGAGAAGACTGGAAGGTGAATCACAAAAGAGTATATAGGCTTTATAAGCAGGAAGGGTTTATGATGCGTCCTAAGAAACCCAGAAGGCATGTATCTGCCTGCCAGCGCGCAGAGAGACCTGCAGCTACACAACCTAACGAGGGATGATCCATGGATTTCATAAACGATGAGCTGTTCGACGAGCGGCGGATAAGGCTCTTAACATTATTGGATAACTTTACCCGTGTGAGTCTGGCTATGGAAGTGGACGCCAATATCAGTGGACAGAAAGTAGCGGAGATTATGTTGATGAGAATGGGAAGAGAACATAGCCTGCCCAAACTATCAGGGTCGATAGCAGGCCTGAATTTATCAGCAAAAGGCTTGACCAACGGCGGGCTTATCTAAACGGCATTGGGTTAGGTTTCAATTGGCCAGGTAAACCCACTGATAATGGACTCATAAAGGCTTTTAACAGACGTCTGCACCAAGAGTGCCTGAATGAAACTGGTTTTTGTCCTTGGAAGATGTACGGGCAAAAGTGGAAGAATGGCGCACGTATTATAATATAAAGAGCGACCGCCTGGAGCTTTGTGTAATATCTAGCCAATGTCAATTCATAGCATTTGGATAAGGGTTTACTCCAAAACTAATCTATTCTATTATTGCTAGCTTTATGATGGAATTTATTTTTCTAAAATCTTTTTAAAATCGAGTCCAAGATCTTCTAAGATAGCAATCACTGCCGCTCTTCCACCCCCCGTTACACCAAGCCCAGGATGGGTACTTGCCCCGCACATGTAAAGTTTTTTAATCGGTGTCCTGTATCGACCCCAACCAGGTAGCGGCCTATTAGCAAATGACTGGCTCAAAAAACCGCCTATATGGCCTATATCTCCATTCAACATAGCATGATTACTTTTATAAATGTCATACGGACTAACTATATAGCGAGCCAGTATATTGGTATCTGTCAAATTAACGGTATAGCTTTGTGCTGATTTTAATACGTCGTCCGCTACTTTGATTTTTATTTCGTCCCATTTAGCAGCTCCTCCATCTCTTAAATTGTATGGTTCAATATGAGCTAAATACAGTGTGTGCTTTCCCGCTGGTGCACGACTTGGATCATACAATGTTGCGACTCCCATTGTAGGCCCGCCACTGCAGGGAAATCCCATTTTTGCCAATTCGAACATTTTTAAATATTCATCGGTAAATTGGCAAGTATTAACATAATAAGTTTTTTGGATATCCTGGTTAATTCCGCCTTTTAACCCTGCTTTAAATATAGGTGCCTCATTTAAAGCTATTGCCTGAATCATACATGAAAAAGGAGCCGACAATATATGCTTCACCTTATCTGTAAATCCCCTAGGTAAATCATCAGGATTCAACATGTTTAAAAATAATTGTTTTACATTTACGTTGGACACCACCGCTTTCTTAGCCTCTATTTCATCACCGTCATTGATTATTACGCCTTTTGCTTCCCCATTTTTAGTTATAACAGATTTTACAGGGCTGGAGCATTTTATTTTTCCACCGTTATCCAAAAGACAATCTTTTAACGCTCTGGCAAGCTCTCCTGACCCACCTTTTGGCATAGCCCATCCCCATCTATGCAACATTGAAATAAAAAACATTATATTGCCAGTGCCTTTCTCAACAGGGCTGATAAAGCTTTCAGCCGCGAACCGACTCAATGCGAGCTTGAGTTTTTCACTTTCAAACCATTCACCAAGTATATCCCAACCGCTCGAGAGAACTATGCGCAAATATTCCCTACCTTCAGGTGAAGAATCAAATAAAGACATCATTGCACCCCAGGTTGGCGGAGGCGAAAATGCGCCAACATGAGCGATTTTTAACATCTGGTCACAAAGATCTTTAAATTTAATATACGCATCAGCATCATGCTTGGAAATTTGCTCAATTGACTTATAAGTTTTATTTATATCTTGATAAAAAATTATGCAAGTTTCGTCTTTAAAAATACAGCCCAGGGGAATTTCCGGATATATATATTTTAAATTATATTTCGATTTTAACTGGAGTTCATCTCGATGTAAAAGTGGATTGGCCGTAATCATACCATGCATAGCAGATGCCGGTTCAAGTATGAATCCGGGTAGAGTTAATTCAGCACTATAAACACCACCACCTACGTGGTCCTGCTCTTCAATTACACAAACGCTTAATCCTGCTTTTAGTAGATAGCACCCCACAATCAAACCATTATGGCCCCCCCCAATAATAACAACGTCATATTTTTCTGGCATTTTTCCTCCTCAATGTGAATATGTTTATATTGTTTTATCACATATAGCTAGGTTATTATTATAAACTACCTAAATTTATATTGTAAAACTATTGTAAGCATCCGTTACTGTGACAGATTTGTCGGTTTTGAGTTAGAGAGACCCTGCAAAACATTATACCGCTATCCTGGTTAGAGATTTTAGTAGTTCGACCCAGGGACGTGATGCGTGTGGCCCATATATT
>Ga0315298_1005747_pt1 | contig 17374 bp, 17 predicted proteins | sample WHS_1_MG_FD_203077 | JGI IMG/M metagenome (GOLD analysis project Ga0315298, IMG submission 203077) | Extremophilic microbial mat communities from Washburn Hot Springs, YNP, Wyoming, USA - WHS_1_MG | ecosystem: Environmental > Aquatic > Thermal springs > Hot (42-90C) | place: USA: Wyoming...
ATGATGGAGGTAAGCACCGTTTCCGAGGTCGTGGTGACGGTGCTGCTTGCGCTTGTCGTAACAGTCGTCACCACAGTAATTTCTTGCCTTTTTACGAAATAGGTCATGTTCCAAATCCATTTCGGGACGTTCACGCCTTCGCATGACGCGATGAGCGATAAATTCCAAGGCCCTTCCTTTTTCGGAGCCATCAGCTTAATCATTATAAGTTTTTCAACACCATATCCCCTCTCAATATAATCATCAAAGAAACCAATCTCTCTTGATGATTCTAAGTCGACGACCGAGATCCTCACATGTGCCATTTTGTTTGCATCATACCTTACGTAAATTGTTATGTTGAAATATTCCCCTGGCCTAAGAATTGTGCCATTAGCAGGATGGAGTGGGAGAAAGCCTATTTTGACCACAGTACTTCTCTTCACCACAGTATTCACCACAGCCCCCTCAGTATTGCTACTTGCACAGGATTCGCTGGGATATATGAGAACTTGGCCAAGGCCAAGAATCAATAATAAGATCAAAATCTTGGTCTTCAAAGGCCTGGATGCCCAACGAGGCCCCTTTATCGGATGTGAGGATATTTTTAGAATGACCCACCACCCTGGTGATTTGTTCTGGACTTGATTTTTAAAGATTTCCTTGGCCCTTGAGATCTCCCGATCGGCGGCGCGACCATCGAATAGCAAACATAAAAAAGGTTCTTCGTAAAGATGAACTCGGAAGCGGGGGCCATGAGGCGGGCGGGCCTGGCGGAGCTTAGGCTCCATCGGGGCGAGGCCCCGGGCTGGCTATTGGCCCGGATGATAGCCCTGGCGAAGGGGATCTTCCGGGCCATATACGACGAATACGGCAGCCGGGAGATATTGGCCCGGATATCCGACCCCCTCTTCTTCCAGGCCTGCTCGAACGCGCTCGGGTTCGATTGGGATAGCAGCGGATCCACGACCACCACCTGCTACGCCCTGAAGGCGGCGCTGAATTCGATCGACGCGGGCGTCAAGGCCGTCGGCGGGAAGGGCAGATATGCGAAGGCGGCCCCGGAGGAGCTCGATGCCCTCGGATCGGCCATGGGCCTCTCATGCGAGGAGGTCGCCCGCCTCAAATACGCCAGCAGGATGGCCGCGAAGGTCGATAACGCGGCCGTTCAGGACGGCTATGCGCTATACCATCATTCGCTCTTCGTGGGCGAGGATCTGGAATGGGCCGTCGTGCAGCAGGGGATGAACCCGGCCACCGGGATGGCCAGGAGGTATCATTGGATCTCCGAGGGCCTCGAGAGCTTCGTCCGCGAGCCCCATAGGGGCATCGCGGCCCAAGCCCTCCACGGGAGGGTCCTCGATATGACTGCGGGGGCCAGCGAGGAGGCCAGGAGGGCTTCCTGCGATCTATCGAAGGAGGGCGCCAAGAGGCTCAGGAGGCTCTTGGCCTCATTGCCCCACGGGGCCCAGGCCAGGATCGATGGGTGGATCCCAGGGGCCCCTCGACCCGGGCCGATGCCGGGGCCCCTGGTGGAATACAGGGTCCCGAGGAGGATGGATTGGGAGGCCCTGGAGGCGGCCTACGAGATCCAGCCCAGGGATTACGAGGAGCTATTGGCCATAAGGGGGATAGGGCCCTCGACTGTCAGGGGGTTGGCCCTGATAGCCGAGCTCATATACGGCGCTGCGCCCAGCTGGAGGGATCCGGCCAGGTTCTCGTTCGCCTTCGGCGGGAAGGACGGGGTCCCGTTCCCCGTCGATAAAAGGGCCATGGATGAGGCCATAGGGTTCCTCAGCAGGGCCATAGAGGAATCGAGGCTCGGGGATAGGGAGAAGCTCGATGCCCTGAGGAGGCTACGGGCGCGGCGGATCGGGTGAAGCGGATCGGGGCGGGCCTAGCCGATCCCCCAATTCTGGCCCGGCTTCCTCCCGAGGATCAGCCTCTTCCTGACCAGGGATCTAACCCTGACCCTCGGGATCGGGGACCTCCTCTCGCGCCCCTGGATCTTCGGAGTTTGGGACCTGACCTTCCCGGCCTTAGTTATGGATCCGTGGGTTGGGATGGCCCATCACCCCATCGGCCCATTCCGGGCTTGGGGCTTAAAAGGGTTTCCTTGGCCACGCCCGCCCCCGGGCCGCCCGGCATTGGGGGATCCGCCCTCCCCGGCGGCGCCCCGGGCGCTCACCGGGACCTTCGCCCCGCTCTCGTCCATCCGGACCCTCCCGAGGTCAGCCATCCCCATGAGCGCCCCCATCCCGAAGACCGGGCCATCCCGGCATACCCTGAGGCCATCGATGGAGCAGCTGCCGCATATGCCGACCCCGCATTTCATCATCCTCTCCAAGCTGGCTTGGAGGGGGATCCCAATCCGCCCCGCGATCCCGAGCAGGGCGGCGATCATCGGCTCGGGGCCGCAGGCGAAGATGGAGTCGTGATCGCCCTCACCCAGGAGGCGCTCCGCCGCCTCCGACGCCAATCCCCTAACCCCCGCCGAGCCGTCCTCAGTCGCCAGGACGAGCCTCAATCGCCCGGAGGCCTCGAGCGCCTCGGCCCTCCGGATAAGGGGGATCTCGCCGATGGACCTCCCCCCCATCACCATCGTCGGGATCCTGTCCCCCGCCGCCATCGCCTCGGCCAAGGGCATCAGGGACGCGGCCCCGATCCCGCCTGCCACCAGCAGGGGCCTCCGGGAGCCCTCGAATTCGTAATGCGTCCCATACGGCCCCCTGACCCAAATCCGATCCCCCGCCTCGATCCCCAGCAGGGCCCCGGTCGCCTCCCCGACCCCCTTCACGGTTATCGATGCCCATTCCCCGGGCCCGATCCTGGAGACGCTCATCGGGATCTCATCGACCCCCGGGATCCAGATCATCGCGAATTGCCCCGGCAGGGCCCTCGAGAGGAACCGATCCCTGAAGGCTATCGATTTCACGCCCCTCGCCTCCCATTCGACCTCCTCCGCCCTCACGGCCCTCCTCTCGCCCCTCCCGTCCCGCATGGGCCATCGCCACAATTGGGGCCGTCAATCGTTAAAGAAATACCTGGTTTGGCCGAGGGTATCCGCCGATAGCCTCTCCACCTCGAATATCAGCGGGAAGTTCCTGACGGCCTCCCCTATGGTTAGGCAATGCCTCTCCGGGAGCCCGCTCACGAGGAGCTTGACGCTATCGGCGTCGAGCTTCGCCGTCTTGGAAACGAACTCCAGGTCGTGGTCGTTGGCGAAGTTGAAGAGGAATATATTATCGGCCTGCCTATAGATCCCCTCCCTTATGGTCTCTGGCTGGTTTGTGATGAAGGTGGCGAATATCCCCAAGTGCCTCATCCTCGTGACGACGTCGTCCCAATAGGTATCCCCCAGGTATAGGTGCGCCTCCTCGGCGAATAGGAATACGGCCCTCAGGGCCCCGGCGGATAGGAGCTCGGTCAGCTTCCCGAGGAATAGCTCCACGATTATCCTACGCGAGAGCGATGATTTGTTCCTCATATTCACCACGACCGCGTTCCCGTCCCCGAGCCACTTGGCGATCTCGCCGAAATCCATGCAGCCCTCGTCCCCGAATACGCCCGATTCGACGAGGGAGTGATACCTGGAGGCGAGGGCCTCCCGAACGCTCTCGTGGCAGCTCCAGCATTGGATGGCGGTCCCGATCGAGCCGAGGCTGAGGGCGTCCCTCGCGGCCAGCTCCTTCCACATGCTCGCGAAGACCTTCGCCGAGGTCGGAGGCAGATCGAGGGCGTGGAGCAGGATATCCATCATGGCCCTCAGGCCCACGCTCCTAACATCGAACCTCTGGGCGCCCGGCCTCAGGACCATTATCCTATCGCCGAACTCGTTCGGGCGGCCGTCCCAATCCCTGCCGAGGTTCACGTATTCCCCGTTTATATCGAAGACCAGGCATGGGGCCCCGTATTTCACTAGGTTCAATAGCAAGAGCTTCGAGAAATGCGATTTCCCGGTCCCCTTCCTCCCCATTATTATGTTCAGCTTCCCATCGAGCCCCTTCGCGTCTATGACGACCCCCTTCCCGGATTTCGTCCTCCCCAGCCTTATCGGCCTCTTCGGATCCCCATCGCACAATAGCTCCTCGATCGATATCCTCCTGACGATCGACCCTATCCTCGATGGGAGCCACGGCGCATGGGCCAATAGCCTCCCCCCCTCGATGGCCCCCCTTATCTTGCAAACCAATAGCCTAGCATCCTTCAAATAGGCGACCTGCGAGGAGACCCCGAAGGGGTCCTCGTCCTCCCCCTCGACCGATCCGGCGGTCATCGTATCCCTGAGGAGGTCCTCGAGGATGCCCGGCAGGTTGACGAATTGGACATCGATCACCTGCGCGATCAGCCCCCTCCCGCTCTCCCGATCCTCTATGAGTAGGTAATCCCCCCTCTCCGCCTCCTCGTCCGGGAAGGCTATTATGTGGGCCGTGTTCCCCTCCTTCTTGTAGAACTTCATCTCAAGCCGCCCCGCCCCAGCCCCCGAATGGGCCGAAGAGGATCCTCCTCAGGTTCGGCCTCTGGATGAGCTGTATCCCCCTATGCCCCGATAGGAACCTCTGTATCCCCACGATCTCGTTCGCCGTGAAGGCGCTCAATATATGGGCCAGCTTGAGGCATTCGGGGTATCCGGCGCTCGCTATATCGGATCCCAGGAGCTTCGATATGGCGTCGAGGGCCCCATCCGGGCCGATCCCCCTATCGGCATCTAGCCTGAACGCCGGGCCATCCCGGGATAGCCTCGATACGTAAACCCTCCCGAGGAGCTTTATCGGATGCGATGGGAAGGCCCTGGAGATCAGCTCGTCTATATCGATCACGTAGGGCGGATCGGCCCCCCTGGCCAGCTCGAGGACGCTCCGGCCGTTGTATAGGAGCCTCGTGGCCTTCGAGAAGGCCAGGACAGAGTTCCCGTTCCCCCTCGCCTCCTCCAATATCCTCCTCAGGGCCCCCGCCGGGTTATCTGGGGTCCCGGCCGTGAGGGAGCCATCGAAGAGTATTATGGAATCCCTGAACGAGGAGCAGATCGATTCCTGGAGCCATCGCTCCATGAGGTTCCTCAATCGCGCCGTTATTTGAATCAAGCCCGATTGGGGCTGCTCGAGGTCTTCGCCCCCCGGGGCCTCCATGAGGCCCAGCATCGGATCGGCCGAGCCCTCGGCTATGTGGAACGGGAGCGGGCCGTACCTCAGGTAGCGATGGGAGCGGCCGATCCTCCATACGACGGCCCCCCTCAGGGCCACCACGATCCCCTCCCTGGTCTCCCCGACCTTGGAGGCGGATACGTCTACGGCCGCTATCGGGGAATCGCACTCCCTCGGGGCGACCCTTATGGGCTCCACTGGGGCCGTGGGGGCCCCGATCTCCAAGGGGGGCTCCTCGGGCGCCTCGAGGCCCTCGCCGAGGACCCCCCTCATCGGCGATAGCCGCTCGAGGCTATCGAAGCTGAGCCTCATGAGGGCGTCCGGGATGGGGGCCCTCGGCCCCCTCAACAGTAAATTACTTATTTCCCCATTGCCTACTATATCCTGGGCGCGGTGGACCATTTCACCCCTCCTCCTGGGAGCCTCAAACTCCCGCCGCCGCGCCTCCAAATGGGCGCGTTCCCAAGCCCGCCTTCCCCCCGGTCACATCCCCTCCTGGCCCGATTCCAACATCTCCTTCATCCGCATGATGCCCAAGTTCGTGATCCTATAGCTCCCCCGCCCGGTCCGCTCCACGGTCCCGTCCTTCGTCATCTGCGTGAGCGCGTTCCTGACCGTCTTATCCGATTTCCCCGTGAGCCTCTTCAGCTCCTCTATCGACATCTCGTCGTCCTCCCTCATCCCGAGCTTGGAGAGCACGTGGGCGCATAGGAGGACCAGGCCCATGGATTGATCCGCGGGCATATAGGACTTGAGGAGGACCATGTCCCCGTCCTGCGTTATGTTCAGGAACTTCGAGAGCGAATCCATAAGCTGCGCGTAATCCGGCGCGAAGAGGAGCTTGGAGGCCAGCTCGTAGGTCGGGCAAACGCCCTTGAGGAACCTCAATACCTCCCTCACCACCTCGTCCACTTCCCCCTCCGCCTCGTGGCGGATCCCCCTCCACTCGATCGTCACCTTCAAGGCCCCATCGCCCTCCACTTCGATCACCCGCCGGCCCTCTGCTTCACCTTCGGCAATATGGCCCTCCTGAAGTGATCGAGGCCGTAAGTCGTCGCCCTGTACTCCCCCTTCCCGACCCTCTCGGCCAACCCCTCCGAGCATAGCTCGCTCACCCTCCCGGCTATCGTCCCGGGGCTCCGCTTTATCCTGCTGGCCAATTCGCTCGAGGTCAGCTCCGGCCCCTCCGCCTTCCCGAGGGCGTTGGCCAGCCTCGCAATGGCCAAGTGGAAGAGGATCAGTTCCCTGTCCGGGAGGAAATCGACCGGCGCCGTTACGACCAAGCCCTCCGGCGTGAGCGCTATTACGCCCTCGCAGTCCCTCAGCAATGCCTCCACGTCCACCGATAGGGAGATCTTGGACAGGACCTCCAGGCCCGGCATGAGGCTCGCGAAGAATGCCATGAGCTCGCTCACCACCGCGTTCGGATCCCCCCTGACGGTCTTCTCCAAGCCCTTGTACCTGACCGTCACCTCTACCCAGTCTTCCTCGCCCATCCCCCACACTTTTCACTACAGCGAACCACGAGGTTATTTTTAAATTTTCCCATCAAATCCCAATCAATATAAGTAACATCTAGACGGGCAACGAATGAGACAAATTACGAAATCCATTTTGGTCCAAGGGAAGGGAAGGAGCCGATGGAAAATCAAGATGTTACTTTCCTTCCATTTCGCCAATCTATTGGGATTTTGGGAAAATCGCGAAAAGTCCCGAAACCTCATATTTAAAGCCCGGGCCGGCGAATCCTCCGGGGGTTGAGGTATAACCAGCTGAAGGAGATGATCCTCCGGGCCCTCTCCGAGCTGGGGGAGGAGACCAGCCTGGGCCTGATGGAGCGCCTGCGGGGGGAGGGCGCCGCGATCTCCGAGAAGGCCCTCCAAATGGCCCTGCTGAGGTATTATAGGCAGGGGCTCCTCTCCAGGCGGAGGCGCAAAGGGCTTTATCGATATTCCCTGACGGATAAGGGCAGGAGGAGGCTGGAATGGCTCAAGGGGCGGAGCCCCTGAGCCTCGGGATTATCTCGTTCCTAACCCATTGCAGCCCGGCGCCGGAGAGGCAATACTCGCCCCTCTCCGCCACGAGCTTCCCCTCCCTCCTCAGCTCGCTCGCCCTGGCCCTGACGGCGTCCGTGCCGGTCGTCTTCCAGCTGGACGATAATATGGAGCTCAACTCCTCATCGGACAAGCGGTTCGGGTGCATCGAATAAAGGAGCAGGGCTATCGCCTCCTTGGCAGTCAGGTTCTCGACCGGGACAGTGAGCCTGGGCCTCCCGTCCTGGCCGAGCTCCACTATGCCATCTAGCTCCGGGGATACGCCCGCCCTGGCCCCCTCGGGGCCGGGGATCGGGGATTGGGCTATCACCATGCCCAAGAGCTCCTCGAACTTCCCCCTCACGTATTCGAAATCCCCCTCGAGCTCTATCTCGAGGTCCCCCCTCCTTATCCTGAACCTCAAATCGCTTCCTCCATCGCCCATTCCAAGGGCCCCGGGGGCGGAGGCTCCCGCGAGCCCGCGCCCCCGGTTCAATGGGGCGCGCCCCATTGATAAAAGCTTCCCGCGCGGGCCCGACCGCTCATAATCCGAGGGATGGGGCGATCGACTTCAGGGCATCGAGGGCGATCCGGAGGAACTCATCCCTCGATAGCCCGAGCCTTTCGCAGAACAATATCCTCCCCCTATCGGCCCCCCTGGCGAAATCCCTGTCCTTGAACTTCCTGATCAGGCCCTCCAAGGTCACCTCGGAGAGCTTCCTCGAGGGCATCACCAGGGCTGAGGCTATTATCAAGCCCGATGCGGCGTCGCTGGCGACCAGGGCGTTCTCCATGGGGGTCCTCGGCTCCCCTATCTTGGAGTTATGGGCTCTTATGGCGTCGAGGACCTCCTTTGGGACCGAATCCCCCAATATGGCCGCGGCCTCCAGCCCATGGCGCTCGAAATCGTCGCAGGTCCTCTCGAAATCCACGTCGTGCAATAGCCCGGTCAGGCCCCAAAGCTCCTCATCCCCCCCGAGCCTCCTCGCCAACGCCCTCATTATGGCCTCGACGGCCAGCATGTGGAGGAATATATTCCTCCTCCTAACGTTCCCCTCCAGTATCCGAAGGGCCTCCTCCCTGGTCAACAATCGCGAAGCCCCTCCGATCCGGACCACGGGGCGTCCGGATCGGATAAAGCTATCCCCGGGGAGGGCTCAAGCCGATTCCCAGAGCGCCCTAGCCTTCCTCAGCGCCAGCCCCAGGTAATCCCTATCCCTGGAGAATACCTCCAAGGTCATCGTCCCATCGTAGCCCGATCGCTTTATGGCCGAGAATATGCCGGCGAAGTCCACGTTCCCGCAAAGCGGCGGCAGGTGCTCATCCGATAGGCCGAAGTTGTCGTGGACGTGCAAATGGCGGATCCTGCCCGCGAAGCGCCTGAGGAACTCCATGGATCTATTCCTCGGCGCCAAGAGGTTCGCGTGCCCCAAGTCCAGCGTGAGCCCCGCCCTCGGGAAGGCCCTGAGGACCTCCTCGAACTCCTCCGGCTCCGATAGCCAGCCATCGGAGGGGCACATGTTCTCGATAGTTATCTCCACCCCGTTTTCCTCGGCCCTCTCAAGGGCCGATCTAAGGAACTCGATCCCGAGGCGCCGGCCGTAATCGCCCATGTGCCTGGCCATCCTGGATACGTAGCTCGGGTGGAGGTTCGCGATCCTTATGCCCAGCTCCGGGAGGGCGTCTATGGCCTTGAAGACCTCCATCCTCGACGCCAGCCTTATGGAGTCGTAGAGGTCCGCGGTCCTGACGAAGCAGGGCAGGTGCGCGATCGCCCCCATCCCATGGGCCGAGAGCGCCCCCAATATCGAATCCCGGTTCGCCAGGAGCTTCTCCGGGGTGGCCTCCGGGGGATCGATCGCCAGCTCGACGAAGTCGAACCCCATCCCGATTATGGCCTCGAGCTCGGCCAGGACCGGGCGCGCTGGAAAATTCATGGCGCCGTAGCGCATGCCCTGGGAAACGCCCGCCCGCGAAATAAGCTTTGGGGATCCCGGGGGCCCTCATGGCATCGGCGGGGTTCGGGTGTGAGGTCTGGCGTGAGGCCCGGGCCGCTCGGGCCCCGGTCCGGGGGCCATGAGCGGGCCCTTTTTATTCGCGGGCATCCAATAGGATTGCGGGGGAGACCGATGGATCCCGCGCTTGATTGGGCGGCGTGCTCGCGAATGCTGAGGGAGGCCTTGGGGCTCAAGGGCAGCCCCGTGGCGATCGCGTATTCCAATTCGCCGATCCCGGGCGCGGAGGACGGGAGGTATCGCGCCTGCGGGGCGATATTGGCCGCGAGGGATGGGAGATCGATCAACCTGACCAGCGAGAATTGCGATTGCAAGGGGGGGATATATCACCTGGGGCTTGGGCCGGCGCGCGAAGGGCTGGAGGCCTTTTTGGTATATGAGGAAAGGCTATTCTCCTCGTTGGCGGTCGCGAGGCGAATGACGCATGGCGTAAGGAAGGAGGCGCCGCCGCCCTTCGGGCTGGCCAAGTTCGTGGCCTTCCATCCCCTTGAGAGGGCCGAATCCGCGCCCGATCTGGTCCTCTTCCTCTGCAACCCCGAGCAGGCCTGCAGGATCGTGGCCCTGGCCGGCTTCGACGATGGATCGCTGCCGAAGGCCAATTTGGGAGGGGCCCTTTGCTGGAGCGCGATCACCTATCCCCTGATGACGGGCAATTTGAACGTCTCCCTTGGCGACATAGCCGCGAGGAGGGCGGAGGGATACGATCCCGGGGAGTTGATCGTGAGCGTCCCGATCCACAAGATCCCCCACATCATCGGGAACATCGATCGCTGCATCGCAGGGACCGCCAAGCCCCCCGAGGGGCCCATCGGCCCCCCGAGATCGGATGCTTAACAAATGCTCAAAAGCAAGCTGGCTGCGCTCGGCCATCTCCGAGGAGGGCCATCCGGCGATGGATCAGTTTCAGAACCCCTCGCCAAAGCGAAGCCCATTATCGCCGGTTGCGGAGGGTTGAGCCATTTCTCCCTTCCTTGGCGCCCGTTAGGTTTGCGATCCCGATGTCGTTATGCGGGGGGTCTTGGGGTGGGTCCTCGCCATTGGTCCGTTTTCGCAATTTCCATGGCTTACTTCATTGAGCCGTAGAGCGACCCCGTTAATAATGCCTTTTTTCAAAATCTTTATTAACACCTGAATAATTAATGAAATTTCCTTGAGGGAAGGAAAATGGAAGCGTTGGCGATGGCCTTCCTTCTTGGAGCCATAATATATTGGGCCCTTCTCGCCTATTTGGGCTATATCGGCTATAAAAAGACTACCCCGACGGCCATGGATTATTTCTTGGCCGGTGGAGCGCTGGGTCCGATCGTAGTCGGCATCGCCGGAATGGCTACGATGCTAAGCGCTTGGACGATGTTGGGGCATCCGGGAGGGCAATATACCTATGGTTTGCCATATACTTGTTATCTCGTTCATATGACCATTCAGGTGCTCTTTCCATTGATGTTATTCTATAAGCCATTGTGGCTCCTTTCACATAAATATCATTATATTACAATTGGGGAAATGGCAGGGGATTATTTCGAATCTAAGTGGATAAGGATACTGATAGGGATCTGCGCGGTTTTATTTGCCGTTGGATATGTAACGATTCAGCTAGTTGGCGGCGCGATCATTTTCAGGCATTTCAGCGGCGGGTTGATATATCCAGAGGCCGGAGCAATAATCATGGCCATAATAGTGGCCTATTACGTCATAGCCGGGGGGTTTAGATCGACCGTTTGGACGGATATAATCCAAGGGATCCTTTTGCTCTTTGGAGTGGCCATGGTAATGGTCGCAATCCTCTGGGCCGTTGGAGGGCTCACCACCCTATGGAATAGGGCGTTGTCGGAGCTTCCTCCTGCCTATTTCAAGGTTCCTCCGGGAATGGTTTTGTTCGGGGTTCCCTACATAATCACCATGGCCTTCGCAAATCTTGGGATATATACATCCCCGCAAGTGAGCATGATCTACGCGGGCTCAAGGGATCGGAGGGCGATCAGGGTGGTCGGGCTCTTGATGATAGTCGTTGCATCGTTCCTCTTCTTCGTTGGATACCCAATAATAGGGACTGGGGGGAGGTTGTTATTCCCGAAGTTAACGGCCCCCGATACGCTGCCCCTTGTGGCGGTAACAACGCTGACCCCGCCGTTCATGGCAGCTTTATTCGGCATAGCCACCATGGCGGCCATGAACTCCACAGCCGATATGAACTTGCTACAAACAAGCGGAATAGTGGTGAGGGATATAATCTTGCCAACATATGGGAAGGAAATCCCTGAGAAGAGGCAGATACAAATTTCCAGGGCAATTATAGTGCTAATACTAATAATGGCAATATTGATGGTGTTCGTGAGAGGGCTGTACGAATTTATAACATTCCTAGGAGCGCTGGGGGTGGCCCATGGGACCCAAATGATCCCAACCCTGTTCGCCATAACAAGATCCCCGAGAATCACGAAGCTTGGAGCCGGATTGGGATTGCTCGTGGGCATAATCGTGGTGAACCTCACCTATTGGGTTTGGAGATACCCATTCGGGATACATTCCGCGGGATGGGGGCTAATCGCGAACGTAATCGTTTGCGCCCTCGTATCCCTTGCAACCAATCCCCCATCGAAGGAGAAGGTGGATAAATTCCATGGATTCCTGGCCAAGGAATTCGGGTTGCCCTCCCTTGGGCTCCTCCCGAGGACCAAAGAGGGGTGGACGTTCGCCGTATTGGTGGCGATTTATATGTTCCTCCACGCGGGTCCTTTGCTATACCTCTTCGAGGGATTGGCGCTTTGGGTATGGAACGTGGCCATGTGGCTATTCGCGATAGTCTTGGCCTTGATAGGGTTCTATAAATTCAAATTCGCGTGATCGCTTAACCCCCCGTCTTTTTTTCCTCCAAGGGAATCCAGCGAGCACCCCATCTGCCTTGCCCGCCGAGGCCTGGGCTGATGGACCTTGCGTGAAATTATTAATCTATAAATGCCGGATGCCCTTAGCTAAATACGGCCCCCCTTCGCCGTGGAAAACCCTATAAATCGGGGCCCCATAAGCCCCCTGGGGGGTTGTATTTGGAGTTAGACAGGGAAAAGCTCCTCGAAATGTATAGGAAGATGGTGACCATAAGGCGCTTCGAGGAGAAGGTCGCGGAGCTGAACGCCAGGGGGGTCTTCCCGGGCCTGGCCCATTTATACATCGGGGAGGAGGCCGTGGCCGTTGGGGCCTGCTCGGCCCTCAGGGCCGATGACCTCATAACGAGCACCCATAGGGGCCACGGCCATTGCATAGCCAAGGGCTGCGACCTCAAGCCCATGATGGCCGAGCTCCTTGGGAGATATACGGGGTATTGCAAGGGGAAGGGGGGCTCGATGCACATATGCGATTTCGATAGGGGGATCCTCGGGGCCAACGGGATAGTCGGGTCCAATATCCCGATCGCGGCGGGGGCGGCGTTGGGCATAAAGATGATGCGCCAGGACAGGGTGGTCCTCTGCTTCTTCGGGGATGGCGCCTCGAACGGGGGCTCGTTCCACGAGGGCCTTAACTTCGCATCGATTTGGAAGCTGCCCGTAGTCTTCGTTTGCGAGCACAATATGTACGCGATATCAATGCCCACGAAGAAGTCCACGTCCGTCGCCAACATAGCTGATAGGGCATCGGCGTATGGGATGCCGGGCGAGGTCGTCGATGGGCAGGACGTATTGGCCGTATACGAGGCCGCCTGGAGGGCCGTGGCGAGGGCCAGGAGGGGCGATGGCCCGAGCCTATTGGAATGCAAGACCTATCGATTCAGGGGGCATCACGAGGGCGATCCTGGGAGGGGGACCACCTATAGGAGCAGGGAGGAGATGGAGCTTTGGGAGGCCAGGTGCCCCATAAGGCTCTTCAAGGCCAAGCTGGCCCAAATGGGGATATTGGACGAGGAGCTGGCCAAGGGGATCGAGGAGGAGGTCTCGAGGGCCATAGAGGAGGCGGTCGAGTTCGCGATGGCCAGCCCGTTCCCGCCGCTGGAGAGCGCCCTCGAGGACGTATACGCATGAGGTGGGCGGTATGAGCTCCAGGGAGATAACCTACGCGGAGGCCATCCGCGAGGCCCTCAGGGAGGAGATGGCCAGGGACGCGAGGGTCTTCATATTGGGGGAGGACGTCGGGGTCTTCGGCGGCATATTCGGCGTCACCAAGGGCCTCCTGGCCGAGTTCGGGGAGGAGAGGGTCAGGGATACGCCGATCTCCGAGCTCGGGATAATAGGGCTCTCCGTCGGGGCGGCGGCGGTCGGGATGAGGCCCGTCCCGGAGATAATGTTCGCCGATTTGCTGCCCCTCTGCATGGAGCAGATAGTGAACCAAGCGGCGAAGATGCACTATATGTTCGGCGGGAAGATCAAGATCCCGATAACCATAAGGGTCCCGCAGGGGGCCGGTAGGAGGACGGCGGCGCAGCATTCGCAATGCCTTGATGCCTGGTTCGTCCACGTGCCGGGCCTCAAGGTCGTCGCGCCATCGACCCCATACGATGCGAAGGGCCTCCTGAAGGCCTCGATAAGGGACGATAACCCGGTCATATTCTTCGAGCACAAGATGCTATATCGCATGAGGGGGCCCGTCCCGGAGGGCGAGTACCTGATACCCCTCGGGAGGGCGGATGTGAAGCGCGAGGGCTCCGATGCCACCATAGTCGCGACGTCCCTGATGGTCCATAGGGCCCTGGAGGCGGCCGCGGAGCTCGCCGGCGAGGGCATATCGGTCGAGGTCATAGACCCCAGGACCCTATCGCCCCTGGATAGGGGCGCCATATTGGGATCGGTGAGGAAGACCGGGAGGCTAATAATAGCCGAGGAGGCCTGCAGGACCGGCGGGTTCGGGGCCGAGGTGGCTGCGATCGCGGCGGAGGAGGCGATAGACGCCCTCGATGCGCCGATAAGGCGGGTGGCGGCCTTCGACGTCCCGATACCCTTCAGCCCGCCGCTGGAGGATTACGTGATACCGGATAAGAAGAGGATAATCGAGGCCGTGAGGAGCGTCGTATGATCCGATCCGAGGCCCGCCCCGGGCCCGCGGGCGAGGTGGGATTGGCTTGGTGACCGTCGTGACGATGCCCAAGTTCGGGTGGACGATGACCGAGGGCAAGATAGTGAGGTGGCTAAAGAAGGAGGGCGACGCCGTAAGGAAGGGGGAGCCGCTCTTCGAGATCGAGACCGAGAAGATGGAGACGGAGGTCGAGGCCATAGCCTCAGGCGTCCTGAAGAAGATATTGGCGCCCGAGGGCTCGGTGGTGGAGGTCGCGAAGCCCATCGCGATAATCTGCGAGCCCGGGGAGGAGCTCCCGCCGTTGGAGGCGATCCTGCAGGGGGCCCCGGCGCCTGGGGAGGGAGTCCCGAGGGCGGAGGTCTCGGAGGAGGCCGCGGCGCCGGCCAAGCCCCCCAAGCCCGCTAGGGCATCCCCGCTGGCCAAGAGGATCGCGGCGGAGCACGGCATAGACCTATCCGCCTTGGAGGGGACCGGGCCGGGCGGGCTGATAGTCAAGGAGGACGTCCTGAGGGCCATCGAGGCCAAGAGGGCCGCGGAGGCCAAGCCGGCCGCGGTGGAGGAGCGCGCGGAGCCGAGGCCCGCCGAGGCGCCAAGGGAGGAAGCTATCCCGGGGTTGCCCAAGGCCGGCAAGGTGATACCATTGGAGGGCATGAGGAAGGCGATAGCGGATCGATTGTCCCTATCCGCCAGGACCGCCGTTAGGGTCACGATAACGGCCGAGGTCGATATGACGGAGGCCGTGAGGTTCAGGGAGCAGCTCGCGGAGGAGGTCGAGCGCCGATCCAAGGCCAGGCTATCGTTCACCCATATGGCCATCAAGGCCGCGGCGAAGGCCCTCGAGAGGCACCCGATCATAAACTCGCTCCTGATCGGGAACGAGATACGGATCATGGATGAGATAAACGTGGGGTTCGCCGTGGCCCTGGAGGAGGGGCTCATGGTCCCGGTGATCCGGAACGCCAATAGGAAATCGCTGTTCGAGATCGCCTCGGAGGCGAACGAGCTGGCGGAGAGGGCTAGGAAGCGCGAGCTCTCCCCATCCGACGTCGCCGATGGGACCTTCACCATAACCAATTTGGGCATGTACGGCGTCGAGGATTTCACCCCGGTCATAAATCCGCCCCAAACGGCCATACTGGGGATCGGGAGGATCGCCCAAAGGCCGGCGGTCGTCGATGGGAGGATCGAGCCCAGGTGGATCGCCCGCCTGAGCCTGGCCTTCGACCACAGGGCCTACGATGGCGTGCCGGCCGCGCAATTCCTGCAAACGCTCAAGGGGATCCTGGAGAGGCCCTACGAGCTCCTCGTTTGAGCGGCCCCCTGGGCCGCCCCCCTCGAGGCCCGGAACCTGAGGATCACCTCGGCTGCTATCCTGGCGGCGGAGGCGCATACGAGCGGGCATTTCTCCCTCCCGCCGGCCCTCCGCCAGGCCTCCGCCTCCTCGGGCCTCTTAAGATCGAAATGCCTCCCGAATAGCCTCTCCTGGATCCCATAGCACAGGGTGGTCCCGTGCTCGGCCTTGAACCTCTCGTATACCTCCCGGCCTAGCGCCATCGCCTCCTCGTAGGATTTGCGATCCTCGAGCCTATCGCTTCCCGCCGCGAGCCCAACGGCCATTATCGCCCCTATGAGGGCCCCGCAGGTCTCCCCCATGCGGGCGATCCCGCCGGAGAGGGCGGCGCTGGCCCTCAGGGCATCGCCGTCCCCCAAGCGAAGGTGCTCCTGGAGCGCCGCAAGGGTGCAGCGGCAACACCCCATATAGGCCCTATCGTAATCGTGGGCCGCCTTGGCGATCCTCTCTATCAACTCCCCCTCAGGGATCGATCGGCCCTCCGCGCTATCCAACGCCCAATCACCGCGAGCCCTTGGGAAGCCCCTTTAATGGCCGGGGGCGGCTCTTATCATTTTCCCTCAGAGGCCGAGCAGGGCTGGGGATGGGGGCCGATGGCGAGCCGCGATCCAGCCCGCGCCCTCTTCGGGATCGGGCGCTGGCGCTTGCTCGATCTGGAATCCGAGGACCCGGCCATGAACATGGCCATCGAGGAGGCCATAGCGAGGGCGGTCGGGATGGGGGCCTCAGGGGCCACTGTGAGGTTCTGGAGGAACGGGGGCGCGGTCGTCATAGGGAGGTTCCAATGCGCGAGGCTCGAGGCGGATCTCGATGCCTGCAAGCGCCATGGCGTGAGGGTCATCCGGAGGTTCACGGGCGGCGGCGCCGTATATCAGGATCTGGGCAACCTCAACTTCGCAATCTCGATCCCCTCCGAGCGCTTGCCAAAGGCCGCCCAGCTCTCCTGGCTCCGGCTCCTATCGTCCCCGGTGGTCTCGGCCCTGAGGTCCCTGGGCCTCGATGCAGAGCTATGCGGGATGAGCATAAGGATCTGCGGGAAGAAGGTCTCGGGATTGGCCGGTTGCCTCAGATGGGGGTGCGGGTTCCTCCACGGGACCCTCCTTATAAGCTCCGACCTCTCGATGATCCGGGAATTGTTGAGGGCCCCCCAAGCGGGCTCCCCGTACGTCAGGAGCCGCCCAGAGGAGGTCGCGAACATCGGGGACTTGCTCGATGGCGTGGGCATCGATGCCGTGAAGGGGGCCATAGAGCGATCATTCGAATCGGCCTTCGGCGCCGCCCCGGATCGGGGCGGCCCCTCGGATCTAGAGGCCGAGTTGGCGGATTCGCTATACGAGGGGAAATACTCCACCGATGAATGGAACCTGAACCCCTGAGGGCCGATGGGGATCGGGCCCCGGCGGTTCGGTCGGCCGACCGATCGCCTTAGAAGGCCATCGCGGCCGCATATAGTGGCGGGGGAGCGATCGGGATGCGGGGCCGGATTCGGGAGGCCGTGCGGCGCTTTCTGATCCCCAAGGCCAAATCGATCATGAGGAGCCCGCCGCGGACCATAGAGGGCCGCTCACCGGTCCTGGAGGCCGTTAGGGCCATGACGGATCTGGGCATAGGGAGCCTCATAGTGACCCGGGATGGGAGGCCGGTCGGCATATTCACCAGGCGCGATCTGATGCGCAGGGTCATCGAGCGGGGGCTGGACGTGGGGCGCACGAGGGTCGAGGAGGTGGCCTCGTCCCCATTGATATCGATAGGCCCCGATGACGATCTGGCCAGCGCCATGGAGCTGATGAGGTCGAGGGGGATATCGAGGCTGGCGGTCATGCGCGGCGGGGAGCTGGTCGGGATCCTGAC
>Ga0315298_1005752_pt1 | contig 17356 bp, 15 predicted proteins | sample WHS_1_MG_FD_203077 | JGI IMG/M metagenome (GOLD analysis project Ga0315298, IMG submission 203077) | Extremophilic microbial mat communities from Washburn Hot Springs, YNP, Wyoming, USA - WHS_1_MG | ecosystem: Environmental > Aquatic > Thermal springs > Hot (42-90C) | place: USA: Wyoming...
TGGGATGTCCGGCTGGGCTTTCAGGTGTTGCTGCGCGGATTTCAGCATGAAGAAAAGTTGGCGCAGTTGGCTCGATGTGAGGCCCTCGCGCCCGCAGATGTCTGCCACTTTCTGTGCGCTTTCCAGGTATATGCCTCTCTTGAGTTGGCCCTCCTCGTAAAAGGTCTTGAAGACGCAGTCCTCGGGGAGTTGGACCTTTTGCTGCGACCCCTCACCGTGCCTCTCGGGATTGCGGTTTTGCGGTTTGACACGGAAGGGGCCGGATGCCTTGATTTTACCGGAGGAGTCGGACGCCGCGGACTGCCGCTTGGGATAGCAGTCGCGGCAGTAGTTGTGGTGCGACTCGTTCGCGTCGAACTCCTTGCCACAGTCCTTGCATTTCTTTCTCATCTCTACCTCCCTTCTATCTCTGGGTATTCATGGCGTACTGCAGCGCCACGGGAAGCCACCGGAAAGCGTCCTGAGTCGGCTCGCGGAGGCGCGAGGCCCATTCGAGGGCTTCGCAGCGTTCTGCGTCGTCGGGTCCTCGGGGCTGCCAGTTCCTCGCGAGGTCGTAGGCGAGTAGCGGCAGGAACCGCAAGTTGGCCGTCTCCGAATCCCTCTTCCATCTGCGCCACATCTGGGCGTAGATGAGAAGTCGCCTCGCCATCGAGGCGGATATGGTGTCGTTCCGGAGCCAATCTGACAGGCGCTGCGCGTCCGCGAGGGCGCGGGCCAGGTCGTCCCACTCGAGCGTCAGGCCGAATAGAGAGACCTGGTCGCGCCCCTCTTTGCGTTCTTTGACCCCAAGGGCCGGGCAATCTTTGGCTTCCTCGAGTCGTTTCGAGACCTGGGGCGCCGCGATGGCGGTGGGGGTCCTGTCGCGAGTGAGGACGTGGGCCGCGGAGAAGGTGAGGCGTCCGCAGGTGAACTCGCGGAAATCCTCCCTGAGTTTGCTCGCGAGGTGGATGACCTCGTTCCACGGGCCGACGAAGAAGAAGTCGTCGCCGCCGGAGAACACCGTGTAGGTGTCTCGGAAGTCGTGGGCGAGGAGGTGGTTCACGTAACTGGAGAAGAAGAGGTCGAGCATCCGGCTCAGCGTGGCGATGCGGGAGAGGGACCGTGTGCGCTCGGGAAAGCCGAAGGCTATGGTCTGCCCGAGGCGGTCCACGTCGCCCTTGAGCCAGCCGAGCGCCTTCCGCCCCTCGCCGCGGCGAGCGAGGCAAGAGAACGGGAGTATGTCGCCCTCTCGGGGCCGCTCCTCCGGCGGGATGTCGCAATCGTCGGCGGCGCAGCAGCCTTTGCACTCGGATTCGTTTTGACGGGGGACCGTCTGGGCGAGCGAACGCGGCCAGACCGGCGCCGCAACCTTGTCGGGAAGGTCGAACGGGTTCAATGCTATGATCCAGTCGGCGGCGCGGATCGGTGCGCCGTGGCGGACGATGTCGAATCCCGCGTCGAGCAGTTCGAATTTCGCCTCTGTGCCATGTGGATGGATGGCCACGGCGACGGCATCGGGGAGCGATCTGCCGACCTCCGCGTCCTGGCGGCACAGCGCGCACACGGGGGAGCCGTCCTCCGGGGCTTCGGCCGGGAGTTTGCCGCACACGCGGCAGGGGCGATAGGTAGCGTCGGCGGGACCGAGGAGGAAGTTTTCCTCGCGCCATCCCATGTCGGAGCGCAGCGCCGAGCCGAGAGGGGAGGCTTTGGCCTGCTGAAGTTGGCGTTGCAGATTCTCGATGAGGCCTGCGACACACTCGGAGTGCAGGTCCTTTTCGCTCGAACTGACCCACGCGAGGTTTATGCGCACCTGGCCGTGGAGGGTGCTCAACGACCATCGGTCCAACTCGGCGCGCAGGGCGAGGAGACGCCGTTCGGCATCGCGGAGGTTCGGGAGAAGGAGCGTGAACGCGCCGCCCGAGTTCAGGAGGATGTTCAGCGGTGTCAGGTCGAAGGCGCGCAGGACTTTCATCGCGGCGATCTCGGCCAGGAGGGAGAGCGTGAAGGAGCGACCCCTGAGTCGCCGCGCCGTGCCACCGACGCCCACTTCCGAGATGTCGAAGAGATACTTCTGTATGCCCGAGAGATCTCCGGTCAGTAGAAGGAAAGGTGCGGCTGGCATCGCGGGTGGCGTCGGATCAGCGAGATGACCCTGTTCAGCGAGGACATCTTGCAAGCAAGCCGCGATGGCAGCGGTCGTCCTGGCGTGGTCGTACAGCGAAACGTCGCATGGCGGGTCCTGTGTCGAGGCCGGTATGCACCATGTGTAGCGCGCAAGTGCGGAAGATATCGCGGCTACGAGTGCGGGAGCGGATGGGGCGCGGATGTTCCTGAGCGCGTTGCAGAACTTGGTCCAGAGTTCGCGATATTCAGGGGAGAGGTCTCCGGTGATCTCTTCGGTTGTCGAGTCGCAGGACTCGGGAAAGATGCAGCCCAGGTCGCCTTCGAGCGGCTCGAGCGGATGAACGTATTCGCCCTGTTCGGTCGGTCTGCCTTCGAGGCTAGCGAATATCGAGGCGAGCGGAACGCTCGTGAAATGCCTCGGGGGCGACGGTTCGCCGTCTTCTCCCGCTTTCTCGGGGCGGTCGTGGCCGGCGGAGAGGCAGTCCGCGCGCTGGATTATCGTTTCCTCGGCGGTCGTGGGCTTATGGTGTCTCGAGGCGAGTCGAGCGATGGCAACGGGGTCCACGTCGGCGGGCCATGCGATCAGGTTGCCGTCGAAGAAAAAGCGCGTCCAGAGCGCGTGCTCGTAACGCAGTTCCGGGCGCAATCGCTGGACGCCCTCGGGCAGTTCCAGTCTCGAGCCGTGATGGGCGCGCTGCATGAACTTGCCGATGTCGTGAAGAAGGGCCCCGATGAGCAATTCATTTCGAGTCGCCATCTTGAATGACCTCCATTTGATCCCTGCCCGGAGCCGGTTCCGGGCGCACGAGTTCGTAACGGCCGAAGCCGAATGAAGTTGCTTTGCCCACGTGTACCCATTCGCCCATCCGCAGGAGGCTGCGGAATGGGGCGAGGTCGCCCTCGTATGTCACCTCTCCGATTGCGCCGCCGAGTCTCATGCGCCGCTCCTGACGTCCCGAGAAGCGCTGGAACTCCGCCCACCGCAGGCGCGATCGAACGGTGCTGACGGCCGTGGCGAGGCCGATGAGGCCCGCGAAATCACCGACGAGGGGTCCCGGGCCGTGAAAGGCCGAGAGTGCGGAGATCCTTCGCAGGAGGGCACGGACCAGGACGTGAAACGGCAGGTCGAGCGTGAGATGCTCCATGAACTTGATACGGGCAGGCGACCGGAAAACGATGCGGATGCGGCCAACCGGGTCCTCGTCTTGACCGAAAGCAGGGACGAATCGCCGGGGCGTGCCGAGGCGCTGGGTCTTTTCGTCGAAGAGCACTGTTCCGTCTCCCGAGGGGCTTGCGTCGGAGACGCTCTGGAGGACGAACCTGGCGCGGTCGCGTCCGATTCCGATCTTCCCCAACTCCTGGAATGCGAGGACGAAGTAGGGGAGGTAGTCGCATCCTTTGCCGATGAGGATGAGGGAAAACCGGAGAACGGAGCCGGGCCGCAGGAGGGAGAGGGATTCGTCCGGCGGCTCTATGACGAACGGATGCGGCGCGTGGGTGTAGAGTCGCATCATCGGCGCCCCTTGTGGTACGGGCGTGTCGAAGACGTAAGAGTAGGGGCAGGTCCGGAGCACGAGGCAGTCGCCGCACGTGGGACGGTGGGTTGCACAGACGCAACTGCGGAATGCGTGTCCGAACGCGCCGCGCAGTGTGGATCCGACGAACGGGGGGAGATGAGCAGGATCGGTGAGACGCAGGTCGAGACGGACCTTTGCGACATGCAGGCGGACGTCGAGATGTGGCAACCCGCCGTGAGCGCTCAGCGGCACGGTCTCGCCCTCCGCCATGTGCGGTGAAAGCCTCGCGGCTATGCTATGAGCGGTCGGGGGTACTGTCAAGGAGAAAACAGGTCGAACCGTGGAGGTGCCGTTCCCGCGTGGGTGCTGCTCTGTTCCAGTGAGTTTGTCGGTCACCTTTCGGACCCCCGATAATTGTCCGTCTCGCTGCAACTCGTTCATCGCGCGGAAGAGGATAACTCAGAGGGCTGACATCCGGACGTTTCAAAACCCGGGATTTGCGCGGCGTGAAAAGGCTCAAGAATTGGCTCATGTTGTGGTTCGGTGGTATTCTGGGCCCGATATCTCGAGTAGTCGCAAGAGGCCAATCTGGCCGGCATGTGCGAGGGGGCAGGAGGCGTCCCGGGCTAGCGTCTTCTGAAGGCTGAGCCGCCCGAGCGGGCGCGTCAGGCCCACAGGTTTCTGTCGAGGCTGCGGTACTGTATGGCCTCGCCGATGTGTTCGGCGCGGATGACGTCGGATTCGTCGAGGTCCGCGATGGTGCGGGCGACCTTGAGTATCTTGGTGTATGCGCGGGCGGAGAGGGCGAAACTTTCCATTGCCGCGGAGAGGAGGGATTCGGCCCGCTCGTCAACGCGGCAATATTTTTTGATATGACGGTTGGTCATGCGGGCGTTGCAGAAGATTCCCTCGCCGGCGAACCGTCGCTGCTGCACGGCCCTGGCCGCTACCACGCGCTCCCTGATGCGGGCGGATGGTTCTCCGTCTGCCGAGGAGTGGAGGTCGCGGTAGTTCACGGAGGGGACCTCGAGTTGGATGTCTATGCGGTCGAGGAGAGGGCCGCTGATGCGCGAAAGGTACTGGCGGATCTGGCGCGGAGTGCAATGGCATTCCTTTCGCGGGTCGGTGAAGTATCCGCAAGGACAGGGGTTGAGGGCGCAGACGAGCATGAACTCGGAGGGGTAGGTGACGGTCATCTTCGCCCTCGAGATGTGGACCTTGCCCTCTTCCATGGGTTGGCGGAGCACCTCGAGTGTCTTGCGCTCGAACTGCGGGAGTTCGTCGAGGAAGAGGACTCCATGATGTGCGAGGCTCACCTCGCCCGGGCGGGGGTAGGTGCCGCCGCCGACCAGGCCGATGTCGCTCACGGTGTGGTGCGGTGCACGGAACGGGCGCGAGGCGATGAGGGCGCGGTTGCGTCCGAGCCGGCCATCCGCGGAATATACTCTGGTGGTTTCCAGGGCCTCCTCGAGGGTCATGGTGGGCAGGATGGTGGGGAGACGTTGCGCCAGCATTGACTTGCCCGCGCCTGGCGGTCCGATCATGAGGACGTTGTGGCCCCCTGCGGCGGCGACGGTCAGGGCGCGCTTGGCGTGTTCCTGGCCTTTGACCTCGCTGAAGTCCACGCTGTAGACTGAATCCCGCCGGAGGGCATCGTTCGGGTGGACGCGGTAGGGCTCCATCACGATCTTCCGGGTCAGGAATCCGACCACTTCGGCCAGATTGCGCAGGGGAATGACGTCCACCCCTTCGACCACCCCCGCCTCGTCGGCGTTTTCCTCCGGCACGATCAGCCCCTTGATGCCTGCCTCGCGGCAGCAGAGCGCCATGCTCAGGCAGCCCCTGACGGGTCGCAGCGTGCCGTCGAGCGCGAGTTCGCCTGTCATGGCATAATCCGTCTCGGCGATGACGATCTGTTCCGAGGCGGCGAGGATGCCGACGGCGATCGGCAGGTCGAAGGAGGGCCCCTCCTTGCGCAGGTCTGCGGGTGCGAGATTGATCGTGAGGCGGAAGACACGGTAGTGATAACCGCTGTTCAGGACTGCCGCCCTGACCCGTTCGAGGCTTTCCTTCACGGCCGTGTCGGGCAGGCCAACCAGCGCAACGCGGCGGAAGTCGCTGTGCGAGACGTTGACCTCGACATCCACCGGGTATGACTCTATCCCGTACGTGCCGACGCTTTTTATCTGGGCGAGCATCGCTCACCTCCCCCGTCCGCCTGGTGCAGCAATTTTAGTCAGAGTCCCGCGGTTGCTCAAGCGCTCTGTCGGGAAATGGATGTGTGCGGCGGTTGACAATCTCCCACTGGCGCAGGTAACCTCGTATCGGAGTGGTTTTCGGCGCCCCGGGCGGTTCCTGAGCACCGCGGGCGGGCGCAATATCCCGTCGGACAGTTCCCTTTGCGGCAGGGACCCAACATGATAACGCCCGATGACCTCGCCCTGATGACGGAGGAGGAGAAGGTCGAGTTCATCCGCACGACGGCGGAGTCGTCCGAATGGCAGGAGTGTTTCGAGCCGCTGTACGTCAGGCTGATGGACGACGAGAGTCCGCGGGTGCGGGAGGAGGCGATTGCGGCGCTCTGGGACATTGCCGAGCCGCGACACATCGAGATGCTCATCGAGAAGGCCAGACGGGACCCTTCGGTCGAGGTGCGAGCAAAGGCCGTCAGCGTCCTCGGCATCTTCATATACGAGGCGGTCGTCAACTACGACCTCGATCAGTCGCAGTACCTCGCCGTGCGGAACTTCCTCCTCGGCCTCGCCAACGATCCCGACCAGGACCTTCTCATTCGCAGGATGGCCATCGAGGCGTTGAGTTTCGATACCGATGAGGAGGTCCAGTCCCTCATCGCGTGGGCCTACGAGCAGGAATCGGTGGAGATGCGGATGTCGGCCCTGTTCGCCATGGGGCGCAGCAGGTCCGCTCGCTGGCACGACATCATACTGGCCGAGATGGAGTCGGATGAGCGAAGGTTGCGATTGGAGGCGATAAACGCCGCGGGCGAGGCGGAGATCCAGGAGGCGACGCCGCGTCTGCGCGTGCTCACCCGTCATCCCGACGCCGAGATTCGCGTGGCGGCCATCTGGGCGCTGGGCCGGATCCGCGGGCCCGGTGCGCTGGAGACGCTCGAGATGTGTGCGCAGTCGCCCGACGAGGAGGTCAGACGCGCAGCGCTGGACGCGCTCGACGAATATTACGGCGCGTCGGAGCACGAGGACGAAGAGTTCGATGACACCGAGGATGACGAAGAGTGAGGAGGTGACAGGTGGCGAAGGGACTGCCCAAACGCAGCGAAGACTACGCGAAGTGGTACACGGAACTGGTGTTGCGCGCCCAGTTGGCCGATTACGCGCCGGTCAAGGGATGCATGGTCATCAGGCCGTACGGCTACGCCCTGTGGGAGAGGATGCAGGGGACCCTGGACCGGATGTTCAAGGAGACCGGCCACGTCAACGCATACTTCCCACTTTTCATCCCAGAGTCGTTCATGAGGAAGGAGGCTGAACACGTCACCGGCTTCGCTCCACAGTGTGCGGTGGTGACGCACGGGGGCGGAGCCGAACTCGAGGAGCCCCTCTACATACGCCCCACCTCCGAAACCGTCATCTGGGCCATGTATGCTCGCTGGATACAGTCATGGCGCGACCTGCCCATCCTTATCAACCAGTGGGCGAATGTCGTCCGATGGGAGATGCGCACGCGGCTGTTCCTCCGAACTACCGAGTTCCTCTGGCAGGAGGGACACACCGCGCACTCCTCCGAGGAGGAGGCTGTCGCCGAGGCAGAACGCATGCTCGAGGTTTATCGGGTCTTCGCGGAAGAATACATGGCCATCCCCGTGCATCTCGGCGTGAAAAGCGAGAGCGAAAAGTTCGCCGGCGCCGTGCGCACCTATTGCATCGAGGCGATGATGCAGGACGGACGGGCGCTCCAGGCGGGAACGAGCCACTACCTCGGCCAGAACTTCGCCCGCGCATTCGATGTCCGGTTCCAGGACAGAGACGGCCGTCTCGAATACGTCTATGCCACAAGTTGGGGCGTGAGTACGCGCCTCGTGGGCGCCCTGGTCATGGCTCATTCCGACGACGATGGCCTTGTCCTTCCGCCGCGACTCGCGCCAATCCACGCTGTCATCGTGCCGATCGTCAAATCGCCCGACGAGGCTGCCGCAGTCGGGGATGCCGTGAGCAAGATCAAGGCGCAGATCCAGGGTGATGTTCGGCTACACGTTGACGACCGCGAGAACGTGAGCGTCGGCTGGAAGTTCAACGACTGGGAACTGCGGGGCGTGCCCGTGCGCATAGAGATCGGCCCCCGGGAACTCCGTCAGAATCACGTTGTATTCGTGAGGCGCGACTCGCGCGAGAAGAAGACGGTCTCCCTCGATTGCGCAGGGGCCGCGCTCGTCGCCGAACTCGAGAGCATCCAGAAGAGCCTCTACGACCAAGCGCTCGCTCGGCGCGAGAAGCACACGCACCGCCTGGACGACTACTCGGAACTGAAAAAGCAGATGGATGCGGATATCCCGGGTTTCGTCATGGCCCACTGGTGCGGGAACGCCGAGTGCGAGGCGCGCCTCCAGGAAGAGACCAAGGCCACCATCCGGTGCATTCCTCTTCGGAAAGAGTCGGCGGAGGAGGCCGGCAGATGCATCATCTGCGGCGGACCTTCTCCGAGGCGCGTCTTGATGGCGAAGGCCTACTGAGGGCGCGGCCCGGACCGCGTCATTAGCCATGAACTGCCCCCGCGACGGCGTGCGCCTCCAGGAGGTGAAGGTTGACGAACTCGTGCTCGACCGTTGCCCGAGCTGCGAGGGAGTATGGTTCGATTTCGGCGTGCTCGAACGAGTGCTGAGCCGCGATGCCAAGACGGTCGAGGAGACGCTGATGGAGCGTCCTGCCGCCTCGATGCCGCGGGCGGAGGACCTCTCGTGTCCGAGGTGCGGCGATGTGCTCATAAGGATGCGCGGCACCGACGAGGGGGTGACCTACTACGGTTGCCTGACGTGCTACGGTCGCTGGTTGGACGGGAGCGATATGGCCAGGTTGCTCAGACGATCGCTCCTGGCGAAGTTCGAGAGGCTATTCGAGCGGCTACTCCGATAGGTTATCCGGGGGAGAGGTGGGCGCCGGACGGGTGCGGCCGGTGAGAAGGATATCCGGTCCCACAGCCTCCCACGTGACTCGCATCAACTCCACTGCCTCTTGTGCCGTGGCCACGCCTCGCCCCACGAGAGGCACGGCATATGGGGCTGCCGGCCCGCCCATGAGCCTCGGCGCGATGAAGACGCGGACCTCGTCAATCAGGCCACGATCGAAGAAGGCCCCGAGCACGGTGGGCCCGCCCTCGACCATCAGGTATGTCATCTCCTCCCGCCCCAGCGCATCGAGGAGAAGCCCGATGTCGGGCCTGCCCTCCGGTCCCGGAAGCGCCAGTATGCGGCACCCCCGGCGTTCGAGGAGCCGTCGGTTTTCGGGCGGGGCGTCCTCGTGGCACGCCACCAGAAGCGGGGCCTGCGAAACCGTCCCTGCGAGTCGGCTCTCGGGGGGGAGCGCTGCGCGCGAGTCCAGTACGACGCGAACGGGCTGACGTGCGCCGGGCACCCGGCACGTCAGCAGCGGGTCGTCGCGGCGCACGGTGCCCGAGCCGACGAGGACGGCATTGACTTCGCCTCGCCAGCGCTGGACCAACTGGCGCGAGACGTCGGAGGATATCCATCTCGAGTCCCCGCCAGCCGCTGACATCCTGCCATCGGCGGTCATCGCCCACTTCGCGATAACGAACGGCCGGCCGAGGAGCCGAAGTGTCAGGAATGGCGCTATCAGCGCCCGGCAATCTTCCTCGAGGACGCCGGTGGTCACCTCGATCCCCGCTTCTCTCAGCCGCGGCACCGCAGGCTCGCGGGTGGGATCGCGTGCACCTATGACGACCCGTGCGAAGCCGGCCTCGATCACAGCCTCGCAGCACGGTGGGGTCTTCTTCCTGGTTCCAGTGCATGGCTCCAGCGTGACGTAGAGCGTTGCGCCTTTGCAGAGCGGACCGGCGCGCGCGATGGCGTTCGCCTCCGCATGCGGCCCGCCATACCGCTCGTGGAAACCCTCGGCCACGACTCTTCCTTCGCGGACAACAACCGCGCCGACCATCGGGTTGGGTTCCACTCGGCCGCGCCCTCTTTCGGCCAGGGCAATGGCCATGCGCATGTACGATTCGTCCGCGGCGAGGGACGGGCTCATGTCACTGCTCGAACGGGGGAAATGTCCGGCCGGATTATGTCGAAGCCGCTCAGGCGGGTCAACCTTGCTTCGCCTCGACTTTCCGATTCATGGCCGAAGTCAGAGAGGATGATGCTTCAGGCGGAATGTTTCGGCTACGGCTCGATGCGTGACGCAGCCGTCGAGGATGTTTATGCCTCGCTTGACGGCCGCATCGCTCGCCGCGGCGTCCATGAGACCGCGGTCGGAGATCGTGAGCGCGTAGGGCAGCGTGACGTTGGTGAGCGCATAGGTGGACGTCCGGCTGACCGCGCTCGGCATGTTTGCGACGCAGTAGTGGACGATATCGTCCACGATATAGACGGGGTCGCTGTGCGTCGTCGGCCTGCTCGTCTCGAAACACCCACCCTGGTCTATCGCAACGTCCACGAGGACAGCGCGCGGCTTCATCATCTTCAGGTGCTCTCGTCTGACGAGGACCGGCGTTCTGGCGCCGGGGACCAGCACTGCGCCGATGACCAGGTCCGCCCTGCGCAGACAATCGCGGATGGAGTGACTGTCGGAATAGATCGTTCTGACGTTGGGCGGCATGATGTCCTCGAGGTAGCGCATCCGATTGACGTCCACCTCGAGTATGGTCACGTTCGCGCCGAGTCCCGCCGCCATCTTCGCTGCGTTGGCGCCCACGACGCCTCCGCCGATGATGATGACCTCCGCGGGCGCCACTCCCGCCACGCCACCAAGGAGAACGCCGCGTCCCTGCATCGGACGTTCGAGAAACTTCGCACCCTCCTGGACTGCAATGCGTCCCGCCACTTCGCTCATCGGGGTCAGGAGAGGAAGCGTGCCGTCGTCGAGTTCGATCGTCTCGTAGGCCACCGCGGCGACGCGCGCCTTCATCATCGCGAGAGTGAGACGCCGTGACGCGGCGAAATGGAAGTAGGTGAACACCACCTGGCCGCGGCGCAGGAGGGGATACTCGGAAGGCTGCGGCTCTTTGACCTTCAGGATGAGATCGGCCTTTGCGAATATCTGCTTCGCCGAGGTCACCATTTCCGCCCCAGCACGACGGTATTCCTCGTCGGTTATGCCGCTTCCGACGCCGGCTCCCGACTGGACGAGGACCCTGTGACCATGGGCACAAAGGCGTTCCACTCCCGCTGGCGTGATCGCTACCCGGTACTCGTCAGGCTTGATCTCCTTCGGAACGCCCACGTTCATGTTTTCCGCTCCATGTGAATTGGGGTCAGGTGCAGCATGCACGCAGACTGCGGGTTTCCTGCGCCCGAGGCATTCGGACCCTCCGGGCCGGCGGGGCAGGGGCGTCATCTTCGGAAAAGGCCGGGCTTCTGGACGGCCTGGATGGCCTCTTCCTCCGTGTCGCAGATGGGTATCAGTTTTTCCAGTCGGGTTATCTTGAACACCTGCATGATGTCGCTGTTGATGTGACAGAATGCGAGGTGTCCGTTCTGTTCGTTGATCTTCTTGTTCAGCGAGATGAGTTTGCCGAGGACGGCGCTGCTGAGGAACTTGATCTTGGAAAAGTTGATCACCATCTTGATCATGTAATGCTTGTCCACGAGGTCATTGAGTTCCTGGCCCAGTTGCTGAACGTTCAACTCGTCCAGGACCTGCGAGGTGAGGAAATTGACCACTGCCACATCGCCGACCTGCGACGCCATGATTAGCGATGGTTTGCGTTCCATGATGCGCGCACCCTCCTCACTGGACACGCATTGCGACGCGCGGAGGCAGCCCCGCCTGGCAGCGCTCCTGCCGCTCCATCTGCTCGAGCGACTCTCGCATGCCGGCAACGCCTTCGACCATAAAGCGCCCGTATGTTAGCAGCAGCGCTGGGCGATGTCAATCAAGGCCAGTTTTTCTGCGGAAACTCATCGCCCTGATGTGCGACCCCTCACAAGGCGCGCGGCGATGGCCGACGTGCCCTCGCGGACGAGGTCCCACTCGCTGCGGCGAAGGCTCCGTGCCCGGTATTCACCGTGCCAAAGTTCGGCCCCGGTCGCACTGTCGAAGGCCGTGACCTCGAACGATAGGCGGGCCACCGGCAGGAACAGGGCCCACCGCGAACCGCACTCCCTGACGGTTCCGGTGACCAGCGTATCCGATCGCAGGGCACGAGCCATCGCCATTGCCGAGTCGCGGTCCAGTTTCCCGAGTTCGGATGGCTTCATCTTCTGCGCAAGTATGTAACGCTCCACCGCGTCCCGGTCGGGCTGTACCGTATCCAGCGCGTGTTCCAGCGCCTGGGCAAGGGCGCGCGCCACAGCGACGCCGCTGCCCTGCGCGCCGATGGAGCCGAAGAACGTGTAGTCGGATGCCGACGCAGTCGCAGCAGTCTCGTCCAGAGGCAACACCAGCGTTGTCGAGCCCGCCATCGGCCACGTGCCGTCGCTCATCCTCACGTTCACCGAGGTGCATCCCATGACGATGAGAGGGATCGCCGTCGCGACAACCATGGCCATCACGCTCTGCGCGAGCGGTGGCCATCTGGTTGCAAGGCGCGTCGGACGGCCCGACCTGGGTCGAGGATGCTCGGTCATGCGGATCATTCAGGGATGATGGGCCACGAAAACCGTCATGTCGTCGGATTGTGGAGCCTGGGCGACGAACCGGGCGACGCTCGCAAGGACGTGCTTGACGAGGTCCTCGGCGGAGTCCGCGGGCTTCGACCGCAGCGCGTGTTCGAGCCGTTCACGCCGGAACATCTCGCCATCGGAGTCCGTCGCCTCGGTGATCCCGTCAGTGTAGAGCAGGAACACATCGCCGGGTTCGGAGCGGACCTCCCTGGTCACAAAGTTCGCGCCCGCCATGACGCCGAGCGGGAAACCTTCTCCGGCTGAGACGGTCTCGACGCTGCCCGCTGCGCTCAGTCGGATCGGGTCCTGGTGGCCGGCGGATGAGAACGCTGCCGTCCCATCGTCAGCGAATACCCCGACGATCGCGGTTACGAATGTGCGCTCCGTCCACTCGGGCGTGAGGAGGTCGTTGACGAAAGAGATTATCTCGGAGGGTGTACTGCGCACCTGGGCGGCCGACCGGAAGTAGCCGAGCATCCGCGCGCTGTAAACGGCGGCCGGTGCCCCCTTGCCGCACACGTCGCCCACCACCACGCATACCCGGTTGTCCGGCATCGCGATGGCGTCGTAGAAATCGCCGGCCACCTCCCGCGCCGGCACGTTGCGCGCCGCGAAGCGCCATCTCGTCAATGCCGGCAGTTCGCGGGGCAGGATGGACTCCTGGATCTCCCGCGCGACCCGAAGTTCCGTTTCGATCCGTTCCGTCTCCCGGAGGCGGTGACGCATCTGCGCCTTTTCCAGGGCGATGACGATGAAATTCGCCAGGACGGAGAGCATGAGTTCGTCAGCCTTGTCGAATATGCGCGAGTCGAGCCGGTTGTTGACGTTGAGGACCCCGATGACCTTTTGTTGAAATACGAGGGGCACCGAGAGGAGCGATTTGGTGGAGTATCGTTTCTTGCTCTTCCGCGCGAACAGGGGATGGGTCTCGACGTCCTCGATGAGAAGAGGTTTTCCGGTCTTCGCCACGTAACCCGAGATCCCTTCCCCCACGCGTCCCCGCCAGTTCTCCGTGACGGATCTTGGCAGCCCATGCGAGGCGCGGATTCGCAGCGTCACACCATCCGGTTCGACCGTCACGATCGAACAGTTCTTTACGCCGAGAAGGCTGCTCGTCAGACGCACGACCTGGTTCATCACATCATCCAGGTCGTCAATCGAACTCACGACGTCGCTGACCTCCTTGAGGATCGTTTCGATGCGATGAGGTCGCTCCACTGCTGTCTCGATCCGTCGAGAGGTACCTGTCATCCTCTGCGCTCCCCCCATGGCCCCGGTGTTTTCCAGGCCAGTCTCGCTGCCCCCACAGATGCGGAAACTAGCAACGCGTCATCCCTCTGTCAACTCCCCTGAACGACAGACGCGGAGTCGTCCATGCGGCCCGAGACCCGCGCGGCAAGGAACCCGTTGCCATGCGGCGGAGGTCCGATCGTCACGGCCATCCTTCACGGGCCAGCAGGAAGTCCGGACAGCAGGGGTGCAACGAGCGAAGACGCCGGGTGCGTTGACATCGCCTTCTCGTGTGGTGTAGCCTGCCCCGGGTCCGAGGCGCGCGTCATCCTTATCGGGAGACTCCGAACCATGGCCAAAATTGCATTCATTGGCGCAGGAAGCGTCGTCTTCACACGCACTCTGGTCAGGGACCTTCTCACCTACCCGGCGCTGAGGGGGGCGACTCTGGCGCTGATGGACATAGACGATGAGCGTCTCGCGCTGGCTCGACGTTCGGTCGAGAGGATCGTGCGCGAGGGAAACTATCCGGCGCGGGTCGTCGCCTCGAAAAGCCGACGTGAGGCCCTGCGCGGCGCCGATGCGGTCCTCTGCACCATACTGGTCGGCGGAGTTCAGGTCTGGCGTCACGACATCGAGATACCGAAACGATTCGGCGTGGACATCTGCGTCGGAGACACCCGCGGGCCATCCGGGATCTTCCGCGCCCTGCGTACCATCCCTGTCATGCTCGATATCTGCCGTGATATGGAGCGCTACTGCCCCGATGCGATACTTCTCAACTACACGAACCCGATGGCAATGCTGTGTCGCGCGATGCAGCGCGCCAGCAGCATCCGCGTCATGGGCCTGTGCCACAGCGTCCAGGCGACCGCGGAGATGCTCGCGCGCTGGATCGGCGCGCCCATGAGCGAGATCACCTACGTCTGCGCGGGCATCAATCACCTCGCGTGGTTCATTCGATTCGACTGGAAGCATCGCGACGCGATCCCGCTCGTCCGCAGGGCCATCCTGGAAAGTCGGAAGGTTTACAACGAGGAACAGGTGCGCAACGAGATGTTCCTCCACCTGGGCTACTACCCGACCGAGTCGAGCGGGCACAACTCCGAGTACAACTGGTGGTTCAGGAAGCGTCCCGACCTCATCCGGAAATACTGTACGACCGGGACAGGCTGGAACCCGGGCGAGTACGCATACATCCTGAAGTATTACCTGGACAGAGAAAAGACATGGCGGAAGGAGTTGCAGGACTGGATAGACGATCCCGAGCCGCTCGACCTCCAGCGCGGTCGGGAATATGCAGCCGGGATCATCAATGCGTGGCTCGGCGGCGAGCCGTTCAAATTCAACGGCAACGTCTCCAACACGGGCCTCGTGACGAACCTTCCGCAGGGCTGCTGCGTGGAGGTCCCCGTGTACGCCAGCAGGAACGGTTTCGAGCCCGTGCACGTCGGCGCGCTTCCGCCGCAATGTGCAGCGCTCACCGCCCTGCACGCGACGATAGAGGAGATGGCCGTCGAGGCAGCCCTCACGGGGGACCGGGAACTCGTTCATCGCGCCATAGCGCTCGACCCCCTCACGGCGGCGGTGCTCTCGCTGGCGGAGATAAGAAAAATGGTCGAGGCGATGTTCCGGAAGAACGAGCCTTACCTTCCGCAGTTCAGACGAAGTTCAGAGGGTCGAACTTCTCGATCGGAGCGAAGTCGAAGGGCTGGCGGAAGAGTTCGATGATGCTGCTCGGGTGACGGCTTCGCGAGACCCTTGGCGGGTTCGTCTCGTCGCTCCGGAGGACGGTCACGCGTTCGTAAGGCGGTTTCAACCTGAGTAGGCCGAAACTCTCGCACCGGGCGCGCTCCACTGCCCGCTGTGCCCCTTCGCGGATCCGCCGTCGCGCCTCTGCGACGCTCAGGTGGATGGCCGCCACGTTGTGCCGGGCATAGGCGGCTGCCGGGAGGTGGTGGCCGGGCAGGGGTTGCGTCCCGCGTTTGACCGCCACCGTCTCGATCCCTGGAAGGAGCGCCTGCGCCTCCTTCGTCATCGCCTCGTCGCCCGCCGCGAATATGCAGCGGATGCCGAGTTCTCCGGCGCACAGCGCGAACTGGCCAAGTTCGCCGATGCTCAGCCCGTTGACGGACTCGTCACGATAGGGAAAGTCCTGCGTGTGTGCCAGGTGGGCGAATGTCGAGCCGGCCTTCGCATGCTGGCCGACCCACGCAACGGCGTCGTGTTGCGCCGGGTCGAGGAGGAACGGCCAGGACCCGGGCCATCCCCGCATCAACCTCGCGGCGGGATGGAGGAGGCCGGGTTCAATGCCCCCGTAGCCATGGCCATCGGAGACCGTGACCTCTGACGCCCCACCTGCCAGGAATCCCTCGATGGCGGCATTCACCTCTTCGGTGAGGAGTGCCTTGCCCCTGTCGTAGTAGCGGCCGTCGGGCGTGCACCAGTCCTCCCAATTCAGGACGCCGCACACGCCCTCCATATCGGTCATCAGATATATGCGCATCGGGGCTCGCTTCTCCACTGTGCCTTGGTGCGTAGGTAAGTTATCTGGTCTCCACCCACTTTTGCTTCTTCACGCAGGCGGGCAGGGTTCTGGTGGAGAGATGGTAGCGGAGACACTCGCAACAGATGCCTTTCCGATCGCAAGGCTCGTATGTGCACGGGCAGTAAGACTTGTTTTTCTCGCTCTTGCATTCCATGGCGGTCTCCCGATCGCTTCTGGGCCTCTTTCGAGTTTCCGCCAGTATAGCAACTCGTGAGGCGCGTGCAACAGCGACGGTGTGGTGCCACGGTCTTGATAAAGGGCCTGCCGCTGTGCGAGAATCAGCCAGTCGAGCAGAACCCGAGAGGAGGATGGAGCCATGAGCGGCCGTTTCGCGTTCGTCGCGATATGCCTGGTCTGGACAGTCGTTGCTGCGGGTATTGCATTTGCGGAAGGCGGGCCCCAGCCGCTGCCGCCGGCCCGGACCGACGGCGGTAAGCCTCTGATGCAATGTTTGAAAGCGCGAAGGTCGGCGCGCCAGTTCGACCCCGCGCGGCCATTGCCGGACCAGGTGCTCTCGGATCTCCTGTGGGCGGCGTTCGGCATAAACCGTCCCGAGACGGGCAAACGCACGGCGCCATCGGCTGTCAACTGGCAGGAGATAGATATATATGTCGCAACGGCTTCGGGGGTGTATCTTTACGATCCGCGCGCCCACGGGCTGAAGCAGGTCCTCGCAGAGGACGTCCGTAGCATGGCGGGCGTTCAGAAGTTCATGAAGGAGGCGCCCGTGAGCCTGATCTATGTGGCCGACTTCGCCCGGATGAAGAACGCGAAGGAGCAGGACAGGATCTTCTACTCGGCGGCCGACGTCGGGTTCATCAGCCAGAACGTGTATCTCTTCTGCGCGTCCGAGGGGCTGAACACCGTCGTCGTCGGAATGGTCGAAAGGGAGCCGCTCGCGGCCAAACTCGGCTTGAAGCCGGAGCAGAGGATTCTCCTCACGCAGCCGGTCGGCTACCCGCCGGAACCCTGAGCGTAAGGGCACGTTCCGGACGTGCAACTGCCGCGCTTCGGACAGGCCGGTTCGGACCTGGAGCGGCCGACGCCGAAGGTCGAGAACTTGCGTTCGACGCGCCCGCTGCCGCACCTCTCGCAGACCGGCTTTTCGACCTCGTTCAATGATCCGACCAGCCGCTCGGTCACATG
>Ga0315298_1005754_pt1 | contig 17353 bp, 28 predicted proteins | sample WHS_1_MG_FD_203077 | JGI IMG/M metagenome (GOLD analysis project Ga0315298, IMG submission 203077) | Extremophilic microbial mat communities from Washburn Hot Springs, YNP, Wyoming, USA - WHS_1_MG | ecosystem: Environmental > Aquatic > Thermal springs > Hot (42-90C) | place: USA: Wyoming...
TAATTACCTTAGCTAGATCGGTGGCCTCGTACACGCGCCGGCACCAATCCAATTCGTTGCTTCCTTCCGAGAATACGGTGCTTAGACCCAGACGCTCAGCCAACTCAAGAAAAATCTGAAAATCCGATTTAGACTCGCCCAAGGGCTCGATACACTTATGTTGGAGCACAATTACTCGATGATTGCACTGCGTAAAGCTGTGTTCAGCAATCCCCGCGGCGTTTGCAAACTCTCCAATATCCCAGCGCTCAAAATTGGTGCAGGCAGGGAGAATCACATCAGCAAACTTTGCCTCGCCTTCAAACCAAATAGACTGGTTAACTACAAATTCAAGCTCGGGCGACCGGTACATACGGGCATAGCGGTTGGCCTCTACCATGGTACCCAAATGGGAGCCCCCATACTTGTAGTACATACGCACGCGGGAGCAGCCCGGCGCTGGATAGCCAAAGGTAAGAAACTGCTTGTCAATGGCCTTGGGATCGCTTACATACCCTTCGGCATGTCCTTCGAGAATAGCCTCGGGAAGTTTAAGCCGCGGAATAGCTTGCGCCACAGTGTTTACGCTTATAAGCTGAGGCATGCGCTGGTATAGCTGTACGGGCAGGGCAGTGAGTTCCAGTTCTCCTGACATGCCTCCTTCGGCATACCCAGGAAAGTAAAACCGTGTGTTCAGAGGAGTACCTTGCTGGAGACAGCCCAAATTAACACCCGGTTTACCCAGCCCCTGCATAGCCATGAGGCAGACCAAGCCGCGTGCCCAGTCGGTGCCAGTAGCAGTCCGACAGGCACCACCAAAGCCCACAAAGCCACCGGGCGCGAGGTACGTGCGTTTAGTCCCCCACTCGCGAGCAAGCGCACGTACCTCGCGCGCCGGCACCCCCGTTTTCTCTTCTTGCCACTCGGGCGTCTTGGGTGTTCCGTCGGTCTCCCCCAGGACATAAGCCTTCCATTTCTCAAAGCCCACAGTGTTTCTAGCTACGTACTCCTGGTCATAGAGACCCTCTGTGATCCACACGTAAGCAATAGCCAAGATGAGGGCACTGTCGGTCCCAGGACGAGGAGCAAGCCACTTTCCTCCCAGCCACGCAGCAGTGTGGTTGAGGTAGGGATCAATGTGCACTGTGGGAACGCCTAACTCCTTAAGCCAGCTTCTCCGGATCGTGCCCTCCTGAGCGCCGTATACTCCACTTGTCGCCTCCGGGTCACTGGACCAAAACACAACCAGCTCCGCATTTTTTAGGCAGTCTTCTACCGTGCCGTAAGTCTCTGCTCCCCCCAGACGCCCGGTCTGCCCCCAATGATGCACTGCCCCCCAAAACCAGCCCTCCCAGCTGTCAGGATTGCTCACCACCGGGGTCCATCCGATGGAGTTAAGAAAGCGCAAACGAGCAGATAGCCAATAGCCAATGATGCCCCAGTTGTGGTGAGAGCCAGCGCTGCTCATAATGGCCCCCGGCCCATAGTTGCTCTTTACTCGCTTGATCTCTTCCGCCACTAGATCCAAGGCTTGGTCCCAGCTTATGCGCTCATAGCCCGAGAGGCCGCGGTTTTGGGGATTTCGTTCTCCGTGAGGATCAAAATCCACCCGCTTCAGCGGGTAAAGAACCCGATCAGGGGAATAAACCAACGACTTCCAGGCCAGAGTATGAGGACTAACAGTGGTCTTTCGCGGTGGAGCAAAAACCTTCCCGCCCGCTCGCACAGCCCATGGTTCCGGATCGTCGCGCTCAAAGGTAAGAGGAGTAAGGCGAAGGATCTTGCCATCCTTAACATGCACAAACACCGGCCCCCCGTTGGTGTTGTTTGTGTAACGCATGACCCCCCCGCGTAGCTTGGTTCCGTATTTAAGCCCCGCCAGAAAAACTTGGCACAAGACTTGACTAAAGTGACTTACCAATTGGTCAGACCCGGAGATCTCAAGCTGGTGGTTCCGGGCAGCGTTCAGGAACTCCAAGCGATCGCGCCGCGGTCTAAGCAGCCGAGCCGCCGTCGCCGGGTCCCAGAAACTCATGACCACATCGGGGTTGGGGTGCAGTCCCCGTCCAGAGAGGACCCCTCCCCCGCGAAAAATGTAGTACCTCCCCAGCGACCTCTCCGCCAGCCTGATCTGAGCCACCAGATCTTTCCGGGCTACCAAAGCGCGAAATGCGCTTTGTCGCCTTGCCTGCACGCGAAGAAGAATCCCAAGCGCCCAAGTGGCAAGCACAAACCACGTCCGGTGCCACTTGTCGGCCACGCATCTTTTTGCCCCACCGACTCTATTGTTATCTCTCCCTGCACTCACTGCGCCCTGCCTTCCCAACTAGCTTTTTGACTACCTCACCTTCGCTTGTATCGAACGTCCCACAAGAACAGCCCACACGCAGGTGCCGTCGGACCCGCTGCTAGACGCGGGCTCCCCTTCAGCAGCTCCAGGAACGAAGAGAGGCTCCGCTTCCTCATCCCAACCTCGACCATGGTTCCTACCAGTACTCTCACCATGTGGCGAAGAAAAGCCTCCGCCTCTATTTCTAGATAGATGCAAGTCCTAGCTTTGCGCACCCACCTGCATCGAAAGACCTGCCGCTCAAAGTACACATGTTCAGTCTCGGCAGGGGTAAAGGCTCTAAGGTTATGCTTTCCCACCACAGCTGCCGCTGCCCCTCGCATAGCCGCGAGATCCAACGCATAGGGGATGTGCCAGCTGTACCGCGCCCAAAAAGGGGACCTGACAGGCCCCAGAAAAATAAAGTACCGGTAGGTTCGACTTACCGCATCTCTCCGGGCATCAAAGTCCCAAGCAGCAGGAAAAAGACCAAGTATGGCAATGCCTGCGGGCGTAAGCGCGTTCAGCGAAGCTCTCAACCGCTCAACGTCAACCTTCCGCGGTAAGTCCAGGCTCACTACCTGCCGCCGGGCATGTACTCCTGCGTCGGTGCGACCTGCCACCTGCATCACGGGCACCTGTCCAAGCACTGTCGCGAAAGCTTCCTCCAGACACCCCTGCACAGTCAGTAGCCCGGCCTGTTTGGCCCACCCGTGCAGACCAGTCCCGTCATACTGGAGCTCCATTCGGTAACGCCTGGTGGGTTGCTCTTCCATTCTGCTCGCCTCTTCTCGAAGCTAGCCCGACCTCCCCATACCTACCACAACTTGCCCATATCTAGCATGACCTGGCCATGTAAAGCAAAATGCCGGATTCGACAAGGAATCCGGCACTCATTGCCGAGTCACCCCACAGGGGGCAAAACGCTGACACCTACACCAATTCCAGATACACCATCTCCGCCGCATCGCCCAGGCGCGGCCCAATCCTAACAATGCGCGTATAGCCTCCCGGACGGTCGGCGTACCTAGGAGCAATTTCGTTAAACAGTTTGTACGTGATCCTCTTGTTACGCAGCTGGCTGATAGCCAAGCGCCGCGAATGCAAATCGCCGGCCTTCCCCAGAGTGATCATTCTTTCCACCAGGGGCTTCACCTCCTTGGCCTTGGCCTCGGTAGTTTTGATCCTCTCATGCTCAAGCACAGAGCAGGCAAGGTTGGCCAGCATAAGACGCCGATGATCCGGCTGGACGCCCAATCGCCTACCTTTTCTCTGGTGCCTCACTCTACTCTCCTCTAAGCTTCAAATTATGTTCTCTTAGGCGCTCACGCACCTCTTCCAAGCTCTTGCGACCAAAGTTGGGGATGCAAAGCAATTCCTGCTCCGACCGAGAAACGAGATCTCCCACGGTCATAATCCCTTCGCGTTTTAGGCAGTTAAGCGACCGTACCCCGAGATCCAAATCATCGATGGGCATGTCACGAACCGGCTCCCCAGTCTCTGATACCGGCTTTGTCTCCGGTACAGAAACCACCGGCTCCTCCACCCCCGCCAGGAAAATCCTTTGCAGCTCATCCCGCAGAATAGCAGCCGCCTTGATAATCGCTGTACGCGGATCGATGGCACCGTTGGTCTCGACCTCAAGAATAAGCTTGTCAAAGTCAGTCCGCTGCCCCACCCGGGCAGCCTCCACAGCATATGCGACTCGCCTAACAGGCGAAAAAATCGAATCCACTGGAATTACACCGATTGGCCAACCCGGACGCTTGTTGTCGTCGGCCGACACATATCCTCTGCCCCTCCGCACGGTAAGCCGCATCTCGAGGAACCCGCCCTCTTCCAGAGTCCCTATGTAGGCATCCGGATTCTTGATCTCCACGTTCGCGGGCAAAGAAATGTCAGCTGCCGTGACAATCGCCGGACCCTCTTTGACCAGGGTGACTTCCTGCTCGTCGGCTTCTCCGTGCAAAACAAAAACCAGCTTCTTCAAATTGAGGATGACATCAGTGACATCCTCTTTGAGATGGGGCACAGTTGAAAACTCATGCTCCACCCCGGTAATTCGAACGGCGCAAATAGCAGCTCCTTCCAGCGAAGAAAGCAGAACTCTCCGCAGGGAGTTGCCGAAGGTGTAGCCGTAGCCCCGGACCAGCGGCTCAACGATAAGCCGGCCAAGGTTTTCGCTGATTTCGTCATAGACAGTATGAGGGGTGGCGATGTCTAGCAAAGGGCCCTCCTTTTAAGCGTTACTTGGAGTACAGCTCAACTATGAGCGACTCCTGAACCGGCACATCAATATCCGCCCGCTCCGGCAGACGGAGGACCTTGCCCACCATGTTGTCGTAGTCAGCCTGCAACCAGGCGGGCACCGAGGCTGTGAGATCCATGGCGTTCTGGATGACGGAGCGCACTCCTTCTTTATCCGCCACCGCTGCAATAATGTCGTCCGGTTTCACACGGTACGAAGGTATGTTCACCTTGCGCCCGTTGACCGTGAAATGCCCATGCCGGACCAGCTGCCTAGCCTGTCGCCGCGAGGCTCCAAAGCCCAGTCTATACACCACGTTGTCCAAGCGCAGCTCAAGAAGACGGAGCAGGTTCTCGCCTGTCACCCCAGGTTGTCTCGCCGCCAGTTTGTAGTAGTTGCGAAATTGCTTTTCGAGAATTCCGTAGTAACGACGAGCCTTTTGCTTTTCTCGCAGCTGAAGCAGGTAGTCCGACTGCTTGCGGCGACGCCCTCGACCGTGCTCTCCTGGCGGGTAACCCCTGCGCTCGAGAGCACACTTGTCGGTAAGGCACCGCTCCCCTTTAAGCAGGAGCTTCTCCCCCTCCCGACGGCACTTCTTGCACTGTGGCGTAAGATCTCTACCCATTCGTCCCCATCCTCTCAGACTCTACGCCGCTTCTTGGGGCGGCAGCCGTTGTGAGGAACCGGAGTAACGTCTTTGACACTGGTCACATCTAGACCAGCAGCCTGGAGGGAACGAATGGCCGTCTCGCGGCCGCTGCCCGGCCCCTTAACAAAGCAATCGACCTTCTGAAGACCGTGCTCCATCGCTGCACGGGCAGCTTTTTCAGCCGCAACCTGAGCAGCAAACGGCGTGGACTTGCGCGAGCCCTTGAACCCAGCGGTGCCCGCGCTAGCCCAGGCAATAACATTGCCCTCTTTGTCCGTCAGGGTCACAATGGTGTTATTAAACGAGGTCTTGATGTAGGCGTTGCCTACGCTAATACTCTTGCGTACTTTCCGCCGTCTGCCGGCGCTGCTAGTCCGTTTGGGTTTCGGCATATTCCTTGACTCCGTCCCTAGCCTTGACTCCGTCCTGTCCGATCATTGCGAAGCAGTAGACGCCTTAAGTCCGCGCCTTCTTCTTCACACCGACGGTTGGCTTGTGCCCCTTGCGCACCCGGGCGTTGGTCTTGGTGCGCTGGCCGCGGACGGGCAAGCCACGCCGATGTCGTATGCCTCGATAGCAGCCGATCTCCATCAGCCGCTTGATGTTCTGGCTAATCTCCCGCCGGAGATCACCCTCGACTACAATGTTTTCCTCAATATAGTTGCGCAAGCGGACTTCCTCATCCTCGGTTAGGTCCTTGACCTTAGTGTCAGGATGAATGTTTACCGCCTTCAGAATCTTGTTAGATAGAGACCGCCCAATGCCGTAGATGTACGTGAGACCGATCTCTATCCGCTTCTCCCGCGGGAGAGTTACGCCAGCAATACGAGCCATACGTTACTCCTGCCTAACCTTGCCGCTGCTTGTGGCGAGGGTTCTGGCAAATAACCAAAACCACGCCCCGGCGTCTGATCACTTTACATTTTTCGCACATCGGCTTGACCGACGGTCTAACTTTCATTCCACGCCCCTTTTCTCACTTGAAACGGTATACAATCCGGCCCCGGGTCAGGTCGTAGGGGGACACCTCCACCTTAACCCTGTCCCCCGGTAGGATCCGGATGTAGTTCATACGCATCTTGCCAGAGATGTGAGCCAGTATTTGAAGGTCATTATCCAGCCGGACCCTGAACATGGTATTGGGCAGGGCCTCAATAACCTCACCTTCTAGTTCTATGGCTTCTTCCTTTGGAGACATAGGAGAATAACCACCACTCACACTGACTCAAAAACGCCGGCCGCTTATCATACCACATGCCTTAATGCTGCCAAGGCTCACCCCTCCTGGGGCAGGGTAAGAATCTTCGGCCCATTCCTAGTAACTGCCACCGTGTGCTCAAAATGGGCGGACAGACTCCTATCCCTGGTTATCACCGCCCAGTGATCTTCTCCAATCTCGACCTCCCATCCCCCAATGTTCACCATCGGCTCGATAGCCAGTACCATGCCCTCACGGAGCTCCGGACCTTGCCCGGGCGGGCCGAAATTCGGAACCTGGGGATCCTCATGCATTGAACGGCCAACTCCGTGACCAACCATGCTGCGCACAACCGAATAGCCATGCGCTTCCGCATATGTTTGCACGGCATGCGAAATATCTCCCACGCGATTCCCAGGACGACACTGGGCAATTCCCAACAGCAAGCATTGTTCCGTCACCCGGATAAGCTTCTTGGCCTCCTCCGATATCTCACCCACCGGAAAGGTCCGGGCTGCATCGGCCACGTATCCTTCAAGCGTGACTCCCACATCGATACCCACAATGTCGCCCTCGCGCAGCCTGGCCTTGCCAGGAATTCCGTGTACTACCACCTCGTTGATGGAAGCACAAATCGAGCCCGGGAAACCCCGGTACCCTTTAAAGGTCGGAATTCCACCTTTGCTGCGAATATAGCTTTCAGCCAACCTGTCCAGCTCTCCGGTCGTAACCCCCGGCGCTATATGCTGCCCAAGGAGCTCGAGACAACCCCACACTACCGCGCCTGCACGGGCCATTTTCTCGATTTCAGCCTGCGACTTTCGAATTATCACTCTGGTTGAATTCCGTTTTCTCCTTCGCCCGCTGCTAGGCTTTGGGCGGCCCCAATACGGCCTGGATCTCTGCATATACCTCTTCTGGCGGGAGACTGCCGTCAAGGCGGACAACCAATCCCGCCCGGTCGTAATAATCAATCAACGGCTCTGTTTGCTTGCGGTAGACGTCAAGGCGGTTGCGAACAGTGAGCTCGTTGTCGTCGTCGCGCTGATAGAGTTCGCCTCCGCAGAGATCGCAAATTCCCTCCGCCTTGGGCGGATTAAGGTAAATATGGAAGAGGGCGCCACAAGAGCGGCATACGCGCCGGCCAGTGAGTCGCCGTACAAGCTCTTCCTCATCAACCAAAAGCACAAGAACCTTGGTAACAGCCCGATCAAGCTCGGCCAGCACGCGGTCCAATGCCTCCGCTTGAGGAATTGTGCGTGGAAACCCGTCCATCAGAAAGCCCTCAGCGGTGTCAGGCTGGTTAAGACGATCCCGTACTATGCCAATAACCACACTATCGGGCACCAACTCACCAGCATCCATGTACTTCTTTGCCTCTAAGCCCAAAGGCGTCTGCTCTTTGACAGCCGCTCGCAAAATGTCCCCAGTAGAAATGTGGGGAATAGCATAATCGGCCACAATACGAGCCGCCTGTGTGCCCTTACCTGCTCCCGGCGGTCCCAAAAGAACAAGATTTAGCTGGCTCATGGTTACCTCGTTCTCTTTCTGTGCCTCAAACTTCAATCGTTTTCACTTCAGAAAGCCCTCGTAGTGGCGCATTAGTAACTGCGCTTCCATCTGTTGCATCGTGTCCAAAGCAACACCAATCACAATCAAAAGGGAAGTACCCCCAAAGTAGAAGGGTACTTTCATCGTCGCGTACAGAATACTCGGAAGAAGAACAATGGCCGCAAGGAACAAGGCGCCCGGAAAAGTAATGCGCGTAAGCACCCGATCAAGATACTCGGCAGTGGGTCGACCCGGCCTAATACCCGGAATAAACCCACCATACTTCTTCAAGTTATCAGCCTGGTCAATGGGATTAAACTGAACCGCGGTATAAAAGTAGGTGAAAAGCACAATTAGTATCACCTCGGCGGCAATGTACCACCAGGAACTAGGCCTGAATACTTGCGCCAACTTCTGCGTCCAAGACCAGGGCGTCATCTGCGCCAAGGTAACCGGAAACAAAAGTACCGAAGAAGCAAAGATCACGGGAATTACTCCGGCCATGTTAACACGCAAGGGAAGATAAGTACTCTGCCCCCCGTAGACCCTGCGCCCCACTACTCGCTTTGCATACTGGATTTGAATCCGCCGCTGTCCCTGAGTGACATAGATAACAAACACCACCACCAGCACAGCTATGACGCCCATCGCTACCCAGATACCTGGGTTCATGGAGAAAAGCTTGTGTAGACCGCTTGGCAGACGAGACACAATGCTCGCGAAGATCATAAGCGAGATTCCATTCCCAATTCCGCGCTGAGTTACAAGCTCTCCCAGCCACATGACCATAACGGTCCCCACCGTAAGCGTGAGAACCACCAGATAAAAACGCAGCGGCGTGAGCGGTGCTTCCGGTGGAAAAGCTCCGTAACTGCGAAACAGGAAGACAAATCCAACCGCCTGTATGAACGCCAGGACCGCCGTGAAGTACCGGGTGTACTGGTTGACTTTCTTCTGCCCGGTGGGCCCCTCCTTCATCAGCGCCTCCAGCCGGGGAACCACCAGCGCGAGAAGCTGCATGATAATGGAGGCCGTGATATAAGGCATGATGCCCATGGCGAAGATGGCTACTCTCTGTAAGCCGCCACCCGTGAAAAGATTGTAAAAGTCAAAAACGCCGCCGGCTCCGAACATCTCTTCCACGGCCTTGACGTCAATGCCCGGCACCGGGATGTAACAACCCAGCCGATAGACAGCAATTATCAAGGCAGTAAAAAGAAGCTTCTTCCGCAGATCGGGAAGCTTCCACGCGTTCACAAGCGATTGGAACATGGGGTCCTCACTCCGTTCCGGTACGCGTTGGGCAAGCCAGCCTGTTATTCTATGACTTCGGCTCTGCCGCCAGCAGCCTCAATCTTTGCCAAGGCAGCGGCACTAAACCCGTGGGCTCGGATGACAAGGGGCTGGGAAAGTTCGCCTACAGCAAGAATTTTTACCCTCTCTGTAGGTTTCTTGATAATACCCTTCTCAGCCAGAGTCTCGGGGGTGACTTCCTCTCCAGCGGCGAAAACAGCTAGCCTGGAGAGGTTAACCGGCGTCATGTATGTCCGAAACGGACCAATAGGCATGGCAGTTTTGGCCAGTGGGCCACGCTGCTTGGGCAGTCTCATATGGAGTGGCATCTGGCCGCCCTCGTAGCGTGGAGATACCCGCCCGCCCGACCGCTGGTTAGAACCTTTGTGACCTCTGCCGGCTGTCTTACCCAGACCTGAACCCTCTCCGCGTCCCACGCGCTTGCGTTCACGGCGCGCTCCCGGATCCGGTCTCAGGTTGTGCAGGAAGATCTCTCCCATTGCCTAATCCTTGTCCTCGATGTCTACTACTTCTACCTTGAGCAAGTACGCAACCTTTTCCACCATGCCCCTTATGGCCGGGGTGTCCTCGTGGTACACAGTCTGCCCTACCCGAGTCAGTCCCAGGGCGTCAAGAGTGGCCTTGTGGTCCTTCTTGCGGTCGATTCGGCTCTTAACCTGGGTAATCTTAAGCATGGGTCCTCACTCCTCCGCTTGAGCCACAGCCTCCACATCCGAGGCCTGAGCTCCTGTCTCGGGAGCACTGGTATCCACGGCCTGCTTCTTGCCCCGCCGCTTGATCGGCGCCTTACCGAGAACCTCGGCCACTGTCTTGCCTCTCTGCATGGCAATATCCTCAGGGCGCCGCAGCGCGCGCAGTCCGCGCTCCGCTGCCCGGACCATGTTGATGGGATTTGTGCTCCCCAGGCTCTTGGCCAGTACATCGTGTACGCCCCCAAGTTCAAGCAAGGCGCGCACGCCACCCCCTGCGATAACACCAGTACCTGGGGAAGCGGGCCTCATTACCACCAGCCCCGACTTGTAGTGACCAATAACCTCATGGGTTATCGTGGTCCCCTGTTTTGGAACCTGAAACAGGTTCTTGCGCGCATCCTCGATGGCCTTCTGTATCGCCAAAGGAACTTCTTTGGCCTTGCCATAACCTACGCCAACTGTGCTCTCTCCGTCGCCCACCACGACAAGAGCAGTGAAGGAGAAGCGCCGACCGCCCTTGACCACCTTGGCCACGCGGTTAATGTGGACCACGCTCTCCTGAAGGTTGAGCGCATCTGCTTTGATCTGTGCCAAAGTGTTACCCCTCTCCCTCAGAACTCAAGACCGCCCCGACGAGCGCCGTCAGCCAGAGCCTTCACCCGGCCGTGATAAAGGTACGGACCCCGGTCAAAGACCACCCGCGAAATTCCTGCCGCCTTGGCACGCTCCGCCAACAGCTCGCCCACCTTGGCCGCCTGTTCGGTCTTCGACAAACCTTTCTCCTGGATATGGAGGCTGCCAGCGCTCACCAGTGTGTGACCACGCGTATCATCAATTATCTGCGCCCATATGGCGCGATTGGACCGGAACACAGACAGGCGCGGACGCTCAGGAGTGCCGCGGACCTTGCCTCGCACTCGCCGAGCCCTTCTTGCCCGTTGCAGATTCAGCTTCCTGATGGCATCCATGCTTTTCTCTTCCTAAGCCCGCTTACCAACTTTGCGCCGCACCACTTCGCCTTCATAGCGTATGCCTTTGCCCTTGTAAGGCTCTGGCTTGCGAATAGCACGGATGTTGGCCGCTACCTGACCGACCAGCTGCTTGTCAATCCCTTTTACTACGATTTGCGTAGGTGTCGGCACCTCAAACTCTATGTTGTTGGGCGGCGACACCACTACCGGGTGTGAATACCCGACCAAAATCTCGAGATCAGAGCCCTTCTTGGAAGCCCTGTAACCGACTCCCTGAATCTCCAGCTTCTTTTCAAACCCTACCGTCACCCCGGTCACCATATTGGCCAGCAGAGTTCGGGTAAGTCCGTGCAAAGACCGGTTAAGACGCGAGTCGTCAGGCCGCTCGACTGTCATCATGCCGTCGCTAACCCGAATGCTCATGTTGGGATGCACATTTAGGGAGAGCTCACCTTTGGGGCCCTTGACAGTCACAGTGTTTCCAGTGACCGTAACTTCCACGCCACTGGGAATTGCTATGGGTGCTTTTCCTATTCTTGACATGGCTCTACCAGATAAAGCAGATGACTTCGCCGCCCACACCCTGGCGCTGAGCTTCCTTAGCGGTCATCAGCCCACGAGACGTGGAGATAATTGCGGTCCCCAATCCTCCGAGAACCTTCGGAAGCTTGTCCTTTTTTGCATAGATGCGGCGACCCGGTTTACTAACCCTCTTGATATCAGAGATGACCCGGCGACGACCGTCAGTATATTTAAGGTCAATCACCAGGGTGTCATAGCTACCACTCTTAACTACTCGGTAGCCCGCTATGTAACCTTCCTCTTTCAAAATACGTGCCAACTCCACCTTCATGGAGGAAGAAGGCATCTCGACCTGGGCGTGCAGTGCCTTGTTGGCATTCCGCAAGCGGGTCAGCATATCAGCGATGGGATCGCTTTGCGACATGACCCCTCCTACCAACTCGACTTGGTGACCCCGGGGACCACCCCTTGATGGGCCAACTCCCGAAAACAGATACGACACAGACCGAAGCGACGCATATAGCCTCGAGGCCGCCCGCAGCGATAACAGCGATGGCGGACACGCACCGCATACTTCTGCGGACGCCGAGCCTTAGCGATCATTGATTTCTTTGCCATGCGTTCTAGCTCCTATCTCTTCAGCTCTCGCGGAAAGGCATGCCCAAAAGACTGAGCAACGCCCGCCCCTCTTCGTCGGTCTTGGCCGTAGTTGTGATGGCGATGTCGAGACCACGCACCTTGTCAATCTTGTCGTAGTCAATCTCTGGGAAAATAATCTGCTCTCGAATGCCCAGGTTGTAGTTGCCTCGACCATCAAAGCTATTGGGCGACAGCCCTCTAAAGTCCCGAATCCGCGGCAAAGCTACGCTTAATAGGCGATCTAGCATCTCATACATACGGTTGCCCCTGAGGGTGACCCGCAAGCCCACCGGCATGCCAGTGCGCAGCTTGAAATTGGCCACCGATTTGCGTGCCCGCCGCACTTGAGGCTTCTGTCCGCTTATACGGGCAAGCTGCGATGACGCCTCCTCTATAACTTTCGCGTCACGCGCTCCTTCGCCAACACCCATGTTGAGCGTAATTTTGGTGATCCGGGGCACCTCCATCACATTCCTATAGCCAAACCGCTCAAGCATGGCCGGCACCACTTCTCTTAAGTACTTTTCTTTCAGTCTTGGAACCGCCATCACTAACCCTTATCCACGGAGACGTTGCACTTCTTGCAGTAACGAACCTTCGTGTCCCCTTCCATGCGCACGCCCACCCTAACGGGACGATCGCAGCTGGGACATACCAGCATTACGTTACTGATGTGCATACTTCCCTCCCGCTCTATGACCCCACCCTGGGGGACCTTACGAGAGGGTCGCACATGTCGCTTAATGAAGTTCACACGCTCGACAACCACGCGCTCATCTTTGGGCAACACGCGGAGCACTTTGCCGCGCTTTCCCTTTTCCTTGCCCTGAATTACCTGCACGGTGTCGCCCCGTTTAATGCGGAAATGTTTGCGCGCGTCATGCTGTGGCATCACAACACCTCCGGGGCAAGAGAGATAATCTTGGTAAAGTTCTTGTCCCTGAGTTCACGTCCCACGGGTCCGAAAATGCGGGTGCCACGCGGGTTATTCTGGCGGTCAATCAGCACGCAGGCGTTCTCATCAAAAGCAATGTAGGTTCCATCCGGCCTTGCATATTGCTTCTTGACCCGCACCACCACAGCATGCACTACGTCGCCTTTCTTGACCGACCCGTGCGGAGTGGCCTCCTTTACCGTGCCAACAACAATGTCACCCACACCCGCGTAGCGCCGCGTGGAGCCGCCCTTAACTCGTATTACGAGCAGCTCTCGCGCCCCGGTGTTGTCTGCCACCTTTAGTCTAGACTCCTGCTGAATCATCGCACTTCACCCACTCCTACCAGACGCGCTACTCGGGCCGCTCTAAGATTTCAATAAGGCGCCAGCGCTTCTCCTTGGAGAGCGGTCGACACTCCCGAATCAAGACCACGTCCCCAACCCGAGCTTCATTTCTCTCGTCATGCGCCTTAAAGCGAGTAGTGCGCCGCACAACCTTCTGATACCTCGGGTGAGGCTTAACAGTCGTTACCTCCACCACAATGGTCTTGTCCATCTTGTCGGAGACAACTACGCCCCGGCGCTCTTTTTGTTTGACCACGTGCTCTTCGGCCATTACTGCCCCCTAGCCCGTCTCCTCGCCGACTGCACCGTCAGAATCCGAGCAATGTCGCGTCGGACCTCGCGGAGCCGGCTGGTGTTTTCCAGCTGGCCAGCGGCATGCTGAAACCGAAGATTAAACAGCTCCTCACGCGACTGCTTGAGGCGCTGAGCCAATTCGTCATCATCGAGCTCTATCAAATCCTTAGCCTTCAAAGCCCGCGTCCTCCCTAGTCGCGAATTTGCACTTAATGGGAAGCTTGTGAGCCGCCAGGCGCATTGCCTCTCTGGCAAGTTCCTCGGAGACTCCTGCCAGCTCGAACATGATCCGCCCGGGTTTGACCACTGCTACCCACTTATCCGGAGAGCCCTTGCCAGATCCCATTCTGGTCTCGGCAGGTTTCTTGGTCACCGGCTTGTCGGGGAAGATATTGATCCACACCTTTCCTCCCCGCTTAATCTTCCGGGTCATGGCAATTCGCGCAGCCTCTATCTGCCGGTTTGTGATCCAGCCCGGCTCAAGCGCTTGTAGGCCGTACTCGCCAAAGTGCACCTTCGTCTGGCCCTTTGCCTTGCCTTTCATGCGGCCCCGCTGCTGTTTACGGTATTTGACCCGCTTTGGTAATAACATCTTTTGCCCTTACCTTTTCCAGCAAAGAACGCTACGTGTTCGTCTAAGCACGAGCCTCTGCCTGGCCAACCGACTCCTGTCGGTAACCTTCAGGCATAATTTCGCCCTTGTTTATCCACACCTTGACGCCGATCTTCCCAAATGTGGTGTCGGCCTCGCAAAAACCGTAGTCAATGTCGGCCCGCAGCGTATGCAAGGGCACCCTCCCCTCGCTGTACCCTTCCACACGAGCCATCTCCGCGCCAGCCAGACGCCCCCCGGTCTTAACCTTTATGCCCACAGCCCCAGAGCGCATCGCTGAGGTAATAGCCCGCTTCATGGCCCTACGAAAGCTCACCCGGTTAGAGAGCTGCTCGGCGATAGACTGTGCGACAAGATTCGCATCCAGCTCTGGCCGCTTAACTTCAACAATGTTGACCTGCACGTTCTTGCCGGTCATATCATGAAGTTCGCGCCGTAGCGCCTCGACCTCGGAACCTGACTTGCCAATCACTATCCCAGGCCGCGCTGTGTGGATGTGAACAACCAACTTGTTGGTGTCCTTGTGAATCACGATGGTGGACAGGCCAGCATGCCCCATGCGCCGCTTGATGTGCGCGCGGATGTCCAGGTCCTCCCGCAGAAACTCTGCAAAATTCCGCTCGGTATACCAATGAGCTTTCCAGTCGTGGATAATCCCGAGCCGCAAGCCTACCGGATGAACTTTCTGACCCACCTGCTACGACTCCTTTTTCTCGTCGACGCACACCGTAATATGACTAGTCCTTTTTCTTATGCGGCAGGCACGCCCCATAGCTCGAGGACGAAACCGTTTGAGAATAGGCCCTCCATTTGCGTATGCCTGCACCACGTAAAGGCTGTCAGCATCCATGTCATGATTGTTTTCCGCGTTGGCTACAGCCGAATTGAGTACCTTTGCCACCACTCGCGCCGCAGCCCGCGGAGTCAAGGCCAAGATTGCCCTGGCCTCCTGCACTTTCTTGCCCCGAATCAGGCGAGCCATGTCTCCGGCCTTGCGAGGAGATATGCGCACGTACTTAGCTGTTGCGCTGACCATCCTCCTACTTCCTCCTCATCCGCCGTTCTTTGTTTCCCCCGTGACCACGAAAAGTTCGGGTCAGAGCAAACTCACCCAGCCGATGGCCAACCATGCTCTCAGTTATATATATGGGCACATGCTTGCGCCCATCATGCACGGCAATGGTATGGCCTACCATTTCCGGATAGATAACGGAAGCCCGCGACCAGGTCTTAATCATGCGCTTTTCCCCGGTCTCGTTCATGGCGAGAATCCGCCGCATCAGTTTCTCGTCAACGTAGGGAGCTTTCTTGCTGGACCGTGTCACGCCTTCCTCCTATCTCCCCTCGTTGCGCCGCCTGACAATGTACTTGTTAGACGGTTTGTTTGCCTTGCGGGTCTTGTGCCCGTGGGTAGGTTTGCCCCAAGGAGTCACCGAAGGCCGGCCCGGAGGCGTAGAACCCTCACCACCGCCGTGCGGGTGGTCCACCGGGTTCATGGTCGTACCCCGTACGCCCGGCCTTACTCCCAGCCAGCGCTTGCGCCCTGCTTTTCCTACCACCAGGTTCTCGTGCTCCGCGTTGCCCACCTCGCCCACGGTAGCCCGGCAGTCAAGGTGAATCATCCGCATCTCTCCTGACGGTAGGCGCAGAACGGCGTAGTTACCTTCTTTCGCCATAACCTGGGCCGAAGTGCCTGCCGCCCGTGCAATTTGCCCGCCGCGGCCCTTATACAGCTCAACATTATGGACCATCGTGCCAACCGGGATGTTGCGCAACGGCAACGCGCACCCTACCCGAATGTCCGCGTTGGGGCCCGACTCTATCATGGCTCCCACAGTGAGCTTGTTGGGAGCGAGAATGTACCGCTTTTCTCCGTCCGCGTAGACCACCAGCGCGATACGACAATTGCGATTGGGGTCGTACTCAATCGCAGCTATCCTGCCTGGCACACCGTCTTTGTCACGCTTGAAATCCACCAGCCGGTAAAGGCGCTTGTGCCCACCGCCCTGGTGACGCGTAGTAATGCGGCCGTTGTTGTTACGGCCGCCCTTGCGCTTGACGGGACAAGTAAGCGCCTTTTCGGGCTCGGTCTTGGTGATCTCGTCAAAGGTTGACGTGGTCACAAACCGGATGCCCGGGGACGTAGGCTTGTAGGTCTTAATACCCATTCTCTTCTACCGCTTCCCTTCTACACTCATGTGGCGCCGAAGAAATCAATGCGGTTGCCCGGAGCAAGCTCTACCACTGCCTTCTTCCAGCGTCTGGTTTTGCCTCTGTGAAGTCCGCGGCGCTTGGGCTTGGGTTTGACATTAATGGTGTGCACCCCAATGACCTTGACGCCAAAGATCTCCTCCACTGCGGCGCGAATGTGATGCTTGTTGGCCCGCTGGTTTACCTCAAACGAATAACGGTTGTCATCGATAGCCCGATAGCTCTTCTCCGAAATGATCGGGCGAATAATTACTTCTCGCGCCTCCATCAGGCCTCACCACCCTGCGCCAGTCGAGTCTCCAGGAACGAGACCGCCTCTTCAGTGAAAAGAAGACTTTTGGCCCACACGTAGTCCTGCACCTCGGCCTCGGTCACCGGAAGAACTCGGATTCTCTCCAGATTGCGGAAACTCTTAAGAGTCGCAATCTCCTCCGCGCCTACCAGTACCAACAGCGGACGCTCCAAACCGGCCTTGCCAAGAATGGCTGCAGCCCGCTTGGTAGAAGGCTCAGCAAACGTCACCCCAGTGAGAATCCGCACATTGCCCCCATTCACAAGATCACCCAAGGCCTGCCGATAAGCTTGGGCCTTGACCTTCTTGTTTATCTTCATGGCGTAGCTGCGCGGAATAGGCGGAAACGCCACGCCACCACCGACGTACTGGGGCACCTTGAAAGAGCCGACTCGAGCTCGCCCGGTACCTTTTTGACGCCATTGTTTTCTACCGGTTCTGTCAACCTCGCTTCTACTCTTTGCAGCTGCCGTACCCTGTCGATGGTCAGCCAGCTCGGCCACCACCACCTGGTGAAGCAAGCCAACGTTTACCGGCTCTTCCACCAGAGCAGGACTTAGGTCATGCTGC
>Ga0315298_1005755_pt1 | contig 17351 bp, 15 predicted proteins | sample WHS_1_MG_FD_203077 | JGI IMG/M metagenome (GOLD analysis project Ga0315298, IMG submission 203077) | Extremophilic microbial mat communities from Washburn Hot Springs, YNP, Wyoming, USA - WHS_1_MG | ecosystem: Environmental > Aquatic > Thermal springs > Hot (42-90C) | place: USA: Wyoming...
GATATTTCATATTTAAAGTTGATCAAGTATATTTCATGAATGCACATATTCTAATTCCAATGTGGTCTGCTTTTCAATAAAAACTTACTTGTCAAAAAACTTTAAATCTGTCCCCAACATTTATTGTTACATTCACGCACATCATGAGATATTTTTTTGAACAAATGCTATTCATTTAAATTTAACGATATATTATGATTTTTAACTTTAAATGTATTTGAGGTTAGTTATTTGGTTTAAATCGTCTTTTTTGCCAGTTTTTGAGGTTTGTCTTTTTTTTACATTTGAAAGATAATAAATTTGATTTGTTTGTACTCCAAACATACTGTGGAGGTTTTATGGTTAAAGATAAGTTTTCTCTAAAATCGATGAAAAAAAGTAACACGGAACTTATTTTATCTATAATACTGAAAAATCAACCGATATCAAGGGCCAATATATCTAAGATGACAAAACTGTCAAGAGCCGCAGTTTCATCTATTGTTCAGAACCTTCTTAAAGAAGGTTTTATATCTGAGATAGGTGTTGACAGAGAACAGACAGGCACAGGAAGAAAAGGCATTCTTCTTGAGGGCAATCATAATTTTGTAACTGTTGGCTTTGATATAAATTCTAATTTGGACAGACTGATATGTTTAGACATAAATGGCAATGTAGTGGAAAAAGCGCAATTTACCCGTAAAAATGTTGATTTCATTCAAGAAATAAGGGATTCTTTGAAAATGTTTTTCAGCAGTTCCAAATTGAAAGGTAAAAATATCAAAAGCGTTGGAATTGCTTTTCCGGGATTTGTAAGTGAGAAAGAAAATGTCATTGCGATAACACCTTATCTAAAAAACGAAAATAACTTCTCTGCCCTGAAGGAATTGGAAAACACCTTTGGAATACCCTTTAGATTTGAAAATAAAGCAAAACTGATGACTATCGCAGAGAAAAATTATGGCTACGGTAAAGATTCTAAAAACATGCTTTTTATAAACATAGCAGTTGGAATTGGTTCCGGACTTTTCATAGATGGGAAAATGTACAAAGGATCTTCAAATTTATCCGGAGAAATAGGACATTTCAAAATCATGGATGAAGACGGCGATGAATGTGTTTGCGGAAGCAGAGGATGTTTGGAAACCGTTTTATCAAGTTGGGGTCTGGTTAAAAGATACAACAAATTTTCCGTTTCAAAAAAAATAGAGGGCCAGTATCGTTCTGATGCCGTCGTTGAAAGAGCCTTAGAAGGAGATGAAACTGCCGTTAAGGTAATAGAAGAGGCCGGTCATTACCTTGGCTTTGTACTTGCCAATATTGCCAACGTTTTAAATTTAGATTTAATTGTTATAGGAGGAAGCAATAATATAAGAAATTCTAAGATTTTCAAGCAAAAAGTTTTAAATGATTTCGATAAATATTCTCTTGGAATTATAAGGAGAGAAATTAGGATAGAATTTTCACAGTTAGGTGAAGATATAGCGGCAATAGGAGCCGCTCAACTTGGAATCGATTTCTGTGTTGAAAGAACTTTAAAGAATATGATTTAGAAGGAGGCAAAGATATGAAATTTTTTCTTGATAGTGCAAAGATTGATGAAATAACTTATGCCATAAATAATTGGCATATAGAAGGAATAACCACAAACCCGCGTCACATAATGAATTCTGGAATAACAAGGGGAGAATTCATAAAGGAAATAAAAAAGTTAGTTTCTGGCACATCTATAACTGTTAGTGTTGAAGTGAATCCACATCTCGAGACGAAAAATGATATCTTGAAGGAAGCAAAGATTTTAGCAGCAGAATCTGAAAACTTCGTTATAAAGGTTCCCGCCTTTGAACAAGGATTAAATGCCGTTTACGACTTAAATCAATTGGGTATAAAGACAAATGTGACGCTTGTTTTCAACGCCGTTCAAGCAATTCAGGCATCTAAGATGGGTGCTTATTACATAAGTCCATTTGTCGGGTGGAGAGAAGAACGTGGAGAAATGAACATCAACTTCGTTTCAGATATAGTTAAAATAATCAAAAATTACGGTTTCAAGACAGAAGTTTTAATAGCGGCTATTCGGACCGCAAAACAAATAACAGAAGCGGCAATCGCTGGTGCAGATATAGTCACCGCTGGATTCGATGTTTATAAAACCGCTTTTGAAAATCCATTTACTGATATGGGTCTTAAAATATTCGGTGATTCATGGGATAAAACCAAATCTGATTGAAGGAGGTAATAAAATGGGTTATAAATTTCTTGTACATCATGAAAATGACCTCGTCGGTGTAGCCGTAGAAGATTTAAAACCAAGCGAGAAGGCAAAGGGAAAGTTTCTTGACACAAATAAGGAGATCGAAGTTAAAATTCTGGAAGATGTACCGTTGGGGCACAAAATTGCTTTGAAAGACATAAGATCTGGGGAAACGATTTTTGAGTACGGAGAAAAAACTGGTGTTGCAACGAAAGACATCAAGCAGGGTGAACATGTTCATGTTCACAACATAAAAAGTTTAAGATGGGGAGGGATCTCTAAATGAAGATAGGAGATAAAATTCTTGCTTACAAAAGATCTGATGGTTCAGTTGGTGTTAGAAATTACGTGCTTATATTGCCGCTTGATGACCTTTCGAATTCCGCCGCAGTTGCGGTATCGAAAATAATAAATGGTACCATTGTTTTGCCTCATCCTTACGGAAGATTACAATTTGGGAAAGATTTGGATTTGCATTTTAGAACTTTGATTGGGACAGGTTCAAATGCAAATATAGCCGCGGTCATCGTGATAGGGATAGAACCTAATTGGACTCAAAAAGTAGTCGAAGGAATATCAAAGACCGGAAAGCCTGTCGAAGGTTTTTATATAGAAAAAAGTGGAGATCTCAAAACTATAGAAAAAGCGTCAAGAAAAGCATTGGAATTCGTAGAATATGCAACCAACCTGAAAAGAGAAGAAGTTCCTGTAACCGATATCATCATAAGTACTAAATGTGGTGAGTCGGACACAACGTCTGGCTTAGGATCAAATAAACTTGTTGGCAGATTTATAGAAAGGTTTGTAGAAATGGGAGGAACCGCTTTGTTTGGTGAGACAACAGAACTCACCGGTGGAGAACATATAGTGGCATCAAGATTTGTAGATGAAAAGCAAAGAAAGAAGTTCATGGATATGTTCAACGAATATCAGGAACTTGTTGAAAAAGAAGGAGTAAATTTACTTGGATCACAGCCAACGCAAGGGAATATAGCTGGAGGTTTGAGTACAATTGAAGAGAAAGCACTCGGAAACATTCAAAAAATAGGCAATGCTAAGGTAAAAAGCGCATTGGACTTTGCCGAAAAGCCTTCCGGAAAGGGACTTCATTTCATGAACACATCTTCGGCTGCAGCAGAAGCCGTAACACTTTTTGCAGCTGGTGGGGCTGTGCTTCATCTCTTTCCAACCGGTCAGGGAAATATCGTGGGGAATCCTGTAATTCCAGTTATAAAGATATCCGCAAATCCGAAAACAGTCGCTTCAATGTCAGAGCACATAGATGTTGATGCCTCTCCTATAATTCGGGTTGAAAAAACTCTTGATGAGGTTGCCGAAGTTTTGTGGGAAAAAGTTTACAAAGTTGCCAACGGTCAAATGACAAGGGCAGAAATTCTTAGACATGAGGAGTTTGTCTTGACAAAATTGTATAGGAGTGCATAATGGTCAAAATTCCTTATGGAATTTCATATTTAAACGTTGAAAGGAACATTGAAACTTTAAATGTAAGAGGCAATATACAAAGCAATTTGAATGAAGCGAAAATAGATGAGATCATAAACACTTGTTTTGGTTCTTTGAATTACGATGAAGATAAGCTTATTGGAATAGCCGTGCCGGATCTTACAAGACCCGGCACGTGGGTAAAACCTTTTAAATCTATCGTTAAAAATTTAAAGGGCAAAAAGATAAAAGTTTTTATAGGATCAGGCCTGCATGAACCCGCAACTTTTCAAGAAATAAAGAATTTTTTATTTAAAGAAAAAATTGAAATTGATTTTGATGTGGTTATTCATGATGCAAATGACAAAAATGAACTTGCTTACGTTGGCAAAACCAAACGCGGGACACCGGTGTGGATAAACAAGTCATATCTTAAATGTGGATATAAGATAGCAATAGGTGTTGTTGAGCCACATCAGTTTGCAGGTTTTTCTGGCGGATCAAAAGCCGTAGCAATAGGACTTGGAGGAGAAGAAACAATTTCTTTTAATCATTCGATGATGACAGATCCTTTTGCAGTCGCCGGATTAATTGATGGCAATCCTGTACGGGAAGACATAGAAGAAATTGGACAGATGGTTGGAATCGACAAACTGGTTAACGTTATTATGGATTCGCAAGGGAAAATCTTTAACCTTTTTTGCGGATCAAATCCGGAGTCATACAGAAAAGCTGTGGAATTGATCACCGACATGTCAGGCTATAAAGTTTCGCGTTTGTACGATGTCGTTATAACTTCTCCCGGTGGATCGCCAAGAGACAGAGATTTATATCAGGCTCAAAAAGCACTTATACCCGCTGAGTTTTTTTGTAAAGAAGGAGGAGAAATAATCCTTGTCGCTGAGTGTTCGAAAGGCTTTGCAGATGAAGGTTATTTAGAGATACTCGAAAGAGCTTCTTCTCCAAAAGAAGTGATCGATAAGTTTGATTTTAAGCATTTTAAAGTAGGCCCTCATAAAGCATTCTTACTTGCAAAAACTCTATCCAAATTCAAAGTTAAAATATTTTCGAAATTAGATCCACGGGAAATGAAAAAGATTTTTTTTGATCCTATAGACGATATAGAAAGATCATTAGAAAATTATAAAGATGAAGATATATTGTTAATGCCAAATGCGATTCAGGTGTTACCCGTTAAAAATGCTTATAACAGGAAGTGATGTAAATGGATATGTTAATAGGAGGCAAAAGAGTTTCTGGAACAAAAAGAATCGAAGTACATTACCCTTACACTGGAGAAATTGTAGACACAATACCGGTCGCCACTGCCGAAGAAATTGATCAAACTATAACGATGGCTGAGAAGGGTAAACGTTTGATGAAAGAACTTCCAATTCACAAAAGAGTTGACATTTTAATGAAGACTGCAGAATTACTGTATAAAAACAAAAACGAAATAGCGAGTTTGCTCGTTCATGAAGCCGGAAAAACAATTATGGATTCCAGGGATGAAGTGGTAAGAACGGCAGAACTGTTCAGATACACGGCCGAAGAGGCAAAAAGAATTCACGGGGAAACGTTACCTTTTTCTTCTCTAAAGGGCTCTGAAAACAAAGTGGGATATTTTGTCAAGGAGCCTGTTGGGATAGTCGTTGCAATAGCGCCTTTTAACGTTCCTTTGGCATTAATGGCACATAAAATCGCACCTGCAATAGCAGCGGGTAATGCGATCATAATGAAGCCTGCAAGTCAAACTTCTATGAATACCATAAGAATGGGAGAACTTCTTGTTGAAGCAGGAATGCCTCCTGAGGCGGTAAGCGTCTTGACCGGAGGAGGTAGCGTAGTAGGGGATGCTTTGGTAAAAGATCCGAGGGTAAGGATGGTAAGTTTTACGGGAAGTTTGGAAACTGGTAAAAGGATCTCCGCCAATGCCGGCATAAAAAAACTTTCTCTTGAATTGGGTTCTAACTCTGCAATGATAGTAACGGAGAATGCGGATGTAGATAAAGCCGCACAAAGTGCCGTAAATGGAGGATTTCAAAATGCAGGTCAGGTTTGTATTTCAGTTCAAAGAGTATTTGTACATGAAAAAATTTACGATGAGTTCGTGAGTAAAACTGTTGAAAAAGCAAGAACTTTCAAATATGGAAATCCAGAACTGGAAACTTCTGAAATGGGACCTGTCGTTGATGAAAATAACGCTAAAAGAATTATCGAATGGATAAACGAAGCAGTGTCACATGGTGCCAAACTTGTTACAGGCGGAGAAAGAAATTACACTTTAATACCCCCGACAATTCTTATCGATGTACCTCTTAACACAAAGATGATGACAAACGAACTTTTTGGTCCTGCGATAGGCGTTAGAAAATTCAAAAAATTGGATGAAGCCATAGAACTCGTAAATAGTAGCCAATATGGTTTACAGGCTGCCATTTTTACTCGGGACATAAAAGAGGCATTTAAAGCCGCTAACGGCATAGAAGCAGGTGGAGTCATGATAAATGAAGGTCCAAGATACAGGGCGGATTTCATGCCTTATGGTGGTTATAAAAATAGCGGCATAGGCAGAGAAGGAGTTAAATTTGCGATCGATGAAATGTCGGAATTGAAAGTTGTATGTTTCGATTTGAGGTGATCTAATTGAAAGAGAAAATAACAATTGGAGTTGTACCTTTAGTTAGAAGTACCTATGATGTAAAAGAAGGCAACAGAATCTACACAGAACAAATGAAAAGGCTAAGAAATGTTCAAGATGTGAATTGGGTAGCGTTTGAAAAGGGTATTGAAGATGAAAACGAGTTTCCAGACGTTCTAAAAACCCTTTATGGTGTGAATGGTGTGATGCTTGTAAGTAATACATTCCACCTTGGAACTTTTGTTCCTAAACTGTTGTCCGAATTTCCAAATATTCCAATCCTGATATGGGCATTACCCGAACCAGAATACAACGGTGGGAGGATCAGAATAAATTCTCTGGTAGGTGCCCATTTGGATGGATCAAATATTTACAAAATGGGACATGACAATTTTGAATTTTTTTATGGAATCATGGAGGAAGAATCTTTTTCCGAAAAATTAAACCACTGGTTAGACGCATTGCGCATAGTAAAAAAATGGAAAAACGCAAAAATAGGTTTAATTGGCGCTCACGCAAAGAGTTTTTTCAACATAGATGTTTATGAACCGGCATTGTACTCTGATATAGGAGGAGAGATTGAATACATATCTCTCGAATCTGTATTCAATTCTAAGATCGAAGAGGAACTTATAGATAAAGAAACTGAAGAGATAAGAAAAATATACTCATTTGGTGAAAACATGGACGAGGCAAGACTAAAAAAAGTTGCAAAACTTTCTTTGACTTTTGAAAAAATGGAGAAAGAATCACATTTTGACGCCATGGCAATAAGATGTTGGCCTGAGTTTGCAAGTGTTTACGGTATATCTCCATGTGCTGCCATGTCAAAATTCATGGTTAAACATATTCCAATAGCGTGTGAAGGAGATATAGAAGGTAGCCTTGGCATGATGGCTTACAAGTCGATTGGATGCAACGAAGTCTTTCTTGCAGATGTAAGTCAGATAATCGACGAAAATGATTTGTTACTCTGGCATTGCGGTGTTGCACCTTACAACACGTGGGACGGCAAATCAGAAAAAACCCTTGACACTTATTTTGCCAACGGACATGGAGTAACAGTTGGCTTTGTACTCAAAACAGGCCCTGTAACGATAATGAGAGTCGATTATGCAAGAGGCAAATGGAGAATTTTCCTTCAAGAAGGAGAAGTGCTTCCTATGGAAAAAGAATTAAAAGGTACCTATGCAAAAGTAAAAGTCAAAAGTTCCATTGATGTAGTTGAAAAATTGATAAAAAACGGTTTTGCTCATCATGTCGTACTTGGGTATGGAAGTTATTCCAAAGTGATAAAAGAACTTGCAAAAATTAAAAATTGGGAAGTAGTAGAATGATGGAAAGGTCAAACGATGTCTCAAGAAAAATAAATTTATTGCGTCAGTACATGCATGATAAAAAGAAAAATGCCATTTTAATAAGAAGAACAGATAATTTCAGTTGGATAACGTCAGGTGGACGATCTTACGTTTCCATCACAAATTTTTTTGGTGCGGCATTTGTAATCGTTACTCCTGACAGATCTTATGTTTTAACTAAAAACATGGAATCAAAAAGGCTTAGAAACGAAGAATTGCCCGATAACTTTGAAATAGTCGAAATACCATGGTTTGAAGATATAGAAAAATCCACAAAAAATTTTTTAAGCGACAAGGATTTCGTTGATGACAGCGAAAATGAACTTTCTAATTTTTTGTCCCTCTCAAGAGTCGAACTGAGCGAATATGAGATAAGTAATTATAAAAACTTAGGTTTTAAAAGTACTGAGGCTCTTGAAAGATCTATGAAAGAAATAGATCGAAACATGACGGAAATAGAAGTTAAAGCGCTTGTCGAATATGAACTAACAAAAGCGGGCCTGGATGTTTTGCTGGTTTTGGTTTACGGAGACAAAAGCCGATTGCTTTACAGACATAACTTACCGAGAAATCTAAAAATTGGGAATAAATGTATAGTCTCTATTTGCGCAAAAGAAAAGGGTCTCGTTGCATCTGTAACAAGGACCGTGGAATTCGAAAAAGATCTTGAATTTGAGCAACAACACAGGATCAACGCTGTTATAGATACTCAAATATTGGAAGAAATTTCTAAAACGTACTCCTTGAATGAAATGTTTTCAAAGATAAAAGAGATCTACAGGAAAAACGGATATCCGGAAGAATGGAAATTACACCATCAAGGAGGAATAACCGGTTACAATTCAAGAGAGTTTATAGCAACTCCTTATTCGGATGTGAATATAAAAAACAACATGGCTTTTGCTTGGAACCCAACTATAACAGGAACAAAATTTGAAGATACTTATTTAAAAACCGAAAATGGAATTGTACCACTAACATTTACTTCAAATTCGAATTGGCCAGTTTTAAATCTGGAAATAAACGGTAATCAACATCGAAAGGCTGATATTCTTTTTTTAAGTTAAAAAGCAATTTTAAATTTGAACTGCTTAGGCAGTATCGATAAATCAGGAGGTGTTTGTGAAATGAGAAAGTTCTTGCTTCTTGTGGTGATCCTCGCGGTAGCAACTTTCGGGATAGCTTTTGGCACAACTATTCATGTCCTTGTATGGGATGACGTTATGAGTCAGGCAGTCCAAACTCTTATCCCTCAATTTGAACAGACAACCGGTATAAATGTTGTTTTTGAGAGGGTACCAAGCGGAAATCCTATATTGACAAAGGAAGCAGTTGGAGTTACTCCAACACAATCTTCTTACGATCTCATCGCTTTGGATGAACCATTTGTCCCCAAATTTGCAAGTGCAGGTTTAATTTTGAATTATAACGATTGGCCCGAGGGTAACGTTTACAAAAAAATAGATTTAAATTCCGGTGTAATACTTCCGACTGTTTTCGATGCCGCAAAGTTTGCAGGCAACATATGGGGAATGCCCATAAACGGCAACCTATACGTTTGGATGACAAACGAATTGATGCTTGACAATCCAACATATCAAAAAGAATTCAAAGCACAATACGGTTACGATCTTCAAGTACCTCAAAACTTCACCCAATTACTCGATATGGCAAAATTTTTTCATGACAAAGGATTGTACGGTTTTGCACCTTTCACGCTGAGAGCAGAAGGTTCAACGTGCGAGGCCGTTTGGATGTTCAGTTCTTTTGGGACAGGTATAATAGGCCTTGAAAATGGAAAATATGTCGTTACCCTTAATAAAGAAGATGCGATAAAAGCCATGCAATATTATTCGCAATTGTTACAATATTCGCCTCCAGGTGCAAATTCAATGGGCCATCCGGAAAGAATAGCAGCGTTTAGCAGCGGAAAAGTATTTACAATGTTCCAATGGCCTGCCTTAATTCCAAACAGTGAAAATCCTAACGACTCCATGGTTGCAGGTAAAATAGCTTTTTCTGTTCCGCCTGCAGGCCCTGCCGCAACTGCTTCTGTAAGAGGTTGCTGGGTGCTTGCCATTCCGTCTGCTTCACAAAACAAGGCCGCAGCAGCTGAATTTGCCTATTGGTGGGCATCAAAAGATGTTCAACAAAAATTAGCATCTATGGGAATGGCTTCAGTCAGAGAGGATGTACTTATGAATCCTGATCTAATAGCAAAATATCCATGGTATAAGGCTATGGCAGAGTCTATGAAGTATGCCGTGAGTCGTCCGAGATTTGTAGATTACGCAGAACTTTCTAGCATCGTTCAAAAATACTGGCTTGCCGGCGTAACCGGAACTATGAAACCGGAAGATGCCGTCAATGGTATGATTCAAGAAATAAACAATCTTTTAAAGACCTACAATGGATGAGAATAAAAGAAGGAGAAGGGGCTTCCCCCCTTCTCTATATTTCATATTACCTGCGACTTTAACCGTTGGAATAATAGTTGCTTTTCCTCTCTTTTACGCGTTTTTTATGTCCTTGTTTAACTGGCCTTTGGTTGGTGCACAAAGGACATTTATTGGATTGGGTAATTATTTATCGATGTTTGAAGATAATGAATTCATAAACTCTGTTTTAAGACAGGTTGGTGTAGTTGTCATAGCGGTGCCGATAGAACTTATAATAGGTTTTTTTGTTGCTATATTATTTGATAGAAAATTTCCTGGATCGAAGATATTGAGAAGTTTAGTTTTACTTCCAGCATTTGTCTTGCCTGTGCTTTCAGGGTTAACTTGGCGGTTGATGCTGGCTCCTCAATATGGACCTTTAACTTATCTCATGCAAATAATGGGCTTTCCAAATCAGGCATGGCTTGCTAATCCACAATTGGCATATGCCACAGTGATAATTCAAGATGTTTGGCGTATGTGGCCTTTTATGTTTGCTTTCATTTACGGAGGGCTTATGAATGTGCCAAAAGAACTTATAGAAGCCGCCAAAATAGATGGATCTGGATTTTGGAATACTATTTTAAAGATTTTACTGCCCGTATTGGAACCGACTATAGCGATCGCTGTGATGTTCAGAATAGTGGATATACTTAGAATATTCCCAGAAGTTTATGTCATGACAGGCGGAGGGCCGGGCGATGCAACGATGCTCTTTTCTCTTTACATCCAAGAACAAGCTTTTTCTTTCTTTAACATAGGATATGCTTCTGCAATGTCGATGCTTTTGCTCGCGGTTTCGATAGTTATAGCAATATTTTTGGCTAAAAACGTTTTTGAGGCTAACGAATCTTAACCGGAGGATGTGAAGGAATGAAAAAGAAGACCATAATAAGATACATTTTAATAGTCGCAATCTTTGTCATAACAATATTAGAAATAGCGCCTATAATTTTGATCATTTTGAATAGTTTTAAAACGGATAAAGAAATATGGTTTGGTAATCCATTTTCATTTTTCATACCTACTCTCAACAGTTATCACAATGTTATTAGCAGTACAACTTTTACCCATGGATTGCTTATAAGTTTGATAGTAGGAGTACTTGTAACCATTATATCTGTCATGCTTGGTGCTTTAGCAGCCTATGGACTTACACGTTTTAAATTCAGGGGAAGAAATGTTATCGCTTATTCCATGCTCTCATCAAGAATGATTCCACAATTAGCCCTTATGGTTCCTTTTTACATGCTGTTTAGAACTTTTGGAATGTTGGATATGACGCCTTCTCTTGTTATAGCATATATAAGTTTTAACATTCCTTACGCGATCTGGATGCTTTTGCCTTTTTTTGCTTCTGTACCGAAGTCTTTCGAAGAAGCAGCAACAATAGATGGCGCATCAAGAAATCAGATCTTTTGGAGAATTGTTTTACCACTCGCTGTTCCAGGACTTTCAGTTGCTTCGATCTTTGTTTTTATAAATTCCTGGAATGAGTTCTTGTATGCTTTGATTTTGACTGGCAGTAAAGATCAAACGGCCCCAATAGCCATAATGGGATATCTTGGAGAATATACCCCAAAATGGGGAGAAATTTCCGCTGCAGGAATGATCATGCTCATACCGGCATTTATAATAGCTTTATTCATGCAAAAATATGTAATTGAAGGTTTATCCATCGGAGGCGTTAAAGGATGAAATGTATTAAACTTAGATTCAGAATAATTTTTTATCTCTGACAGATACCCTTTCAGAATCTGTTCTTGCTTCATCTGTGAAAGTTTCGTTGGAGATATTATGCTCTCCGCTATGATAAAAACAAACATTCGATTTTTGAGGTAGATTTATCATATGAAAGGAAGGCGTGGTAAAAGTTGAAGTATTTAAAAGAAGGAAGTCATTTAAGACTTTCGTTGGATAACAGGATTGTGATTTTCGACGACAATTTTTTTTCCTGTAACTCTGAAGTAAGTATAAAATCAGATCATGGCCATTATAAAATACACGAATTGAGGTTTTCGAAGGAATCCGTTGTCGATGATGTTGATGTGAAATCAGGTGATCCGCTTATTGTAAAATTGAAAGCAAAAAGTGGATCGAATAAGATTTTTTTCTCTATGCACGGTTTTAAAGATGAGCATATTTACGGTGGTGGAGAACAATATAAATATTTGGATTTAAAAAACAAATCCATGCCTATATGGGTACAGGAAAAGGGGGTTGGAAAGGGTTACGATTTACTGTCTTTTCTTGCTTATATGAAAGGTGTGAGAGGAAATTGGTATTCCACTTATTTCCCAGCAGGTATTTTTTATTCTTCAAAAGGTTATGCCATTCTCGTTAAAAATTACGATTTGATGAAAGTCAGTTTCAAAAATTACAATTTTTTTGAAGTGTGGTCGGATGAGTTAGAAATTGCATTCTTTGAGGGAGAAAATATCAGATCTTTGATTCAAAAAATGATCTCGTATATAGGTCAGGAATATTCAGAATTACCTGAATGGGCCTATGAAGGTGTCTGGATAGCATCTCAGGGAGGAATAGAAACGGCTCAAAATAAAATAAAAGCAGCTAAAGACAGAGGGATACCGGTTAATGCCATTTGGTGTCAGGATTGGTCCGGTAAAAAAATAACCTCTTTTGGTAAACAGGTTTACTGGAACTGGCAATATGATAAACAAATGTACGAAGAACTTCCACAAAAGATAATCTCGCTGAATAACACAGGCGTAAAATTTCTTGCTTACATAAATCCATTTTTGATAGATCAAAGTCCTCTTTACATTGAAGGAGAAGAAAAAGGTTATTTCGTCAAAAATAAATCTGGCAGTGCTTACAAAGTTTACGTTACCACCTTTCCGGCGGGACTTGTTGATCTCACAAATCCCGATGCTGTAAAGTGGTATAAGCAGATTATAAGAAATAACATGATAAATATTGGGATATCCGGATGGATGGCAGATTTTGGTGAATATATGCCAGATGACGTTATCACTTTTTCAAAACAGACAGGCATTGATTTTCACAACGAATATCCTGTACAATGGGCCAAATTAAACAGTGATATCGTTAACGAGTCTGGGAAAAAAGACATTTTATTTTTTATGAGAGCTGGATTTACAGGATCGACTAAATATTGCCCTGTTTATTGGGGAGGGGATCAAAGCGTAAATTGGTCAAAAAGTGATGGCTTACCAACCATCATCCCTGCAGGATTAAGCCTTGGTTTTTCAGGCGTCAGATATTATCATTTCGATTGTGGAGGATACACATCTCTTTTTCACGTAAAAAGAACAGAAGAACTCTTCATGAGATGGTCTGAAGTTGCCGCGTTTTCACTTATAATGCGGACGCATGAGGGCAATAGACCATATAAAAATTTACAATACGATTCAAACAAAAAAATATTCGATCATTTTGCCTTAATGTCGAATGTTCATGCATCTTTAAAAGCGTATCTTAAATATTCCGTCTATAATTCAATTCAAGAAAATCTTCCGGTTATGAAGCATCCTTTCTTGATATATCAAGATTACCCTGAAAATTTGAAATATCAATATTTACTTGGAAATGAATTACTTGTCTCTCCCGTTGTACGGCCACATGTCAAAACTTGGAATGTTTATCTGCCGAAGGGAAAATGGATTCATCTTTGGAGCGGGAAGTTATTTAACGGGGGAAATTACGTCAATGTGGATTCTCCTATTGGTAAACCACCTGTGTTTATAGTTGAAAGTTCGAGTTACGCTGAAGAGATGATCAAAAATGTTCAATTTGTTGGTAAAAAATTCAATCTTTGATAAGGGGGTGTTAGTATGAAAAATAGTTTTTTGTTCTCGATCGTATTCGTGCTGTTTTGTACAGCATCTCTTTTCGGTTTCAATTCTGTTGGAGCTCAGCAAGTGAAATTGCCATACGATGTTTTTGATTATGTGCAATACCCGATAGGCAGTGTATGGGGTGATCCTTTGCCAGATGCGCCTGCACTTGCTCAAAGAGGTAAATTCATGGTGGGCGTTCAGACACTTTATCTTCTCAATCCAGATCAGATAGATATCATAAAAACCTTAACCGAAGGAACTACTGTTATTTATAATCGGCCTCTTACAGTTGAAGTCTGGTATCCAGCAACGCTAAAATTAGGTCAAATTCAAATCACTATGTACACAGATTTTCTCGGTCGTTCCGATCAGCCAGGGACTCTTGTGCCTTATACATTTGTGGGTAGAGCGACTCGTGATGCCTCTCCTGATATTGCCGATGGTCCTTATCCGCTTATTATAATTTCCCACGGATATCCAGGTTCACGTTACTTGCTATATTACCTTGGAGAAAACCTTGCTTCCAAGGGTTATGTTGTCGTTTCCGTCGATCATACAGATTCAACCTATTTAGATGTGGGAAATTTTGTAAGCACTCTTGTCAATCGATCTCTGGATCAAGAATTTGTCATGAGTGAGATACTTAAAATGCAGCCTTGGGAAGGTCTATGCAATCCAAATGAGGTTGGTCTTATAGGTTATTCAATGGGAGGATATGGAGCACTGCGAACTTTGGGTGCAGGTCTTGAAAACAGCACACTTGTCAAAAATTACCTTGGAAAATTTGCTTCCACGCTTATCGCCAAGCCATCAGACAAAGGTGATCCGCTTGTTAAAGCCGCTGTGCTTTTTGCACCTTGGGGTGGTAGTGTTGGAACAAACCCAACGGGACTATGGGATAAAACATCACTTGCAAAGATCACGGTTCCCACTTTATGGGTTGCAGGATCACAAGACGATGTCGCCGGATACAAAGGCATCGTGAATCTATTTGATTCTGCAATTAATTCAAAACGTTACCTGCTTACTTTTGATGATGCTCTCCATAACGTGGTACCTCATCCCGCACCTTCAATAGCAACTAAATTTGGCGATTATTATCGTTTTGCCGATCCTGTCTGGGATACTTGGAGGATAGATAACATCGACGAACATTTCGTAACGGCATTTTTTGATCTGTATCTTAAAGGTAATGCAGAGGCAGGATCTTACCTCAACGTCAAAGTTGTTAATTCAAACGACGGAATTTACATAGCAGGTAATAGCGGAGAGGCAACTGACTCTACTTATTGGCCTGGTTTTAGCCCAAGGACGGCTGTGGGTTTGCACCTTTTGTACGTTAGCCCAAGTTTAGATTCCAAATAATTTTTAGTGCCGGCAGGTGTCCAGGACCTGCCGGCGTTGTCATCTTCAAAGATGAAAGGGGGAGTTTTATGCCTTCCAAAAGGGTAATCGTAATCGGATCAGGTTTAAGCGGTTTAGCATCGGCTGCTCTATTGTCAAAAAAAGGGTTTTCAGTTACCGTGATCGAACAAAATTACCAACCTGGAGGATCATCTGGAGCATTCAAAAGAAATGGGAATATTTTTGATGTCGGATCTGCGATGATGTTCGGTTTCGGAGAAACAGGTTTTAACCCGCATACCTTTCTTTTCAATGAAATACAGGAAGACATTGATGTTGTAAAGCATGATGCTATGTATCGATTGCACTTTGGAGGTAAGGTTATAACTTTCTATAACGAATTTGAAAGTTTTTTCGATGAATTGGGTAAATTGTTTCCGAAAGATGAAATAAACAAGATAAAGCGATTTTATAATTATCTTGACAATCTTTATTCTAAAGTTGTTATGAAAGATCCCACTCTTATAGCACCATCGGAAATACCTCAAAAGGAACTTGCACAAAAATTGAGAAGAGATCCGATTAACCAGTTAAAAATACTTTTCTTGCTTTCCAAGAATGCCACATCTATTTTGAAAAAATTTACAAAGTCAAGGGATGTAATTCAATTTTTTAACAAAATCACCTCTACGTACAGTTACACAACCATGGATGAAACACCAGCGATAATGGCCGTTACAATGTTTATAGAAAATCACAAGAGTGGAAGTTACTACATTCACGGATCTACTCAAGTCTACGTCGGTAAACTTGAGAAGGCGATAGAAAAGTACGGAGGCAATCTCATCTACGGTCGCAAGGTGGTATCCTTAAAAACAATGCGAGATAGAGTCAAAGAAGCCATTCTTGACAACGACGAGAAAGTGTCCGGCGATTATTTCATTTACAGTGGAACAGTTTACAATCTTTACTCAAAATTACTTGCAGACGAAAATGTACCGGAAAAAGTAAAACATAATTTTGAAAGTTTTGTCAGATCTCCGTCGAGCATAGTTATGTACGCAATTGTCGATGAAAAATCTTTGCCTAAAGATGTGATGCCCATAGAAATGATAACTCAAAATAAAGAAACCATTGATGAAACCGAGATAACGCTTTACATAACAACTGTTGATGATCCATTCCTTAACATTTCAGGAATGCATAATGTGCTTGCCATAGGGCCGTCTTTCAGAAAATGGCCATCGCCGACAGACGATATTTACAAAAATCCTAAATTGAGAAGCGCATACGAAAAAATGAAAGAAGAAGAAGCAAACAGAATTATAAATTACATTGAATCACATTTTCCTGGCTTTAAAAGTGGCATTCAATACTATGAAATTGGAACTCCAACTACAATTGAAAGGTATACTTTGAAAAATTTTGGATCCGTTGCGGGACCTAAACAAATGATGGGCCAAGAACTTCTTAAAAGGCCTCACGCTTCGACGTACCTGACTAATCTTTTTATGTGCGGAGAATCAACCGTGATGGGTACGGGAACGCCGGCAGTTGTAATTTCAGGTATAAGCGCTGCAGATGTTATATTGAGAAAAGAAGGCATGGATGAATACAGATATGCAGTTGATAAAGGTTTTGTCCATACAATTGAAAAGCCGGAAGTACCATATCCAAAAAGCGAGATTCAAAAACTTGCAAATATGTGCGAATGGTGCGAAATGGACACGTGTAAAAGTGCCTGTCCTTATTCTGTTGACATAAGAGGAATAATGAGAAGACTCTACGTTGAAAATATAAACGGATCTAAGAAATTACTTAAGTATGAAAATGACACGTTGTCCTGTTTTAAATGTGATGCACAATGTGAAAAATCTTGCAGAAGAAAGTCAATTTTTAAAGAACCGGTTCTGATTCGACAAATCCTCACCAAGTTAAATGACATGTAAGGTTTCAAACAGGCTAATTTCTTATTCTTCCTAATTTTGATATGCTTTTTCTCAAGTTCTCTTCGTATCTGTTTTTGGGATTCAAAATTTGCGAGACGCCAACTCCTCCTTGAGTAAGATTGGC
>Ga0315298_1005757_pt1 | contig 17338 bp, 14 predicted proteins | sample WHS_1_MG_FD_203077 | JGI IMG/M metagenome (GOLD analysis project Ga0315298, IMG submission 203077) | Extremophilic microbial mat communities from Washburn Hot Springs, YNP, Wyoming, USA - WHS_1_MG | ecosystem: Environmental > Aquatic > Thermal springs > Hot (42-90C) | place: USA: Wyoming...
ATTACCGCAAGGTGCAGCTGTGGCATCAGGGCGATGCTCATATGTGGCTCGACATGTTTGCCGATACGCCTCAGGAGCTCGACGTCCCGGCCAAGCTGCTGGCCGCCTACAAGCGTCTCCCGGACGAGGCGTTCGCGCTGTACGGCTCGCGTCATTGGTACAACTATCACGCGCTGCTGGCGATGTCGAATCACATAAGTTACGACGGCATCGAACACCATCAGTCGAGCGACGATCGCGCGTCGGCCGACTTCATGATGAACCCTGACCAGCAGCTGCTCGGCGGGGATTTGATACCGCACGAGTTTTCGCACTCCTGGAATGGAAAATATCGCCGGCCGTGGGATCTGAAGACCGACAACTACCAGATTCCGCAGCGCACGGATCTGCTCTGGGTGTACGAGGGCATGAATCAGTACCTCGGCGATCTGCTCTCGTTCCGCAGCGGCATCCGCAAGCCGAGCGAATACCCGCAGTACCTCGCCATGATCTACAACCAGATGGCGACCGAGCCGGGCCGTGACACGGAGCCGTTGATCGATCTGACCACTGGCGCACCGTACTTCTACATGACGGCGAATGGTGAATATCCGTCGCTGCGGCGCTCGGCGGGGGATTTCTACACGGAGGGCGAGCTGCTCTGGCTCGATGTCGACACCATCATCCGCGCACGAACGGATGGCAAGAAGTCGCTCGATGACTTCTGGCATCTGTATTCGGAACCGAAGCTCACCGGTCCGATCACCAAGCCGTATACGCGGGCTGACATCGAACATCTGCTCAATGAGGTGTGCCCGTACGACTGGCACGCCTTCTTCCAGCGGCATGTGTACGAGGTCTCGAAGCTGCCGCCGACCGGAGAGCTCGAGCGCTCGGGCTGGCGCCTGGTGTACACCGCCAAACCCAATCCGTTCATCACGGCGGCACAGGACACCTACCACACCGATTACCAGTGGCTGACCTATGGATTCAACGTGGGCGGCTCTGGGGCACTGACCGACGTGCGCGAGGGTTCACCTGCCTGGAATGCCGGCATGTCCCCCGGGATGAAGCTCGTCGCGGTCAATGGCCAGAGCTTCTCGGCAGGCGTGCTGAAATACGCGCTACGGCAGGCGCAGCACGAGCACGTTCCGACGCGATTCACGGTGGCGCAGGACGGTTGGGTCCGGACCCTCGCAGTCGGCTACTTCGGCGGTCCGCGCTATCCGCACCTGGTGCGGATCCCGGGCACGGTGAACATGCTGGCCAAGATCATGGCGCCGCACGCTGGGCGCTGACGGCACCGAGCAGGAGCTGAGCCCCCGGACCGGCAGGTCCGGGGCTGACGAACGGCTGCGCTGTTGGCTGGACTTGTGGCTCTTTGGTTCTTGCCGAGGAGGAGTCGTGGCGGTCTACGAGTACGACTTGCGGGAGATCCTGCCTCGTGTTCAAGGTCTTCTCAGAGAGATCCTGGAGCAGGAGCTCGCGGCCGGAAACCATATCGTGGAAATTGCCGGTGGCTGGCCGCTGAAGAATGCGAACATCTGGCTCGCCAGTCGGTTTCACGAGGATTATCGATCGCAGTTCCCGATGGTTTCGTATCGCTATCTGGGCGACCCGAAGGTCTGGGTAGAGGAGTATGTCGATGAGGACCGCGGACTGATGATCGCGGTCACTGCCACGGTCATTCACCCAGCGCAGCGGTAAAGCCAGTGGCGTGCGCGTGCCTTCGTGATCGGCGGCTCAGACGGGAGGTGGCGCCGCGGGCGCCGGATCCAGAAAAAGAATGCGCCCGGCGGGAGGGGGTCCCGCCGGGCGCCAACGAGCGTCCGATGACTACTGATTCTCGGTCGAGGCGATGAAGGCCGAGATGTTGTCGTGCAATGTCTTCAGCGACGGGACGTGAACGTAGATCATGTGCCCGGTCGGGTAATAGTGATACTGGATGTTGGCCTGCAGCTTGCGCGGCATGGGCAGGTGCTCCATCTCGTAAATGCCCTCGTAGAAGGGCGTGGCGAGATCGAAGTACCCGCCATTGAGCATGACTTTCAGGTCGGGGTCATACTTCATGGCGCTCGCGAGGTCCGGCATCACGTTGAGCGCCTGCGGGAAGCCGTAGGACACTCCGGGGGCGTGGTGCTTGAAGTCCCAGGTGCGCCACAGCGGGATCTCCGGCAGATACTTCATCCCCTCGCCGTAGTGCAGATCTGAGTGCACGTAGGCATTGAACGCCGACACATACGCGGAACTGATGGCTGCGGCTTGCGGGTCGTACTCCGCACGTTCGCTGAGCGGGTTCATCGAGGGGCCCGAAAAGCGGGTGTCGAGGCGTCCGGTCGTCTCGTCCTCGCCGGCGAGCAGCTCATGCTCAAACTGCCCGCCATCGATGCGCAGATTCGCCTTTTCGATGTACGCCACCGGCAGGCCGGTGTACTCGTGCAGTTTGGCGGCGATTGCGGCGAACTTCGAGGCGCTGAGCTGCGAGCCCTCGCGCAGTGCCTGGGCATAGTCGGTCATCGCGAACTGCTCGACCTTGGCCAGCAGCGGCTTCAGCGGCTGCGAGCTGTCGGGGAGCTTGTGGTGATACCACGCGGTGGCCGTCATGCTCGGCAGCGCGAGCTCGTACGGCAGATCGAGCCCGGGATCGAACTGAGCCAATCCCGTCGATGCGTTGTAATTGAGGATCTGCGAAAGCAGGATCACGCCGTTGAAGTCGACGTTGTCGTGCGTCTCGAGCACGTTGATGAGGGCTGCGGAACGGGGGGTTCCGTAGCTCTCGCCCAGCAGATACTTCGGGGAGTTCCAGCGTCCGTATTGGGTCAGGAACTTCGTGATGAACTGCGAGAACGCATGCACGTCCTGGTCCACCCCGAAGAAGTGCTTGGCCGGATCCGGGCCGCGCACGCGGCTGTAGCCGGTTCCGGGTGCATCGACGAACACCAGGTCGCTGGAGTTGAGCAGACTGTACTGGTTGTTCACCAGCTGATAGGGCGCCGCCGGGGTGTGGGTGTGGTCATCGGTCACCACCCGCACCGGCCCGAAGGCACCCATGTGCAGCCACACCGTCGAAGAGCCCGGACCGCCATTGTAGAGGAAGGTGATCGGGCGTTTGTTCGGCTGGGCGCCGTCCTTGAAGTACGCGACGTAGAACATCGAGGACTCGGCCGGCTGCTCGGTCTTGCCGGATTTCCCACCCGTCCCATAGGCGTCCGTGGCGTCGTTCCAGCCGGCCGCGTGCACGAGAATCATGCCCGCGACGGCGTGGTAGTGAATGGTCTTGCCGTCGACCTTGACCGAACCGGAGGTCGTGCTGGTTGCGGTGCTGAAGTACGGGTTGGCGTGGGCCGCACTCGGCGCGGCCTGCGCCGGCGTCGCCATGGCCGGAACGACCGCTGCGGCCAGCGTCAACGCCGAGGCGGCTGCCAGCACATCAATCCCGCGCCGGATGAAACGGCTTCGTTGGGTGTCGCTCATGGTCAGCCTCCTGAAACGTTGGCGGTCTTGCGGATGAAGGCCGCAATGTTGGCGTGCAGCTGCTTCAGAGCGGGAATGTTCGCGTAGATCATGTGTCCCGACTTGTAGTAGTGGTACGAAATGTTCGACTGCAGGCTGCTCGGGATCTGCAGGTGGTGCATCTCGTAGAGACCTTCACAGAACGGCGTGGCCAGATCGTAGTACCCGCCGTTCAGCATCACCTTCAGCAGCGGGTCGTACTTCATCGTGGTGGCCAGATCCGGCATCACGTTGGTCGCGATCGGCAGCTTCATCCCGGCGCCCGGCGGACGGTGCATGAAGTCCCAGTGGGCGTCGATTTCCGGCAGATAGCGCCGGTTCGTCGGATAGTGCAGATCCTTGGTCGCGTACGCATTGAATGCACTCACGTAGGCGGAGCTGATCGCGGCGGACTGCGGATCGTAGAAGGCCGTGCGGCTGAGCGGATCCATCGAGGGTCCGAGGAAGCGTGAATCCAGCCGGCCGGTGGTCATGTCTTCGTTGGCCAGCAGCTCGTGCTCGAACTCAGGGCCGCTCACCTGCAGGCGCGCCTTCAGCAGATAGGACACCGGCAATCCGATGTACTGATGCATCTGCTCGGCGATGCTCTCGCGCTCGGCCGAGGGCAGGCTCGCGCCCTGCGCCAGGGCATCGGCGTACTTGCCCATGGCGAAGTGTTCGACCTGCTTCAGGAACGGACGCAGCTTCGGCGGGCTCGACGGCAGCGCATGGTGGTACCAGGCGGTCGCCGCCATGCTCGGCAGAGCCAGTTCGTACGGCAGCTCGACACCGGGGTTCGAGCCCGGCGCGTCGTCATTCAGGGAGAAGTTCAGAATCTGCGACAGCAGGATCACGCCGTTGAAATCGACGTTGCGGTTGAGCGTCAGATCCTTGATCAGCACTGCCGAGCGCGGCGTGCCGTAGCTCTCCCCGAGAAGATACTTCGGGGAGTTCCAGCGCTTGTAGCGGGAGAGGAACTGCGTGATGAACGAGGCGAACGCATGCCCGTCGGGATCGACGCCATAGAACGCCTTGGCGGCGTCCTTACCCTCGATGCGGCTGTAGCCGGTGCCGGGGGCGTCGATGAACACCAGGTCGGTGGCGTCGAGCAGGCTGTAGTGATTCTTCACCAGGCTGTAGGGAGCGGCGGGCGTGTGCGTATCGTTGTTCGTCACAACGCGCACGGGTCCGAAGGCGCCCATGTGCAGCCACACGGTCGAGGAGCCGGGACCGCCGTTGTAGAGGAAGGTGATCGGGCGGTTGTGCGCCGGGACGCCGCGTTTGAAGTAAGCGACATAGAACACCGAGGCGACGGGCGGGCCGTCCGGCATGCCGAGCGCGTGCTTGCCGGTCCCCGGCGTGGCGGCATCGTCCCAGCCCTTGGGGTGCACGATGATCGTTCCGGCGACCGCCTCGTAGGCGATCTTGTGGCCGTTGACGGTGACGCTGCCGTAGCTCTTCACCGCCTGGGGCGTGAACAGTGCGGAGGCCGTCGCGGCCGTGGGGGCCTGGGTCTGGGGACCCGCGGCGAGCGCGGGGGGAATGCAGGCGTCACACGCGGCCAGCGAAAAGACTGCCGCGAGCGCAACAACGTGCTTCATTCGGGTGCTCCTCCTGCGCACGGCACGAGTTTTGGTGGACTGATTCGCGGGGCCGGGCGCGGCCGTATCATGCCCCATCCATCCGTCGCGGGGGCGCAGGCGCCCCGGACCACGGCGCCATTTGCGGCGAACGCCCCGGGCCGCGCGACGAAACGAATCATTCCACGCCGATCGGCGGAGCGGGCGCCGGCGGATCGTCGAACGAGCCTGACCCTCGTCTCGGCGGCGGGTGCCGCCGGGGGAGGAGAGGCGGCACCCGTGGCCCACTCCATTCCAACTGTAGGTGCGCCGCAACACCTGCGCGCCGCGGGCGACGGCCGCCCGATGTGCTTGTCTGGCCTCTGCAATCGGATTAGCGTAGCCGCATGTTTACGATGCTCCTGTGGCTCGTGCTCTTCGTGGTGTGCTGGCCGATTGCGATCCTCGCATTGCTGCTCTGGCCGGTGGTGTGGTTGTTGCTACTGCCGCTGCGCCTGGTCGGGATCGTGTTCGAGGGCGAGTTCGAATTCCTGCGTGCCCTGGTGCTGTTGCCGGCACGGATCCTCGGCGGCCGCGTGTGACCGGGGCGAGCGCTCGGCGCCCGTTGGACGTGCGTGCCGCTCGGCGGCTAGACTCGCCGCTCCGCCCCTGAAGCCACGATATCGCCATGAGTTACGTGTTTGCGCCGCCGCCGCTCGTCAGTGCGCCAGTCGTCGGAACGTCTGAGCGCTTCCCGGTACACCGCATCTACTGCGTAGGCTCGAATTACCGCGCCCATGCGCAGGAGATGGGCCGTACGGGCCGCGAGCCGCCGGTGTTCTTCATGAAGCCGGCCGATGCGCTCGTGCCGGTCGAGGCCGGGGCGACGGGGGACCTGCCGTATCCGAGCCTGACCCACAATTTTCATCACGAAGTCGAACTGGTGGTCGCGATCGGCAGCGGCGGGCGGGATATCCCGGCCGACGAGGCGATGGGGCACGTCTTCGGCTACGCCGTCGGGCTCGACATGACCCGCCGCGACCTGCAGGCGGAGATGAAGAAACGCTCAGCGCCCTGGTGTATCGGCAAGGGGTTCGATCACGGCGCGCCGCTCGGGCCGATCACGGCGGCGGCACAGGCGGGGGCGCTGCTCGAGGGACAGATTTCCCTGAGCGTCAACGGCGCTGAGCGTCAACGCAGTGCGCTCCGGGATATGACCTGGAGCGTGCCCGAGATCATCGCCCACCTCTCGGCGGCCTGGGCGCTCGCGCCGGGCGATCTGATCTACACCGGAACGCCAGCGGGCGTCGGCCCCGTCGAGCGCGGCGACCTGATCGAGGCGGTCTGCAGCGGACTCGAGCCGCTGCGCGTGCGGGTCCGCTGAAGGCTCAGACCCGCTCGAGCAGCAGCGCGATGCCCTGACCGACGCCGATGCACATGGTGCACAACGCGCGCCGGGCGCCGGTCGCCTCGAGCTGACTCAAGGCGGTGGCCACGAGGCGCGCACCGCTTGCGCCGAGCGGGTGGCCGAGCGCGATCGCACCGCCGTTGGGATTGACGTGCTCGGCATCATCCGGCAGGCCGAGCTCGCGCAGTACCGCGAGGGATTGCGCCGCGAACGCCTCGTTCAGCTCGATCACATCGACGGTCCCGAGGGCGATACCCGTGCGCTCCAGGAGCTTGCGCGTGGCAGGTGCGGGGCCGATCCCCATGATGCGCGGCGATACGCCGGCCACGGCGCTGCCGAGGACGCGGGCACGCGGTGTCAGGCCATAACGCGCGGCCGCAGCTTCGCTGGCGAGCAATACCGCAGCGGCGCCGTCGTTGATTCCCGAGGCATTGCCCGCGGTCACCGATCCGTCCGGGCGCACGACACCTTTGAGCTTGCCGAGCGCTTCGAGTGAGGAGTCGGGACGGGGGTGCTCGTCTGAGTCGATGCGCAGCGCCGGCTGCTTGCGGCGCTCGAGCGTCACCGGAATGAGTTCGCGGGCGAAGAACCCGCGCGCCTGGGCGCGCGCGTAGCGCTGCTGGCTGCGCAGGGCGAAGGCGTCCTGGTCGGCGCGGGAAATGCCGCGCTCGGCAACCAGGTTCTCCGCGGTCTGCGCCATGGAGTCGATCCCGAAGCGGCTCTGGATGAGCGGGTTGATGAAGCGCCAGCCGAGCGTGGTGTCCTCCAGCTTTGCGCTGCGCTCGAACGGCTGTTCGGCCTTGCCCATCACGAACGGGGCGCGGCTCATGCTCTCGACGCCGCCGGCGATCATTACGTCCGCTTCGCCGGCCGCGATGGCGCGCGCGGCGATTGCGACGGCATCGAGGCTCGAGCCGCACAGGCGGTTCACCGTGGAGGCCGGGACACTCTCGGGCAGACCTGAGAGCAGCACGGCCATGCGCGCCACGTTGCGGTTGTCCTCGCCAGCCTGGTTGGCGCAGCCGAGGTACACGTCATCGAGCCGTCCCCAGTCCATTGCGGGATGGCGCTCCATCAGCGCACGCAGCGGCAGGGCCGCCAGGTCGTCGGTGCGGACCGAGGCGAGCGCGCCGCCGTAGCGGCCGAACGGCGTACGCAGCGCCTCACAGATGAGTGCATGGGTCATCACAGTTACCCAAGTATTTGAAAAACAAGGCGTGACACACTACTGCATCCGGCGGGGTTTATCCACGGCGACGTACGGCACCGATACAATGGCGCCCTCCGATCCGCCTCGGGAAGCGCCCATGTCCTCGTTCAAAGCCCTCCGTGTGCATCAGGGTTCCGCCGGTGTGAGCGCGGTGCTCGAACCGGTCACGCCCGAGCCGCTCAGCCCCGGCGCAGTGCGCGTCCGGGTGGCCTATTCCGGGCTCAATTATAAGGATGCGCTCGCCATCACCGGGCGCGGCGCCATCATGCGCACCTACCCGCGCGTGGCCGGTATCGACCTGGCCGGCGTGGTCGAGGCGAGTGAGGATGCCGCCTTCAAGCCGGGGGACCGGGTGCTCGCCACCGGCGCCGGTCTCGGCGAGTGGCTCGACGGAGGACTCGCCGAGTATGCGCACGTGCCCGCCGATGCGCTGCTCGCGCTGCCGGCGGGCTTGAGTCTGTTCGAATCGATGGCCCTCGGCACCGCCGGGTTCACCGCCGCATTGGCGCTGCGGCGCATGCTCGAGAACCATCAGGAACCGGCCCAGGGGCCGGTCCTGGTGACCGGCGCGACCGGCGGGGTGGGCAGCATCGCCCTGACTCTGCTCGCCGGGGCGGGCTTCGAGGCGGCGGCCCTCACCGGCAAGCCCGAGGCGGCCGCGTACCTGCGCGCACTCGGCGCCGCGACGGTGCTCGAGCGCGGCGGACTCGATCTGGGCGCCAAACCGCTCGAGAAGGCGGTGTGGGGTGGGGCGCTCGACAATCTCGGCGGCGAGGTGTTGGCCTATCTCACCCGCACGGTCAAGCCCTGGGGCAACATCGCGTGCATCGGGTTGGCGCAGTCCGCACAGCTGCACACCACGGTGATGCCGCTGATTCTGCGCGGCGTGAGTCTGCTCGGCATCCATTCGGTACAGGTGCCGCGCCCGTGGCGCGAGACGCTGTGGGGGCAGCTTGCCGGACCCTGGAAACCGCCGCAGATCGCGTCGCGGCTGGTCCGTGCCGAGATCCCTCTGGAGCAGGTGCCCGAGGCGGCCCGCGAACTCATCGCCGGCCGGGCGAGGGGACGCTACGTGGTGCGGATCGCGGGGGACCTCTGAGCGTGCGGCGTTCCCGGATGCACGGCGTCCCGCCCGCCGTTATGCTTCACGCCATCGCGCCGTCGCTCGGCGCATACCGATCCATCGGCAGGCGGAGCAGATGAACAGGGCAGTGACGGGGCGATTCGCGCCGCAGCGGGGCGGTGGGCAGTGCGGTGCACGGGCGACCGGACGGCCCGGCGCGAGTGGCTGCTGAGCGCTCCGATGGCATCCACGGATTCCCCGGCCCGCGCCGGTGCGTCGGGCGAGCGGCTCAATACCCGGGCGGCCGGAGTGGTCGCGCTGGCGGTGCTGTGCAGCCGCATTCTCGGGCTGGTACGCCTGCAGGTGTTCGCGGCGCTCTTTGGTGCCGGGCGTCTGATGGACGTCTTCTTCATCGCCTTTCGGATCCCCAATCTGCTGCGCGACATGGTGGGCGAGGGCGCGCTCTCGACGGCGTTCGTCACCACCTACAGCAAGACGGCGGCTCGCGATGGCGATGCGAGTGCCTGGCAGCTCGCCAACAAGGTCGTGACGCTGACGGCAGTCGTGGTCAGCGCCCTGGTGCTGCTCGGGATTGTGCTCGCGCCCTGGCTGGTGGCGCTGCTCGGCTGGGGGTTCGGACCGGCCAAGGCGGCCCTCACCGTCGAGCTGACGCGGATCATGTATCCGTTCATCCTGATCGTGTCGCTCGCCGCGCTGGTCATGGGGATGCTGAACGCGCGCAACGTATTCGGCGTTCCGGCGCTCGCCTCGACCTTCTTCAACCTCGGTCTGATCCTCACCGGGGCAGGCCTCGGCTGGTGGCTCGATCCGCACTTCGGGCCGAAGGCGACCGTCGCGCTCGCGGTGGGCGTTCTGGTCGGCGGGTTGCTGCAGCTCGGCGTGCAAATCCCTTCGCTGCGCCGATTCGGCTATCGCTATCGGCCGGATTTCCGCTGGCGCGACCCGGGCGTGAAGGCCATGCTGCTGATCATGGGGCCTTCGGTGATCGCCGCGAGCACCGTACAGGTGAACGTGGTGGTGAACTCCGCATTCGCCTCGATGCTCGGCAATGGGCCGATTTCCTGGCTGGGGTACGCATTTCGGCTGATGCAGTTCCCGATCGGGATGTTCGGCGTGGCGCTCGGGACCGTCTCGCTGCCGATGCTCTCGCGCCTGGCGGTGGCCGGCGAGCACGATCGGTTTCGCAGCGAGCTGGCGCGCGGACTGCGCATGGTGTTCTTCATGACGATTCCGGCGGCCATCGGCCTGATAGTGCTCGCCGGGCCCATCGTCTCGGTGCTCTATCAACACGGCCGCTTCAACCCCTACGATGCGCGCCAGACGGCCGCGGCGCTGCGTTTCTACTCCCTCGGACTGTGCGGTTATGCGGCGCTGAAGGTGCTGGTCAATGCGTTCTACGCCATCGACCGGCGCCGCACGCCGATGGTCGTGAGCTTGAGCGCCATGGGACTGAACCTGCTGCTGTGCTGGTTCACGACCCAGGTTCTGCATTGGGGTGTGCGGGGCCTCGCGCTCTCGGTCGCCGCGGTGGCGACGGCGAATTTCCTGGTGCTGTATGCGCTGATGCGCCGCCACCTGGGCCGGCTCGCCTCACGGGAGATGTTCTCGATGCTCGCGCGCCTGGGCGTCGCCTGTGCGGCGCTCGCGCTGATCTGCTGGGGCGGCCTGCACTGGCCGCTCGCGCATTGGCAGTCCGGGCCGTTCTGGCCGAAACTCGGTGCACTGACGCTGGTCATCGTGGCCGGCGCCGGTGCGTTCTTTGTTTGTGCGCTGGCGCTCGGCATCGCAGAGATGCACGACATCGCACAGATCGTCAAACGCAAGCTGCGCGTGGCCTGAGGGCCCAGCGCGGCGAGCGGCGCAGTGAGGCGCCCGGGGGCGCCGTAAGGAGTCCGTCCCGTGAAACGTCATCTACTTCCGCTCGGCGCGCTGGCGCTGCTCGGCCTGTCCGGCCGCGCCCTGGCGCAATCCTATTACGACCAGACCTTCGCTCCGGTCGAGCCGGTGCACTGGCATCTGCAGATCGGCTACAGCCCGACGGTCGGCTCGACCTCGTCCTACTTCCAGGGTGGCTTTACCTTTGGCGGGGGCTTGAGCTGGAAGCCCGACCCGCAGACGCCGTTCGCGCTGCGCGCGGATTTGGAATACAGCCGTTTCGACGCCACGCGCAATCTGATCGCCATCAATGAGCTCGCCGACCAGACTCAGATCGACGGCGGGTACGGCGAGGTGATCGGCCTGAACGTCGATGGGGAGTTCAAGCGGCCCATCACCCCGACGGTGAGCGGCTTCGCAGTGGCCGGCGTCGGGATCGATCACATGCACGTCGCACTCACCCAGACCGTCGCGTACGGCACGTACGTGTGCGATCCCTGGTTCGGTTACTGCAACTACGGGCTCGTGCCCGGGGACATCGTGGTGGCGAGCGGCAGCTCCACCCGCTTCTCCTGGAATGCCGGGGTGGGACTGGATTTTTTGCTGCGCAACGGGCAGACGTTCTTCGTCGAGGCGCGCTACCAGCGCATCAATACCACGCAGCCGACGGTCTTCGTCCCGATCACGGTGGGCCTGCGCTTCTGAGGCGCGGCACACGGCCCGCACCACCCCCGGCCGCCCGGGCGGCCGGGGGTGGTAAGTGCGCATGCGCGCCGGCGGGAAGCTGCTAAAATTCTTCTTTTTTATTGTGCGCCCGGGGTGGACCGGGCACGAAGGGCTTCCATGGCACTTAAGATCATGATTCTCGGCGCGAATGGGTTCATCGGCAGCGCGCTCACCGGCGCGATCCTGCGCGAGCGCGACTGGGAGGTCTACGGTATCGACCTCTCGGACAACAAGCTCGGCGATCTGCCGAAGGACAATCGCTTCCACTTCGTCGAGGGTGACATCACCATCAACAAAGAGTGGGTCGAGTATCACGTCAAGAAGTGCGACGTGGTGGTGCCGCTGGTCGCGATCGCCAATCCGGCCCAGTACGTGACCCATCCGCTGAAGGTGTTCGAGCTGGACTTCGAAGCGAACGTCGAGATCGTGCGCCACTGTGTCAAGTACGGCAAGCGCCTGATCTTCCCCTCGACCTCCGAGCTCTACGGCATGTCCCCGGATCCGGTGCTCGATGAGGAGACCAGCCCGCTCGTGTACGGGCCGATCAACAAGCAACGCTGGATCTATGCCGCCTCGAAGCAGCTGCTCGATCGGGTGATCTACGCCTACGGCGTGCGCGACAGCCTCGACTACACGCTGTTCCGGCCGTTCAACTTCATCGGTCCGAACCTCGACAACATCGAGGAGCCGAAGGAGGGCAGCTCGCGGGTGTTCACCCAGTTCCTCTCGAATGTGCTGTACCGCCGGCCCATCAAGCTGGTCGACGGCGGCAACCAGAAGCGCTCCTTCACGTACATCGACGATGCGATCGAGTGCCTGCTCACCATCCTCGAGAACAAGGACGGGCGGGCGACGCGCCGGATCTTCAATATCGGCAACCCCGACAACTGCGTCTCGATCCGCGATCTCGCCGAGCGCACCATCCGCATCGCCCAGGAATTCCCGGAGCTGCGCGATGCGGCCAGGGGCACCGAGATCGTCGAAGTGTCGGCCGGGGAGTACTACGGCAAGTATTACCAGGACATCCAGGTGCGCGTACCGGCGATCGAGGCGGCCAAGCGCGATCTGGGCTGGCGCCCGCGCACCGACATGGACACCGCGATCCGCCGCACGATCGATTTCTACGTCAAGCTCGGCAGCTTCAATTCTCTGAACGCCTCGGCGTCGGGGCTGTGAGCGGCCGCCGGCGGCGGTGACCGGGGGAGTGTGTCTATGAGTGCGGCGCAAGCGCGGGCGCAGCGGCTGCGATGGTGGGCCTGGGTGCTGATGGCGGCCGTCTGGTTCGTCACCCTGCAGGTGCGCCCGATGTTCGACCCGGACGAGGGCCGCTACGCGGAGATCCCGCGTGAGATGGTGGCCAGCGGCAACTGGGTGACGCCGCGGCTCGATGGACTGAAGTACTTCGAGAAGCCGGTGCTGCAGTACTGGGCGACGGCCACCGTGTACTCGGTGGTCGGGCTCAGCAACTGGTCCTCGCGCCTGTGGACCGTCGGGCTCGGTTTCGGCTGCCTGGGGCTGATCTACGCCTGGCTGGCACGCCTGTACGAGCGGCGCGCCGCCATCCTCGGCGTCGTGCTGCTCGCGCTGAGTCCGTATTTCGGCATCATCGGCCACCTCGATCTGCTCGATGCGGGGCTGACGTTCTGGCTCACCGCGATGGTGCTCTCGTTCACCCGTGCCCAGTGTTCGCCGGAGGGCTCCGGTGCGGAGCGCAACTGGATGCTCCTCTCCTGGGCGATGGCGGCGCTCGCGCTGCTCACCAAGGGGCTGGAGGTGTACGTGCTCGCGGGGCTGGCGCTCGTCGGCTACACGGTGATCGAGCGCGACGTGCGTCCCTGGCGGCGGCTGCATCTGCTCCTCGGGATCCCGCTGATGGTGCTCATCGCCGCGCCGTGGTTCGTCGCGGTGTCGCTGCGCAACCACGTGTTCGCCGAGTATTTCTTCATCCATGAGCACTTCCAGCGCTTCCTCACCGACGAGGCGCGGCGGGTTGAGCCGTGGTGGTACTTCATCGCGCTGCTGGTGATCGGGGCGTTCGCGTGGCTCGTTCCGCTCGTGCGCGCCGCGCGCGAGGCGTGGCGCGCGCCGGGCCCGGTCGCGCACTTCAAGCCGCTGAAGTTCCTGCTGCTGTACTCGATCCTGACGGTGATCTTCTTCTCCATGTCGGACTCGAAGCTCGCCACGTACATCCTGCCGGTGTTTCCGCCGCTCGCGGCGCTCACCGGGGTGTATCTGACGCGCCGGCCGCGCGCGCTCGAGCGCTCGGTCTGGGCCGGAACGGGGCTCGCGGTGTTCGTGGCCGCCGGGCTGCTCGTCTATGCGCATCACCGCGACGGGTTCATCCCGCCGCATGCGATCGGCTGGGGTGCCGCGGCGCTCGCCGCGGTGCTCGCGGCGGTGGCGGCCTGTGCCTTCGGCGGGCGCGAGGCGCCGACCGGGGACGAGGCGGGCGCGGTGCCGGGTATCGCCACGCCGCTGATCGTCACGCTCGCGTTCATCTTTGCCTGGCAGGCGCTGCTCTGTCAGTACGCGGTCATTCCGCCGTCGCGCTCGGCCTATCAGCTGGTGCAGCAGATCAAGCCCGAGATACACCCCGACACGAAGCTCTACAGCGTGAATCAGTACCGTCAGACCATCCCGCCGTATCTGGGCCGGCTGCTGACGCTGGTGAATTACTCCGGGGAGCTCGGTCCCGGGGAGCGCTGGCAGCCCGGACTGATGACCGCCACGCCGGCGCAGTTCGTGCAGCAGTGGGACGCCAGTTCGAACGCCGTGGCGTTCTTCCCGCCGGCCGTGTGGCGGCGCTATCACGCTCAGGGTCTGCCCGGGCGGGTGATCGGCGAGGACAGTTTCACGGTGGCGGTGGCTCGTAAATGAAATGGTCGGTGTATGGATTTCTGCTCGCCGGGATTCTGCTGAATCTCGCCGCACAGCTCGGCCTGAAGGCGGCCACGGATGCGACCGGGCCGCTGTTCGGCGGCGGCGTGGACGTGCCGAAGCGCATGGTCCAGCTGCTGACGGTGCCGTGGCTGTGGCTGGCGCTCGCCTGCTACGGCATCTCGGTGATTGCCTGGGTGGTGGGGCTCTCACGCATCCCGGTGAGTCAGGCCTACCCGATGCTCTCGATGAACTATGTGCTGATGGTGCCGCTCGCCTGGTGGCTGCTGGGGGAAGCGCCGAACGCCCAGCGGCTGGCCGGCATCGTCGTGATCATTGCCGGCGTGTTCCTGGTGGCTCGCTCCTAACGCTATGAACTCCTTCCTGCCTTTTACCCGTCCCAGCATCGATGAGCAGACGATCGCCGAGGTCGCCGACGTGCTGCGCTCCGGCTGGCTCGCCAGCGGTCCGAAGGTCAAGGCATTCGAAGCGGCGCTCTCGCAGTACTGCGACGGCCGCCCGGTGCGCAGCCAGACCTCCGCGACGGCCAGTCTCGAACATGCGCTGCTGGTCTGCGGCATCGGCGCCGGCGATGAAGTCATCGTGCCGGCAATGAGTTTCGTCGCGAGCGCCAACGTAGTGGTGCGCACCGGTGCGCGGCCGGTGTTCGTCGACGTCGATCTGCACACGCGCAACATCGATCTGGCACAGGCCGAAGCGGCGGTGAGTGCCCGCACCCGCGCCATCATGCCGGTGCATCTGTGCGGCCTGCCGGTCGACCTGGAGCGCGTCTATGCGCTCGCCGAACGACACCAGCTGCGGGTGATCGAGGATGCGGCCCAGGCGATGGGCTCGAGCTATCGCGGCCGGCGCATCGGCAGTTTCGGCGATCTGGTGTGCTTCAGCTTCCACCCCAACAAGAACATCACCAGCATCGAGGGTGGCGCGGTGGTCGGCGGTTCCCCGGAGGAGGTGCACGAGCTCGAGCTGCAGCGCTTTCACGGCCAGGAGAAGTCGGCCGCCGATGCGTTCGAGACGTACTTCGCCGGCGGCAAAGCGAATCTGTCGGACGTCGCCGCCTGCGTCGGTCTGGGGCAGCTGCGCCAGCTCGAGGCCTTCAACCGGCGTCGCCGTGAACTGGCGGCGCGGTACTTCGAGCTGTGGGGTGAGGCGGCGCCGCTGACGCTGCCGGTGCGGGGTGACGAGGGGCACAACTGGCACATGTTCGCCGCCCGGCTGCCGCTCGAGCGGATGCGCATCAGCCGGTTGGAGTTCATCGAGGCGATGGCCGCGCGCGGCATCGGCATCGGCGTACATTATCCGGCCATGCATCTGTTCAGCGCCTATCGCGCGCTCGGCTACCGTGAGGGGCAGTTCCCGAACGCCGAGCGTATCGGCCGTGAGACCGTGACGCTGCCGCTGTTCCCGGCGATGAGCTTCGAGGACGTCGAGCGCGTCGTGAACACGGTGAACGAGGTGCTGCGCGGAGCGATGCGATGAGCGCGACGCTCTCGATCATCATTCCCGTCTACAACGAGGAGGCGGGTCTGGCGGCGCTGTTCGAGCGCCTGTATCCGGCGCTCGATGCGCTGGGGCGCGAGTACGAAGTGATTTTCGTCGACGACGGCAGCCGCGACCGTTCGGCCGCCGCGCTGCGCGAGCAGTTCGAGCGCCGCCCGGATCACACTCGCGCGGTGCTTCTGACGCGCAACGCCGGTCAGCACATGGCGATCCTCGCCGGCTTCGCGCACGCGCGCGGGGACTACGTCATCACGCTCGATGCGGACCTGCAGAACCCGCCCGAGGAGATCGCCAAGGTGGTCGCGGCCATGGATCAGGGCGCGGACTACGTGGGCACCGTGCGCGCCCGGCGCCACGACGTCTACTGGCGCAAGGTGGCCTCGCGGCTGATGAACCGGATCCGCGAGCGCACCACACAGATCCGCATCACGGATCAGGGCTGCATGCTGCGCGGCTATCACCGCACGATCGTCGAGGCGATCAATCGCTGCGTCGAGGTGAGCACGTTCGTGCCGGCGCTCGGATACACCTTCGCCCGTCATCCGACCGAGGTGGAGGTCGCGCATGCCGAGCGCGCCGCCGGCCAGTCGAAGTACTCGCTCTACCGGCTGATTCGCCTGAACTTCGATCTGATGACCGGTTTCTCGGTCGCGCCGCTGCAGTTCTTCACGATGTTCGGCATCCTGATTGCGCTGGTGTCACTCGGCTTCGTGGTGGTGCTGGCAATCCGCCGCCTGTTCATCGGGCCGGAAGTGCAGGGCGTGTTCACGCTGTTCGGCCTCGCTTTCTTCTTCATCGGCGTGCTGCTGGTGAGCGTCGGGGTGGTCGGGGAGTACGTCGGGCGCATCTACGAGCAGGTGCGCCAGCGTCCGCGCTACACCGTCTCGGCGATCCTCGAGGGGGGCGAGGGCCTCGCGCCCGGTGAGCGCCCGGCGCGTCCGGCGCTCGTGCTGCCGCCGGCCGTGCAGGCCGAGATCGATCACAGCGAGATGCTGCGCGCCGAGCACGAGCCGGGTGGCGGTCGGTGAGCCGCGGACCGCGAGCGATCGTCTTCGCCTACCACGATGTCGGTGTCCGCTGCCTGAAGGCGCTCCTTTCCGGGGGCGTCGAGGTGGCGCTGGTGGTCACCGTCGCGGATGATCCGAAGGAGACGCAGTGGTTCGCGAGCGTCGCTGAGACGGCGCGCGATTACGGGCTGCCGGTGGCGATGCCCGAGGATCCCAACAGCGCGGCATTCGTCGCGCAACTCGCCGCGCTCGATGCGGACTTCATCTTTTCCTTCTATTACCGCTCCATGCTCGGTGCGCCGTTGCTCAAGTGCGCGCGGCGCGCGGCGCTCAACATGCACGGCTCGCTGCTGCCGAAGTATCGCGGCCGCGCGCCGGTGAACTGGGCGATTCTCAACGGCGAGCGCGAGATCGGCGCGACGCTGCACTACATGGTGGCCCGCGCCGACGCCGGGGACATCGTCGATCAGCAGGCCGTGCCGATCCTCGCCGATGATGATGCGCGCGAGGTGTACGCCAAGGTGACCGCCGCGGCCGAGATGGTGCTGGTGCGCGCACTGCCGGGGCTGATCGCCGGTAGCGCGTCCCGGCGCTCGCAAC
>Ga0315298_1005758_pt1 | contig 17334 bp, 12 predicted proteins | sample WHS_1_MG_FD_203077 | JGI IMG/M metagenome (GOLD analysis project Ga0315298, IMG submission 203077) | Extremophilic microbial mat communities from Washburn Hot Springs, YNP, Wyoming, USA - WHS_1_MG | ecosystem: Environmental > Aquatic > Thermal springs > Hot (42-90C) | place: USA: Wyoming...
CGCGCAGCGAAAATATGCGCTCCTTGGCCCGGCTCTTTTCCTCGTCTCGCCGCGCGCCGCCGAAAATCACGTCGAAACCGTGCGCGTCCAGCGCGTCCTTGAGCGCCTGGGTTTTCATGATGTCGGTATAGGCGCTACCGTGGTCGAACGGATTGATGCCCTCCTCCAGCGCCTTGCGGTTAGAGTGCACGATCAGCTCCAACCCATACTCGCGCGCCATGCGGTCACGGTGCGCGATCATGTCGCGGAATTTCCAGGTGGTGTCGATATGCAGCAGCGGAAACGGCAGACGCCCCGGCGCAAACGCCTTGCGTGCCAAATGCAGCATCACCGACGAATCCTTGCCGATGGAGTAGAGCATCACCGGCTTGCGCGCCTCGGCCACCGCTTCGCGCAGAATGAACATTGCTTCGGCTTCGAGAGACTCCAACAAGTTAGTTGCCTCCACAGCTTTTCTGAAAAACGCCTAGGCTACCAGAAGTAAGCGCGAGAAGGCATTGTCTGGCACCGCAGTGCTTGGCCCGAAGCCGTGTTGGGGCTCAAGAGCCCTCCCGTGGGGGGGCAAGAAAACTTGGGGCGGCCCAGCGTTTTCTTGAGAAGGCGAAGTGGTGCGATCGTCCGAAGGTTGACATCCTCCCCGGCCTGAAGGCCGGAGATTCCTACGGCGCTCAGGCGCGGCATTGAGCAGCCCCTGAGTCGCTTCGGTGGGTTCCTGCTGCTGACGGCATGACCGCACCGTTCACTTCACAGGCGAACCGGGCGTGTCCCGCCCTTAGCACATTGATCGCGCCGACCACATCGGCGTTGCCCTCGAGCCCGCATTCCACGCACTCGAACCGGGCTTGTGTCGGTCGGTTGTCCGCCGACACATAGCCGCAGCACGGGCAGGTGCGGCTCGTGTTCTGCGGCGGCACGGCAACCAGCCAGCCGCCGTTCCACGCCAGCTTGTAATCCAGTTGGCGGCGGAACTCGAACCAGCCTTGGTCGAGGATGGATTTGTTCAGGCCAGACTTGGCCCGAACGTTCTCGCCCGGTGTTTCGGTTGTGCCCGCTGCTGACCTGGACATGTTGCGCACCTGCAAGTCCTCGATACACACCATCGCGTGGTTTTTGCTGATCGCGGTTGATGTCTTGTGCAGGAAGTCGCGGCGGGCGTTGCCGATACGGGAATGAATGCGCTGGATACGAGCTTTCGCCTTCCTCCAGTTGTTGCTGAACTTCACCTTGCGACTCATGGCCTGCTGCGCTTTACGCAAAGCAGCTTCATGCCGCTTGAAGCTGTTGAGGGGTGCGTAGAACGTGCCGTCCGAGAGCGTAGCGAACCGGGCAATACCCATGTCGATGCCGATCGCGCCACCCCGCGGGATGGCCTGCTCGACCTCTCGCTCGGTCTGAATGGAAACGAACCACTTGCCACTGCTCAGGCTGACGGTGACGTTGCGCAGATCACCCAGCACTTTGCGGCTGTTGCGATAGCGCAGCCAACCGAGCTTGGGCAAAAAGATACGGCTATTGCTCTGATCGAGTTTGATTTGCTTGGGGTCGGGATAGCGGAAGCTGTCCGAGCGCCCCTTCTTCTTGAAGCGCGGAAAGTCGGCGCGTTTGGCGAAGAAGTTGTTGTAGGCGCGCTCCAAATCCTTGAGCTTCTGTTGCAGTGGGTGAATCGGTGCATCGGCCAGCCAAACCGTTTCCGCGCTATTGCGCCACTCGGTAAGCAGCTTGCACAGCCCGGCATAACCCAGCTTCTTCTCGCCTTGCTCGTAGCGTGCCTTCTGCAACGCCAGCGCCTTGTTGTAGACGAACCGGCACGAGCCAGCGAAGCGGAGCATCTGCCGCGCCTGCTGGCCGTTGGGCATCAATTCGTATCTGAAGGCCTGGAAGCGTTGCATAGCCGCAATTATGTTTTCTTGGTCTATGAGTGATGACAACGATATTCGACATGGACGGCACTGTGTTTTCAAGATGCACGTTCACTTGGTCTTTGTGGCGAAATACCGTCGCAACGTGTTCGATGGTGACGCGATCAACCGACTGAGAACGATCTTCGCCAAGGTCTGCGCTGACTTCGAGGCGCAACTGATTGAGATGGACGGCGAGGACGATCATGTTCACCTGTTGGTGGAGTACCCGCCCAAGGTCGCCGTCTCCAACCTTGTGAACAGCCTCAAAGGCGTGTCCAGCCGCCTGCTGCGCAAAGAGCGGCCCGACATCCAGAAACGCTACTGGAAGGGCGTTCTGTGGTCGCCGTCCTACTTCGCCTCATCCTGCGGTGGTGCGCCGATTTCCATCGTGCGCCAGTACATCGAGCAGCAGCAGACACCGCACTGAGGCAAAACCAAAGGATGGCAACAAAGTCCGCGCGCACCGATCCCGCCCTGGACGGCGGGGCCTGCCGCGCACCGGGTCAAGGCGCATGTCGAATGAGCCGAATTGCCACCGCCCGCAAATGGGGCACGACGACACTGGGTGTCGTGGTGAATTGGCCGCCAGCCGGGTTGTATTGCACCGTGCCGCCTTCGCTGGTGCTCAGGTTTTGCACCACGATCGCGTTCGCTCCCAGCGCCCCGGCCTTGGCCTGTAATTGCGCCAGCAACTGCGCCTCGGGCGTGCCGGGCTGGCCTTGCGCATCCAGCACGGCGATGCGCACATACCCCTGAGCGGGTAGAGCGGGCAGCACTTCCACCAACGTGGTGGGCGCAAAGGTTTGTGGGGTCTCGCGCTGCACTGTCACCTCTTGCTGCGACGCACAGCCGCCCAGCAAAGCGCTGGCCAGCAAGAAGGCTGCGGCGTAAAAGCGGGTTGTCCCCGCTCGGGGGGCATCACTTCGCATCCTTGCTCTCCTTGTCTTCGCCGGTGCTTGTCGTCTGCTGCAGCAGATTATCGATTTTCGCCGCCTTGGCCAGTTCCTGGATATGGGCCTGCAGCGCGGCGTTGCGCAATTGCTGCTCGATCTGCGGCTTCAGCGCCTCCAGCGTGGGCTTGGGTGTCTCACGCTCGGCAAGCAGTTGCACGATGGCATAGCCTGAGTCAAGCGCAATCGGCCCGGCCACCTGTCCCGGTTTGAGCTTGCGCACCACGCCCAGCACGGCAGCAGGCAAGGTCTGCTCGGTCTGCCAACCCAGCGCGCCGCCCAGATCTGCGTTCTGGCCGATGCTCTGCTCCACGGCAAGCGCGGCAAACCCTTTCTTGCCTGTGCGCAGCGCATCGAGTGCGGCTTTGGCCTCCTCAGGTGTTTTCACCACCATCCAGCGCAACCAAAATTGCCGCGGGGGCAGGGCGGCGAGGGTCTTGTCGTACTCAGCCTGCACCTGCGCGTCGGTGACCGGGTGCGATTGCAGAAATTGATCTGCCGCCAGTTGGGCCAGCGCCTGCCGGCGCAAATTCTCCTGTCCGGCGGCGATGCGGGCCTGCACCGCAGGCTGCACGTTTTTGACCGTCTCCGCCAGCAGTTGCTGCTGGGCGAGTTGCTCGGCAACCTGTTGCCGGACTTGGGCGTTGCTCGCCGCAGCAGGGTTCACGGCCTCCACCTGCTCCAGGGTGATCGCTTGGCCGTTGACACGCAGCACATCCTGCGCCTGCGCCGCCCCCAGCCCTGCCAAGGTGAGCACGACCGCCAGCGCGGCAGATCGTGCTGAAAACGGGTGAAGCGAATCGAAGACAGTGTGGCTCATCACAATTCCGCTCAAAAAGGTTGTTGCAACACAAAATACACCGCACGCTGGCTGTTGAATGTGGCGGCAGCCACATTTTTACTCGCCACCGGGCGCGCGGCGGTGAGGCTCAATTGGGTTTTCCACGGCGCGGTGAACGTCAGCCCGACGCCCACATCGGCCAACATGCGCCAGCCGGGGCTGCCCGGCGGGTTGTAATGCGTGGTCACGGCGCCCTGCTCGGCAAAGCCTTGCGCACTCACCTGCCAGCCGCCCCACGTCCAGCTCGGCGTCTGCGCGACCGCACGCAGCAGGTAGCCGCCGTCACCACTCAGAATGCCCGGTGTCCATGCGGACAGGTTACTGAATCCGCCCAGCACCCATTGCTGGTTTTGCGGCAAAGTGTCCAGCCCCCACTGACCAGACGCATTCAAGCTGGCGGTCCAATCCCTGCCCAAGCTTTGCGTCCAGGAAGCCGTCGCCTGCCATAAATGAAACCGTGACGTGGGCGCTCCTGGAGAGGTCATCGTCAGCGTTCCGCGCGGCCCAGTGACGCCCAGACTGCCAGAGACTGAGGCATTGATGACCCCACCGAGGCTGCCAATCGACACGTTGCGGCTGAGCTGCAAACCCAGATTGACGAAGTTGTAATTCTGATCAGTCAGGGTGTAAAACCCGGCAAAAGCGGTCTGCGTATTTTCCACATGCGTCAGGCTTTGCGACAACGAAACCCGGCTTGCCGTCGAGGCAAACACCAACTGCGAACCCGTGAGGCTCCAAGTGGTTGTTTCCCCTGCGGGATAAAGGGGCGCGCCGGCAGCGCCGATACGGTAAGCGCTGCGCGCATAGCTCAGACCATACAACCCCCAGGGCGTCCAGACCGACGCCCCAAAATTGGCGGCGTCATAGCGGCTGCCGGCGCTGTCTTTGAGCAAGTTAGGCAGACCGTGCAAGTACCCCAAATTGATTTCCAACCCATGCCCGGGGTGCACGGTCAGCCCTTCGCCCAGCACCATTCCTGAAACATACCGGCTCCCGTAATTGCCCAAAGTGACCTGCCCTTGGACGGGTTTGAACTCGGGCCGAGGTGTGGAACTGATGTCGAGCTCTGTTCCGCCTGGTTGCGGCGCGGGTTTCAAGCCAGCAGCAAATTCCAAGCCACTGCGCTGCGCATAGGCTTGCGCCATGATGTTGCGTCGGATCAGTGCGTTTTCTGTCACCTCGGGGTCGAACTCCACACCCGTATAAAACCGTTGTAACTCGGCGGAGGCTTTCACCCGAGTGATCTGCCCTTCGATGACATTCACCTCGACCCGCTGCCCCGCTTGTTCCTGCGCCCGCACGGCGACCAGCAGATAACCCGCCTCTCGGTAGGCGCGGTAGACAGACGCCACCAGCTCCGTCGGCTTGGTGGCCGAGGCTGCCAGGCTGCGCAAAGTCGCAGCGTCAAGCAAAGTGTTGCCACGAATGTCATAGTGGTATCCGTGGCTTTGCACGGACACCACGCTGCCAGCCTGTTGCGATAGGCGCAGCTCCACCACGGCCGGCGAAGCGAGGGTGGGTGGAGTGAAGGTTTGTAAATCCATCGTCAGCATCACAAGGTTGGTTTAAAGGCGTACTTGCGGCGCTTACGGGCCGCCGGCGCAGATTGTTGCCATGCGCAACGCACAAAAACTAAAAAAGGGCTCCACTATCATCCTGCCATGCCGTGGGCGCATCGCCCATGAACCCCGCCGGTGGCTTTTCATAACATGTCTAACTCCGAATCATCCCCAACGCCTGCCGTTCAGGCACCACAGGCTCCCCAAACCCTCAGTCTTGAGCAGGCGCTGCAACTTGCACTGGCGCACCACCAGCAAGGCATTTTGCAAACGGCCGAAGAGCTCTACGAAAAAGTTCTGTTGGTTGCGCCGCAGCAGCCAGACGCCTTGCACTTGCTCGGCGTCACCCGCTTTCAACGCGGCCGCCTGGACGACGCGGTAGGGCTGGTGGCCCGCGCATTGGCGATCAATCCCGAAGCATCGGCTTACCACAACAGCATGGGGCGTATTTTGTTGCGTCTAGGTCGGCGCGACGAGGCGCTGACTCACTTGCAAAGAGCGCTCGAACTGTCCCCGCAAAATCCGGAAGCATACTTCAACCTCGCCGAGGCGCAGGCTGCCGCTGGGCAATTGGACGAGGCCATTGCCAACTTCGAGCGCACCCTCACGCTCAAGCCCGTTTATCCCGAAGCGCGTTTTGCCTTGGCGCAAGCCGTGCGCGCGCGTCAAGGCTGGGCCGCCGCCATCCCGCATTACCAGATCGCGGCCGCACAGGCGCCCGACAGCCCGGTTGCGCTGCATACACTCGGTGCGGCGTTTTTGATGAGCGGTCACATCGCCGATGCCCACCGCATCATGCGCCAGGGCGCCGAACGCTGGCCCGAGCATGCGCCATTCTGGGTGGGGCTGGGCAGCATCGGCTTTGTCCAGGGCAATCATGCAGAAGCGACACGGGCCTATGAAAAGGCGATCGCCCTCACTCCCAACGACATCGCCGCGCTCGACGGCCTGGTTGAAGTGCGCCGCCGCACCTGTGATTGGCGCGACGACATCTCCGCCCTCGAACAGCGGCTGGTCGATCGCTACCACGCTGACGTCGCCGCAGGCGCCGCGCCGAGCATGCGCATCTTCACGGCGCTTTACACCCCCTTCGACGCGGCCGACCAGCGCGCCATCGCCGCGGCCAACGCGGCCGCAGCCAAAGTGACCATGCCTGCGCTGCACGGTGCTCCAGCGCAGGCCCCGGGCCGCATCCGCGTGGGCTACCTCATCGCCGACGTGCGCGATCACCCCAACGCCCACAACACCTTGCTCCTCTACGGCCTGCACGATCGAAGCGCCTTCGAAGTGTTCGTTTACTCCTGGGGCATCGATGACAACAGTCACTACCGCAAAAAAATCATGGCCGATGCCGAGCACTTCATCGAGCTGCGCGGCCTCACCGACCAGGCCATGGCCGAGCGCATCGCCGCAGACGGCGTGCAGATCCTCGTCGATCTCATGGGCCACACCGGCGACAACCGCATCGGCGTGCTCGCCCGTCGTCCTGCGCCTCTTCAAGTCAACTACCTCGGCTTTCCCGGCACCAGCGGGGCCGACTACGTGGACTACATCATCGGCGACCGTTGGGTGACCCCACCCGAGCATGCCGCGCATTTCAGCGAACACATCGTTCGCCTGCCCCACAGCTACCAGTGCAATTCACACCGCACCGTGTCCTTGGGCCCCGTGCCTGAACGTGCCGCCCTTGGCCTGCCGCCAGAAGGCTTTGTGTACTGCTGTTTCAACAACGCCTACAAAATCGATCCCCGCGTGTTCGGCCTGTGGATGGATATCCTGCGCGCGGTGCCGGGCAGTGTAATGTGGCTTTATCGCAACAGTGATCAAGTCGATCAGCACCTGCGCGATGCGGCCCAGCGCCACGACATCGATCCTGCCCGTCTCGTCTTCGCCCCCCACCTGCCTCGCGAGCAGCATCTGCAGCGCCTCCAGGCCGCCGATCTGTTTCTCGATACCGACCGCTACAACGCCCACACCACCGCCAGCGACGCCCTCTGGGCCGGCGTGCCTTTGCTCACCGTGCCTGGCGGCACCTTTGCGTCGCGTGTGGCGGCCAGTCTGCTCAGCGCAGCGGGCCTGTCCGAGGGCATCCTGCCCGACTGGCCAACCTACACCCAAACCGCCATCAACCTGGCGCAGCCCGCAGGCCGCCCCCGTCTGCAAGCCTGGGCGCAGCACCTGCGCGATCGTCCCGCCAGCCTCCCCGTGTTTGACACCCCGCTGCTCGTCCGTCACCTGGAAGCCGCCTACTCGGCCATGCATACCCGCTGGCGGCAAGGCGCACCAGCCGCGCCGATCGACCTGCCCGCAACCAACCCGCCCCGCAGCCACGCCCCAGGCAGCACTGCAGCGTCTTCGCAACAAAATATTGTGTCGTGACACAATGCAGTGATAGGATGGGCCGGTGGCTAAACAACCAGAATTGATTTGATCTGTTTTGCCATCATGCGGAGGCCGCAGCGGCCTGTGTATGATCCTCGGTGTATGATCCCACTTCCAACCCAACTAGGAGGTTTTTAATGAAAAATCGTGGATACGAGCACATCCGCGTCAAACCCGTCGCTGCTGCGGTGGGAGTGGCGCTTTCTGCCCTGTTCGCTGCGCAAGCCTATGCGGCACAGCCAGCGGCCAACCTGCCGGCGAACGGCAAAGTTGTTGTCGGTACAGTTTCGGGTTCAAGCTCCCTGGGAGATTTCGGAGGTTCCGCTGCGGTGACGGGCTCGCTAGCTCTTTCTGTAGGTAGCACGATGGCGGTGGTGGTGTGGGGATCAAGCTCCGCGGGCGCCAACATCATCAACCCGACGCCCACTTATGGTGGCTTTAACATCAACCGGGTGGGCACTACTTCCTCAACGGTTTCGGTTGGTCTGGCTACTGGTACTAATGCTCCCACCGCAGCAACCTTGCTGAACATCGACACCAACGGCCAGGCTTCCATGCTGGACGGAGAGCTGACCGCTACTGGCGTCAACGTCTTCCTGGCGAACGCCAACGGCATCGTTGTGGGCAGCAAGGCGAGCTTCTCCGTTCCGGTTCTTGGCCTGCTCAACGCCAACGTCCCCGGGTACACCTCCATGGACCCGGGGACAACTCAGGCCATTGGCGTCAACTTCGCCGGCGCATCGGGCGGCGTGACGGTCAATGATGGTGCCAGTTTCACCGGTGGCTCAACCGTCATCATCGCCGGCGCGGGTGCTGTGAACGTCAGCGACACGGCGCCGGTGAACTCTGGTTTGAACCTCACCCTGGTTGGCGGTGTGAGAGGGAATATCGACACCACTGCAGGCTCCTTCGCCCCCGGCGCTGTGGCAACCGTGGGCACCACAACCTACGCTCTGTCCAACGCGGCGAGCACCGCGGTGAACCTCAACCTGGGTCACCTCACCACCGCCACGCAAGCCGCTGCGCCGTTTACCCTGGGCGGCCCGATCTACGCGACGGGCGACGTGGTGAACAACGGCGATCTGTCGGTATCGGATGTGCAATGGGGCGGCACCTACACCAACAACGGCGTGCTGACCCAGCAGTCCATCGGCACCAGCGCCCCCTCAGCAGCCATCAGCAATAACTTTGTCAACGCTGGCACGCTGAATGCCACTACCGTTGGGACTCAGGTGATTACAGTTGCCGGGAACGTGACCAACACCGGCACCATCGCACTGAGCACTTCGGCACCGACCGACCTGTCCATCACCGCCGGTAACTCCGTGACCCTGGGTGGATCGGTGAGCGGGAGTCTCGGTACACTGGCTCTGAGCGCGGGTACGGCCAATCCCGGCCAAGGCGTGACCATCAACACCAACCCGCTGGCAGCCAATGGCTCTGTGACCCTGACGGGCTTTAACGTTGCGGTGAACAGCAATGTGAGCACGAACACGGATGCCACAGTTTCCGTTGGTGCTGGCTCGCCAAACGCGACCGCCGGATTGTTCTCGCTGTCCAGTGGTGCAACGTTGAGCGGCAGCACGATCCTCATCGGGGCTAACAGCAACGCACCGGCGAATGCGTCGATCGGGGGTACCGTGTCGGCTCCTATAGTGACGCTTGACCTGAATACAGTCAACGTCGGCGGTAACATTGCGACGAACAGCCTCGGGCTTTTCCTGACCGGCGACATCAATAAGGTGGCGGGTGGTGGTACCGCAGCGAATAACTATCTGGACAACGCTGCACAGATCACCCAGCTCGCTTCCACCGGTCCCGTGATTGTCACCCTTGATGCTATGGGCAATCACGCCCAGCGTTTTAACCTCAAAGTGACGGGTGACGCTTCCATTACCTCCGACACGGATAATTTCGCTCAAAGCGGGATCAACAACGGTGGCATCTCCGGCAACATTATCTCCGGCAACATTAACGGCTTCAACTTGCCTGCACCCAACCAGTTGAGCCAGCTCCGCTTCCAAACCACGGGCAATCTGTTCGTCCAGGGTGGTAACGGCCTCGGTATTTCGCCTAGAGGAAGCTTTACGTGGCCGGGTTTGACGGTGCTCATGGCTGGCGGGAACTTGATTTCCAATGCAGCCATTGACAACGCCCTGGGCGCAGTCGTGCCGGGTGGCAACGGCGTTTTCCTGCAAGGCAACACGTTGCAGCTCAATGCACCGGTCTACACCAGCGGAAACGCATGGATCAACTTCCTGCAAACCGGCTTTGGTTCGGCCACCACCATGAGCCCGCTGGCGATGACCGCGTATTACGTGGCCACCCAACCGTCCAACACCGCAACGGGTGTGAGCAGCTATGTGCCCACGCCGGCACCGAGCAGCCAGCTCAAAACCGGCCGCGCTTTTGTGACGGGTTACGTGCCTCAGTAATCGCGTTCTTGGTTTCCAAGGTCTCGATGTTGAACCGCCCTTCGGGGCGGTTTTTTTCTTGGTTCGCCCCGCTTTGGGCTGCCTTCTTCCCATGACTGATCACCCTGACGCCCTCGCCGGTACCCCGCCGATTGCCTGGCTGCATCTGAGCTGGAGCAATTTCTACAGTGCAAGGCATGCCTTGCATCTGATCACCACCCCCAAGGTGGCCTGCACCTCCCTTAAATGGTGGTTTGCCGCCCTCGAAGGCCTCGAGCAGGCAGTGCGCCAGGCCCCGAGCTCTGAAACCCTGCCGGAGCTCGTGGTGCATGATGGCCTGCCCCACGCCGCCCCGAATCGGGTGGGCCGCACCCCAGAGCAGTTTGAATCGCTGTGCGCACGTACCGATCTGTTTCGCTTTGCCTTTGTGCGCCACCCGGCAGCGCGCGTGTTTTCGGCCTGGGCATCGAAAGTGGTTTTGGCCGAACCTGCCCAGGCTGAACGACTGGCCCCTCAATACCTTCACCACAATTTGGCCGATCGTGAGCAAATCCGCAGCGCGTTCGAGCAGTTTGTCACCGAGGTCGTGGCTGCAGAGGCCAATCGGTGCACCTGGAGTGACCCGCATTGGGCACCGCAGACCCTCTTGCTTCAACCCCAGCGGCTGCATTACTCCGGGGGAATATGGCCGATCGAACGTCTGGACGCCTTTCGCTCTGCGCTCGCCAACTGGGTCGATCGGCGGGGCACAGGTCCGATCGATTTCGCGCTGGGCCGCTATAACGAATCGCCTTTGCCGTACAGCGCGCAGTGGATCACGCCCACGGCACATGCACTCATTCAACGCCATTACGCCGATGACTACGCCCAGTTCGGCTACACCCCAGACGAGCTGCCACCCGGTCAAAACCCCGACCATCTCCAACTAGAGTCCATCTGGTGCAAAGTCCAAACCATTCGCGCGCGCAATGTGCAATTCACTGCGCTACGTCGCCGGTATCTCGATGCTGCCGAACACATGGCAGCACTACCCGCGCTCCGCGAGGAGCTTGAATGGCGTCGTGCGCATATCATGCAGCTCGAAGCCGATCTCGCCGCGCTTCACCAGCACATTCAAGCCGAGCTTTCTGCGAAAAATGCGCTCATCCAGTCGCAGGAGCAAGCGATGCAAGCACTCTTAAAATCCCGATCCTGGCGTTTGACAGCGCCCTTGCGCTGGGCGTCGGCACGCTTGCGGCCCCCACGCAGCAAGGCATAACGCCTCAGAGCTTGTGAATGTTTTGGAATATCCAACGGCGCGTCAAAATGCTTCCCCATCGAGGCGCAAGGCACAGCCCTAGCGCGTGCTATGGCGAGCCTCTGCTTTCCTGTGCGGGGTTGTTTGCGCATGCAAGGTGAGCGTAGCTGAAATGTTCACAAGCTCTTGGCAAAACCAAGGATTTTTTGATCAACAAGCTTGTTAAAACCTCTGCAAGCAGCGAGAGCCCGGAGCAGCCTATCGTGGCTTTGCATGCCAAGATGCCCAACGCCTGAGCGCAACAGTGGAAGTATTTTGACTAAAGTCTTATGACCATCGATCATCGTGCCTTTTCCTTGCCCCCTGCAGCGCACCAAGCCTCCGCGACACATCGAAGTGCGCTGAGTGATTTTTTGCAACAGATCGTGCGCCAGCCTGAGGAAGGCTCTTTGCCGCATGTCTCGGTCGTGATGACGTTTCATCGGGAGGGACTGCTAGCAGCCTGGATGCTCTCGGGCTATGAGCGGGTCCGCGCGCACGCACGTCGTCAGGGCCTCGCCGTGGAATGGATCATCGTCTTGGATCAGCCGGATGAGGACACAATGCGCATCGTCTGCAACCATGCGGCAGTGCAGCCGTCAGACTGGATTGTTCGCACCCAATGCGCCGATCCGGGCACGAGCCGCAACATCGGTGTGTGTTTTGCGCAGGGAGAGGTGATCGGCGTGGCCGATGGTGACGACTATTACAGCGAAATGTGGATCACCCAAGCTTGGGAAAGTATTCAGCGCTATGGCAGCAGCGTGGTTGTGCATCCCGAATACATGGTGTCCTTTGACCGTCAGTGGGTACTCACTCGACTGATCGATCAAACCGAAGACGAATTTCCGCTCGCGGCTTGCATAACGACTCATCCTTGGGGTTGCGCAGCATTCGCGCATGCCCTGATTTTCAAGACGACACCCTATCTGCCAACGAGGGCTCATGAGTCAGGTTTCGGCTTTGAAGACTGGCATTGGAATTTGGAGGTCATGGGCAAGGGCGTCTTGCATGTGGTTGCAAAGAACACGGCGATTTATTACCGGCGTCGAGAAGGCTCCGTTCTGCAAAGGGAAAATATGCATCGTGCAGTGGTCAGACCAAGCATTTTTTTCGATCAACCACAATATTGGAAAACTGGATTTCCGCTCATTCCTGAGTATGCGAGTTCCGCGCGAGAATTTCCAACCCTATGCCAAAAAAGAACTTGAGCATCGTGCCGATGAACACAACAACGAAATCATTGCAGCGACTCGCGTTACGCCTCACTTCCTGGTTGCCCCAACGCAAGCGTGCGATTTGGCTCACGACTTTTTACGAGCTGCACCGGTTTGTTATTCTTGGGCATACAGAGCCATGGCTGGCTGAGCATGTACGGGGAAAATACCAAAACTCTTTACTGGTCAAATTAATACCCATCGATTGGTTATTGCGGCTTTATGGGGCTGCTTATTGTCTGCGGCTGCACCGCCAAAACCATGTCCTGCCCGGGGTGAGAAAAATTCTAGGAGGCGCGCAACATGAAGGCAGCGACGCAGGTTTGCCCGAAGAGGCGTTTCCGTTATGGATGCAGGAAGACTTGCTTGTGCTGTCGAAACTCGAAGCCCAACTCTGCCCGAATAAAGATTTGTATCGCAAATTCCACGCATGGAGGCCGCACGCAGAGACCACAATGGGCGACCTTTTTGCGAAAGCCAAAACTCTTCTGGAAGACGTGCCATATGATGTCGTCCTCATTGCTCCATGGCTGCGCACCGGAGGCGCTGATAAAGGGTTGATTCAATACTGTGAGTATTACTTGGAGAGAAATCTTCGAGTCGCTTTATTGACGACCTATCCAGGTGCTTCAACGCGGCTGCACGCCCTGCCGCCAGGTGTGAAGCTGCTTGAGCTCGGCGAAAGCTGGAAAGTGCTGGACATGGCGCAGCAGGCAGAGCTGCTTGCTCGATTGCTGTTGCAACTGCGCCCCAAGCTTGTTCACAACGCCTTGTCTGAGGTGGCTTGGCGTTGCTATGAGTGGTTCGGTAAGCCCCTACGCGCGGCTGGCATCTCATTGGCAGCTAGTCTGTATGCAGAGGATCTCACACCAGAGGGCTGTCGGCTTGGTTATGTGGTTGATTTTTTGCCAAAATGTCGAAATCAGCTTGATATTCTGATTGCTGATAGCTGGGCTGGAGCGAGGTATTTCCAACGGCATTACGCTTTGAACCAGACTTTGGTCCATTGCGTGCATTTTTATGTCAATGCCATTCAAGGCGATCCTCACCGCACGCGACAATCGGAGCAAAGTTCGTCCAACATTTCGAGACCGACGGTTTTGTGGGCAGGGAGGATCTGCCCTCAGAAAAGGCCGGATCTCCTTTTCAAGATTGCAAGTCGCATGCCCGAAGTCTTGTTTGAGGTATTCGGTCCCATCGAGCCTGAATCAACCCGATGGGCAAGCATGCTCAAAAAACTCGAAAACGTCACTCTGATGGGCGAATATGCAAACTTTCATGCGCTGGCTAAGCAAAAAAGGTATGACTTGTTTCTGTACACGACGCTGTTTGATGGCATGCCTAACGTGCTGCTAGAAGCGGCATCAGAGGGTTTGCCCATCGTGGCGCCAGCTCATGTTGGGGGCCTGTCTGAGTTGCTCGATGAATCGACAGCTTTTTGTGTTTCCGATGAAAACGATGCAGAGAGTTATGTGAAGGCAATGCGGGATGTTTTGACAAACCCTGAATTGGCCTATCAGCGGTCAACGCATGCTATAAATCGTATTCATCAAAGATTTTCACGGCAGGCATTTTTTGAGGACATGCAATTCGTCATGTCTCATGTCTTTCAATCTCGGCCGCGAGCAGATGAGCAGATATAAAAAGGCCAAAGAAAATCCCTTTTTAGTCATTCTTGTTAATAGGGATAGCTTTTTCTTGTCCCACTTTTTATCGCGATCACTGACTGCTGCGAAAGCAGGTTACTTGCCTCTTGTGTTGTGCCCGAACACCGGATCAGGTGAACGAATCCTAGCCAAAGGACTTGGTTTTATTCCAGTGGAGATGCAGCGGCAGGGCATCTCTCTTTTCGCAGCATTCCGCACCTTACTTTCATTGATCCGAATATACCGTGAGACTCAACCAAAGGTCGTCTGGCACATCGGTCTTAAGCCGATCGTTCTGGGCTCGCTAGCCGCACGCATAGCCGGGGTGCGTGGCGTGGTGAATGCGCCTGTGGGCATGGGGTTTGTGTTCGCCTCGAATTCGCGCAAGGCCCGACTACTGCGGCCTGTGATCCGCAGATTGCTGCGGGTGCTACTCAATCCGCCAGGAAGCAAGGTGGTGTTTGAAAATGCGGACGATCTGCGTGAAATGCAGGCGCTCGGCGCGGTTCGTGCGCCGGATGCGGTGCTTATTCGCGGCGCTGGGGTGAATGTGCATGAGTATGTGCCAGCGCCCGAGCCTCAGGGCGTGCCAGTGGTGTTATTTGCTGCGAGGCTGATCTGGGAAAAGGGGGTCGCCGAATTCGTCGAGGCGGCAAGGCTTTTGCGCGCTCGCGGGGTGAGCGCGCGCTTTCAGATTGCTGGCGGAGTCGATCATGACAGCGCCTCGGCTGTCCCCGAATCGCAGCTGCGGCAATGGGTCGAGCAGGGATGCATCGAGTGGCTGGGGGCGCGTGAGGACATGCCACAAGTCCTTGCTGGCAGCACGCTGTTTTGCCTTCCGAGCTGGTACAGGGAAGGGTTGCCCAAGGTGATTCTGGAAGCTATGGCATGCGAGCGCGCGGTGGTGACGACCGACACCGCCGGTTGCAGGGAAGCAGTCACTCACATGGATAACGGTTTGCTCGTGCCGCCAAAAGATTTGACCGCACTTGCCGATGCGATTGAAATACTATTGAACGAGCCCGCGCTCAGGTGGCGTTTGGCCAAGCGCGGGCGTGAGCGGGCGTGCAATGAGTTTGCAACCGAGATCGTCTGTGATCAGACCCTATCGGTGTTCAATTCAGTCGTACCAAAACCTGAAGAATTCAGCGCAAAACCTCAACGCCCCCGCTGACCCCCGCCCGATCGACGCTGGCCGAAGCCGTGGCTGTTGCCGTTGGCTGAGGTGGACAACCCAGCGCCAGCCGCTGCTGGGCGGCGGCTACGGCCTTGGCCATTGCGCACATGTTGCGGCAGGTCGAGTTCGACCCAGGCGGTGCCTTGCCAGGCGTCGGCGCGGCGTTCGGGGGGGAGTTTGGCGGTGTTGGTCGCGGGTTTTGCGCTGCGGCCGGGCGTGTGTTGCGCAGGGGGCTTGGCGCTGGCCGGTGGGTTGGTACGCGCGGGGCGACCTTGGCCGGAACCATTGCGGCTTTCGCCGCGCTTGCCGCCGTTGCCTGCACTTGCGCCACTGCGGCGTTGAGCCTGACCACCCGCGCCCGCGGTGCCGCCTCGGCGTTCGCCGCCATGCAGCACGGTGCGGCCCATGACGATGGGCTGCGCTTTGGCGTTGGGGTCGGGCTCGAAGCCGGGAATCACCTGCTGCGCGATGGGGTTGCGCACCAGCTTTTCGATATCGCGCAGAAAGCCGAGTTCGTCCACGCAGACCAGCGAAATGGCTTGTCCGGTGCTGCCGGCGCGGCCGGTGCGGCCGATGCGGTGCACGTAGTCTTCGGGGATGTTGGGCAGCTCGTAATTCACGACCACGGGGAGCTGGTCGATGTCGATGCCGCGCGCGGCGATGTCGGTGGCCACCAGCACTTGCAGTTTGCCGCTCTTGAAGTCGGCCAGGGCGCGCAGACGGGCGCTCTGGGTTTTGTTGCCGTGAAAGCCGGTGGCTTTGATGCCCTCTTTGTCGAGCTGCTCGGCCAGGCGGTTGGCGCCGTGTTTGGTGCGGGTGAACACCAAGGTCTGCGGCCAGTTGCGCTCGCGGATGAGGTGCACCAGCATGTCGCGCTTGCGCTCGCGGTCGACCGGGAACACGATCTGCTCGACCAGGTCGGCCGTGGCGTTCTGCCGCGCCACCGAAACCTGCTGCGGGTTGACCAGGAAGTCACCGGCCAGGCGCTTGATGTCGTCGGAGAAAGTGGCCGAAAACAGCAGGTTCTGGCGCTGCCTGGGCAGCAGGGCGACGATGCGGCGCATGTCATGCACGAAGCCCATGTCGAGCATGCGGTCGGCCTCGTCGAGCACCAGCATCTGCACGGCGGACAGGTCGATGTTGCGCTGGCCATGATGGTCGAGCAGGCGGCCGGGCGTGGCCACGACGATGTCCATGCCGCGCGCCAAGGCGTTGATCTGCGGCTGCATGCCCACGCCGCCATACATGACCATGCTGTGCAGCTCGAGGTGGCGGCCATAGGCGGCGAGGTTTTCATGCACCTGCGCCGCGAGTTCGCGGGTGGGGGTGAGGATGAGGGCGCGGGGGATGACCTTGCCCTTGGCGTTGCGCGCGGGCTGCCCGCCGCTCAGGCGCTGCAGCAGCGGCAGGGTGAAACCGGCGGTTTTGCCGGTGCCGGTTTGTGCGGCGGCCAGCAGGTCGTGGCCGGCGAGCACCACCGGAATGGCTTGTTGTTGAATGGGAGTGGGCACGGTGTAGCCTTGTTCGGCAACAGCGCGCACCAGGGGCTCGATCAAGCCCAGATCTTGAAACGACATGTGAGGAACTTTCGAGGGCAGTGTGTGCACCGCCCCAGGACTCTGCCACCGCGCTTGGTCAAGTGCGCCAGTCTGCAACAGATGAAGTGGGCCGAGAAGCTCGGCAGGAGTCGGATTGACTGCGGCTGGGAGACTGGACATGGCCGCTAACTGCCATGCTAGTGGAATTCCTGCCGCGGTGCGCGGCGGTCGTGGTGTTGAGGCGACAATAGCGCTTTGCCCCACGGGAAGTGGGCGTGCAGGTGCAACCTCAATCGTTCTGAATTCCAGATGGCTCAATACGTCTTCACCATGAACCGGGTCGGCAAGGTCGTGCCGCCCAAGCGACAGATTCTCAAGGACATCTCGCTGTCGTTCTTTCCCGGCGCCAAAATCGGTGTGCTCGGCCTGAACG
>Ga0315298_1005764_pt1 | contig 17326 bp, 12 predicted proteins | sample WHS_1_MG_FD_203077 | JGI IMG/M metagenome (GOLD analysis project Ga0315298, IMG submission 203077) | Extremophilic microbial mat communities from Washburn Hot Springs, YNP, Wyoming, USA - WHS_1_MG | ecosystem: Environmental > Aquatic > Thermal springs > Hot (42-90C) | place: USA: Wyoming...
AGACCACTTGGTCATACCGAGTTCTTCCCTGATTCCCCAGGGAGACCCTACCCTTCTATTGACAACGGCGGGCATGGTTCAGATAAAGCCCTATTTTCTGGGTGAAGCAAAGCCACCCCATCCCCGGCTGGCTTCCTGCCAGAAATGCTTCCGGATGACGGATATAGACTCCGTTGGTGATGCCACCCATTGTACTTTCTTTGAAATGCTGGGTAATTTCAGCGTGGGCGATTATTTTAAAAAGGAGGCTATAGCCTGGGCATGGGAATATGTTACCAAACATCTGAATTTGCCCGAAGAGAGGCTCAGAGTAACCATTTATAAAGATGATGATGAGTCGTTCCGGATATGGCGCAGTATTGGCTTGCCGGAGAATAAAATTTACCGGCTGGGTGCAAAAGATAACTTCTGGGGGCCTGCCGGTAACTCTGGTCCCTGCGGACCCTGCAGTGAAATATATTATGATTTTGGCCCGGAGTACGGGTGTGGCAGACCGGAATGTGGGCCGGGTTGCGATTGCGGCCGGTTTGCCGAGTTCTGGAACCTGGTGTTTACCGAGTTCAATCAGGATAAAGACGGTAAAAGAACGAAGTTGCCCAAGCCCAATATAGATACAGGAATGGGGTTGGAGCGTATGACCTGCATTATGCAGGGAAAACGTTCCATTTATGAGACAGATCTTTTTACCCCTTTGCTTGAGCAGATTTCGCGTATTTGTGGCAGACCTTATGGAGAAGATTCTGCAGCGGATACAGCTATGAGGGTTATCGCGGAGCACAGCCGGGGTATAACTTTTTTGATAGGAGATGGCGTGGTGCCCGGGAACGAAGGTCGGGGTTACGTTTTAAGGCGTCTTTTGCGGCGTACCTCAATTTTCGGCCGCCGGCTTGGTCTGGAACATCCCTTTCTTTCTGACATGGCACGGGTGGTTATGGAAAAGATGGGCAAGATTTACCCGGAAATTGTCAGAAGACGGGACTTCATCTTGAAGGTAATTCAACTGGAAGAATCACGTTTTGAAACTACTTTGAATACTGGCCTGGAATTGATGGAAAGTCTCCTGGCTTCCGGAAATGGTAAGAAAGAGATTTCGGGTATTGATGCATTTCGTCTTTATGATACCTACGGTTTCCCTGTGGAGCTTACCCGGGAAATAGCCACCGCTCGCGGTTTCACCGTGGACATGGATGGGTTTGAGACTGAAATGGCCAAACAGCGGGAGAAAGCACGTGCTTCCCACAAGTTTGAATGGAACCAGTCGGACTTTGCCGATCTCAACCGTTTAACTCTGGGGCCCACCCGCTTTGTGGGCTATGGAAGTCTTCGTCAGAAGGGTACCATTGTCTGTATTTTGGTGGACAAAGAGTCTACCAGTTCTGCAGGTGAAGGACAGGAAGCGGCTGTCATTCTGGATACTACTCCTTTTTATGGTGAGATGGGAGGGCAGGTGGGAGATACCGGGGAGATTATCGGGCCCTCCGGGCGTTTCCTGGTGGAAAATACGGTACATGGTCCGGGTGATATTCTGATACACCAGGGTAGGATGGTGGAGGGTATAGTTTCTACCGGGGATGAAGTGGAAGCTGTGGTGGATACGGAAAGGCGTTATGATATAGCCCGCAATCATACAGCTACTCACCTGCTGCAATATGCGTTAAGACAGGTACTGGGCGAACACGTTCAGCAGAGGGGCTCCCTTGTAGCTCCCGATAGGTTGAGGTTTGACTTCTCTCATTTGAGTCCCCTAACGGAGGAGGAGATCCTCCAGGTCCAGCGGCTTGTTAATGAAAAGGTGCGTTTAAACTTGCCAGTTTATGCTGAAGAGCTCAGTTATCGCAGGGCGCTGGAAGAAGGCGCCACGGCTCTTTTTGGCGAAAAATATGGGGATACGGTGAGAGTTCTTAAAATAGGGCGGCCGCCGGTCAGCATGGAATTGTGTGGCGGGACCCATGTTTCCGCAACGGGGGAAATCGGCTATTTCCAGGTTGTTTCTGAGGGCAGTGTCGGAGCGGGTATAAGGCGTATTGAAGCGGTGACCGGACGGGAAGCCGAAGTCTGGTTGAGCAGGCAGATCGGTATTCTTAATAGCATCGGACGGAAGCTAAATGCCCGTCTGGAAGAGATAATGGAAAAGATCGATGGTCTGCTTGAGGAACTGGAACAGGAGCGTAAGCGTTATCTGGCTCTGGAGCGTGAGCTGTCCCGTTTTACGGTGGAGAATCTGGTCCAGAAAGTGGAGAAAGTTAAGGATATTAATGTCCTTGCTGCACGTGTATCTTCGGTCAGTCCTCAGACATTGCGGGAAATGGGAGATATGTTGAAGGATAAATTGAAGAGCGCGGTGATTGTGCTGGGGACACTCTATGAGGACAGACCGGCTTTTCTGGCAGTGGTTACTCCAGACCTGACGGCTAGAGGTTATCATGCGGGGAAAATTATAAAGAGCGTTGCTGCGGTCACGGGCGGTGGAGGTGGTGGGAAACCTGACATGGCCCAGGCAGGCGGTAAAAATAAAGAAAAACTGGAAGAATCCCTGCAAATTGTTAAAAATCTGTTATGATATCTTATAGTGGGTGACAAGTACTAGTTTTACTGGGCAGTTTGGAGTAAAGATATATTTTAAAGACAGGGGATAAAGATGCGTAGCCTGGGATTGGATGTGGGGGACCGTCATATCGGCGTAGCTCTCAGTGACCCTGGCGGTATTTTAGCTACTCCTTTGAGTATTATTGAAAGGACTGAGGAAAGCCGTGACATAGCCGCCATTCTGGAAATTGTGCGACGGTATCAGGTACAAAAAATTATCGTCGGGTTGCCGCTATCGTTGGACGGAGGTATCGGTGAGCAGGCTATTAAGGTACAGATATTTGTCGATCATCTGGTCCAGCATACCAGTGTGCCCGTTGAGTATCGCGATGAGCGTCTTACGACCATATCAGCACGGCGTTTAATGCAGGCTTCACGTAAGAGAAAAATAAAACAGAAAAGTCCTGATGATTCTGCGGCTGCTGCGGTAATACTGCAGAGCTACCTGGAGGAAAAGGCTGGAGAGGTTGATGTTCAGAATCAAAGGGGAGATACAGAATAGCGCACATCGGCCGAATGCTATCAGGTGGATTCAAAGGTCTGTTTGAGAAGGATGGCATCCTCTTCCAGGTTTGGACTTTCACATATCAAGTAGCCTTTCACTTTAAATTCCTTTAATGCTTTTATCAAATCGGTATAATTAAAGTCCGATTCTTGTAAATTCAGGTGTTTTTGCTCACCTTTGAGTCCGTACTTTATACCCGAAACGTGGATGTGCATATTATCGAGAGCTATCCTGCCTAGGCCTGTCTCGATTTGCTTAAGGATTTCAGAGAATTCTTCATGGGAGTTATATCTGCCGGTGCGGGCATGCCAGTGGGAAAAATCTATAGCCGGAAGTACGCCTTCAATTTCCTGACTGAGCCTGATGACTTCTTCTATAGTACCGAACTGTGTGGCCTTACCCATTACCTCTGGCCTGATCCATATTCTGTTGTCTTCTTTTCTTAAGGTTCTTGTAATTTCAGCCAAATTCTCCTTAATGAGCGGATAGACTTTTTCCGGTGGATCATTGCCGTAGAATCCGGTATGGAAGACAACGCTATCAGCGCCGCACAGGGACCCTATCCGTGCGGAACTCAAAATGTGGTACTGGCTGGCTTTGACCTTCTCCGGTTCAGCTGAGTATAGGTTGATATAATAAGGTGCATGAACAGTAAGACCGATATGAAGACGACGGGCTACCTCGGCGACTTCCAGGGCGGTGGCCTTACCCATATGTACACCGTTTACAAATTCTATTTCCATGCAGCTCAAATTAAGTTCAGCCAGGCGTTCTATTCCCGCTACGGTTGATCTCTCGTTCGAACTGTGCGGAATACCTGCGGTACCGAATAACAATTTTTCCATTTGTTTACCTTTTACCGTTTTTTTGTAATATCTACAAGCCTGTTTTACTGACGGGTGAAGTCTGGTCGGTTTTGATTGGTTCGTTTGGCTGGCAGTTCGGACAAAAATAGCTGCCCCGTCCCCGTACCTTAATTCTTTCTATCGGCGTGCCGCAGGCACGGCAGGGTTCACCCTTGTGGTGGGAGACTCGGAACAAGGTGTGGGCAGAGCCTTTTGTGCCATCGGGACGGTAATAATTGACAATGCTGGCCCCTTTATTTTCAATACCCATCAGCAATATTTCACGTACGGCGTTATAAAGTTGTCTCAACTCGCGGTCATCCAGGCTATCGCTGAGACGGAGGGGGTGGATACGCGAAAGAAACAGTGCTTCATCAGCATACATGTTGCCAATTCCGGCGATAACCGTCTGGTCACAGAGCAGGGCTTTAATTGGTGTATGGTGTTTGTTTATGATTTCCGAGAACCTTTTCAGGGTTAGGTCTTTCCCCAGGGCTTCAGGACCCAGTTTCCCTATCACTTTTTCGGTATCATCAATTAACCAGAGGCAGGCGAACTTCCGGGGGTCTCTGAAAAAGATGGTTTGTCCATCATCCAGTTTAAAAATGGCTCTTGTAAACTGTGGCGGTGCCGCTGCAGGATCTTTGGTCAACAGCAGCGAGCCGCTCATTTTTAAGTGCATAATGAGAGTATCGGCATGGTCTATCCCGATGAGCAGGTACTTTCCGCGCCGGTTCAGATCCCGTATCTTTCTACCGGTCAGCCTGGTTTTGAATTCAGCCGCGTCTGGATATTTGACGATTCCTTCCCAGAGAAGTTCTATTTCCTTGATATGACGTCCTATCAGGTTTGGTTCGATCTCTTTTTTTATCGTTTCAACTTCAGGTAATTCAGGCATCGTTTCAGTCTCCTATCAACATGAAAAGCCGCTGATACCTATTGGAAAATATTTAGGTCCCGCGTAACTTTTATATTTACTTTTATTCCATGTCACCCCAGGTCTTGCCTTGCTTGATGTCCACTTTTAAGGGCACGCTAAGACTCACAGCGTTTGACATAATATTAACCACGAGGTCGCGTGTAATATCTATTTCGCTTTCAGGTACCTCGAAGATTAGTTCGTCGTGTACCTGCAGCAGCATCCTGGCATGGAGCTTCTGGTGTTGTAATTCCTCATCAATTCGGACCATGGCCACTTTGATAATATCAGCCGAAGTACCCTGTACCGGCATATTGATAGCCATGCGTTCGGCACTTTCCCGGATGTTACGGTTGCTGGAGTTGATTTCAGGTATGTAGCGGCGTCTTCCCAGTAATGTCTGCACGTAACCCTGGGTCCTGGCCGTTTGTTTGGTTTCTTCCAGATAAGCTTTCACCCGGGGTCTTTTTTCAAAGTAGGCGGCGATGAATCTGGCCGCCTCTTCCCGGGAAAGTTCCGTTGCCTGCTCCAGGCCATATTCACTCATGCCATAAATAATGCCGAAATTGACCGTTTTGGCCAGTCTCCGCATATCCGGCGTTACTTTTGAGGGTTCCACATTAAAAAGTTGTGAGGCTGTAGCGGTGTGGATATCCTCATCCCTGCGGAATGCTTCAATAAGGGTCTGGTCCTGCGAAAGATGAGCCAGGGCGCGAAGGTCTATCTGCGAATAGTCCGCCGAAAGAAGCAAAGAGCCTTCCGGAGCAATAAAAGCCTGCCTTATTTGTTTTCCCAGGGGAGTGCGTACCGGGATATTCTGTAAATTCGGGTCGCTTGAAGAGAGGCGGCCGGTAGTTGTTCTTGTCTGGTTAAAGCTGGTATGGACTCTGCCAGTTTTCGGGTTGATGAGCCCCGGTAGTGCATCAATATAGGTTGATTTTAATTTTGAAAGTTGCCGGTAATCCAGGATCAGGCCAATTACCGGGTGGGCTGGCCGCAATTCTTCAAGGATTGCGGCATCGGTTGAGTATCCACCTGTAGTTTTCCTTGATTTGGGTAAATTCAGCTCTTCAAAAAGAACGGTACTTAGTTGCTGGGGAGAATTGATATTGAAACGGTGCCCGACAGCGTTATAAATTTGAGTCTCCAGTTTTATTAAATCTTCACCGAGTTGGTGGGAGAGCCGGCGCAACAGGTCTGTGTCCAGAAGGATACCATTCTGTTCCATCTTGAAGAGGACTGGTACCAATGGCATCTCCACTCTGGCAAAAAGCTCCCAGAGATTCTGTTTTATCAGGTCTTCCCGGAGAATATCGGTTAGTCTCAATACCATGTCGGCATCGGCAGCGCAGTACTCAGCCACACGGTTGATGTCCACCTGGGACATGGAAAGTTGTTTGGTTCCGGTGCCTATAAGTTCGGTTATTGCTGTCATCTCGATACCCAGCCGGCTGAAAGCCAGAGCCTTTAACCCCAGATTTTTTTCATTTAAAAGGTAGGCGGCGATCATTGTATCAAAGGCGATGTTATTAACATTGATCCCATAATTTGCCAGTACCGTCATATCAAATTTGGCGTTCTGGGCAAGTTTTGGTCTTTCCGGGTTTTCCATGACTGGTTTAATGGCTTCAATTACCGTCTGCAAGGGAAGCTGTTCGGTGGTGCCAAATGCGGAATGTCCTACCGGGATGTAGCTGGCTTTGCCCGGTTTGGTGGCAAAGGAAATCCCGACCAGTCCGGATTTATGCGGGTCTTCACCTGTGGTCTCGGTGTCAAAGCTGATAGCTGGAGCCAGTTCCAGCTCTTTAATTAACTCATGTAACAGTGATTCGTTATTTACAATGTTGCAGACTGTGGGAGCTTTACTTTCCTGTTTTTCCTCAACCGGTTTTTCTGTTTCCTCAGGCAACTTTTGTAACAGACTGTGGAATTCCAGCTCTCGAAAAAGATTGGTTACTCTGGATCGATCAAAATTTGATCTGCGGCATTGTTCCGTGTCCAACTTTACGGGTGCATCGCACTTAATGGTAGCCAGTTCCTTATTTAGCCGTGCCATTGCTTCACTGGCTTTAAGTTGTTCCCTTAATCTGGGAGGTGTGATTTCATCCAAATGTTCGTAAATGCCTTCAAGTGACCCGTATTTTTGTAATAGGCTCACGGCAGTTTTACTACCTATTCCCGGTATACCCGGGATATTATCTGAAGAATCTCCCTGGAGAGCTTTCATATCGGCTATCTGGGATGGTTTCACTCCGTATTTTTCCATGACTGCGGCTTCATCATACAGCATGGTGTCGCTAAAGGGCTTTCGCGGTTTAGGGTAGAGTATTTTGACGGACGGAGATACCAGTTGCATAGTATCGGCATCGCCGGTTACGATTATTGTATCCAGCCCCTGTTCATTTGCTTGTTTGCAGAGCGTGCCGAGGATATCATCGGCTTCATATCCATCCATTTCATACACTGGCATGTTGAAGGCTTCTGAAATCTGTCTTACTCTTTGAATCTGGGAGACCAGTTCCTCCGGTGTGGTGGGGCGCTGGGCTTTATAACCGGAAAAAAGTTTATGCCGGAAGGTGGGAGCCTTACGATCGAAGGCAATTGCATAGCAATCGGGGTGGAGTTCGTTTAATACCTTAAGCAGCATCAGGACAAAGCCATAGGCTGCATTTATCATCTCGCCTGTTTTGCTGATGGTTAGTGGCGGCAGGGCATGAAAAGCACGGTGTACAAGTGCATTTCCATCGAAAAGTACTAGTAATGGTTTATTCATAATACTAATAGTATAATATCTGGCGACGTGAAACAATATGGAAGAGTATTGACATGTTACACGGAAGCGTGTAGAATGAATAAAACATAAAATTTGATGTTAAAAATATCTTTTTATTCGGATACCCGGTGTTATCCGGTTATTAATGTGATAAAAAGGGGGTCGTTTTGAATAAAGTTGAATTAAAAAAAGGTGATATAACAAGAATGGAGGTGGATGCCATTGTAAATGCGGCTAATAACTACCTTTTTATGGGTGCCGGCTTGGCAGGTGCCATAAAGAGGGCTGGTGGGCAGGAGATTGAAGAGGAAGCTGTAGCTAAGGGGCCTGTGCCCGTAGGTCATGCTGTTGCTACCGGCGCCGGTAAACTTAAAGCGCGGTATGTGATACATGCGGCTGTAATGGGAACGGACCTTGTTACTGATGCAGAAAAAATCAGGATGGCTACACGAGAGAGTTTAAAGTGTGCCCGTGACCTGGGAGTAAAAACGCTTGCTTTTCCCGCGCTGGGAACCGGGGTAGGGGGTTTCAGTTTTGAAGATTGTGCTCGTATTATGATTGAAGAAATATTTAACTTTTTGAAGCAAGACAGGGGAATTGAAAAGGTATTTTTGGTGTTGTTTGATGAGGCTGCCTATTATATCTTCAGGGAGCAGCTTGCTCTGGTAGAAAGGAAGCTTATTTGACCAGTTTGTATGAAGAGAAGAAAGTAGTCCGCTTTTGGATGGATGTGGTCGCACGGGAAGATGTAATGGTTACTGAAAATGGGGAGCCGGTCCGTATTTTGTATCCGGGCAGGCCAGTAGATGACAGGGGGCCGGATTTCTGTGATGCTGTAATCCTGACTGGTTCGGGTATCAGACGGGGTAGTATTGAGGTTCATGTTAAGTCCGGTGATTGGAAACGTCACGGACATCACCGTGACCCGGTATACAATAACGTTATTCTGCATGTTTTTCTTGAGGAGGATAGCTATTTACATGCTCGTCAAGCGGGCGGTGATATCATACCTGCAGTTTGTCTTAAAAACCTGGATAGGATGACTTCCCCAGACAGATTTACATTACCCTGCGCTCATGTTGCGTGTATTTTTTCAAAAAAGGTGGAAAGTTTTTTATTGGAGATGGGGAAGGTGCGTTTTCTAGAGAAGGTCAGCTATTTTCAACGGGAAATTGAGGTTGGTTCTGCGGATGAGGTTTTGTATCAGGGTATTGCCAGCGCTCTCGGGTACCGAAAAAACAGGGAAGCACTTCAGACATTAGCGCAGATGGTGACCTTTAAAGAGTTACAGGAAATAGTGAGTCGCAGTGCGGATGATGCGTGGTGCCGGAATCGTCTTGTCTCGTTGTTACTGGGTACTGCGGGTTTGTTACCCTCCCAGCGGGGCATCAGACTGGAGAAAGGGGAAGATAGAGAGTACGTTGTATTTCTGGAGTACCTTTGGAAGCAGGTTGATTGTCGCAGCACGATGTCTTCGGAGTTCTGGCGCCGGATAAAGGTGAGACCGCTAAATCATCCTGTGCGTCGCATAGTGGCGCTTGCTTTCCTGGTTGGCCGTTATGGGCGAGAAGGATTGGTTTCATTATTGCTCAGATCGATCAACAAAACAGGTAAAATAGTAATTGAAGACCTCGTCAGGTATTTACTGGTTGACTCATTAGGGTACTGGCTGTACCATTATGATTTTGGGAAAAGATCGCCTGTTGGTATCCCCTCCTTAGTTGGACGGGATAGGGCGGGAATAATCCTCATCAATGTAATCCTGCCCTTTTTAGCGGCTTTAAATTCGTATAATATTCAAAAGGAAGTTGAGGCCGTCTTTTCCTCTTTTACCGGTGTAGGCAGCAATGCTATTGAAAAACATATGATACACCAGCTGGGCATGAGCGGAAGGTCTGTCAAGAAAGCCTGTATTCAGCAGGGGCTGCTCCATGTCTATAAGACTATGTGCATCCAGGGTAAATGTAACGAATGTTTATTAAATCCAGCGGTGGGGTATTTGAATCAGGAGGGAATTTCTTCCATTTTAAGTCCGGCCACTACATCTAGATCGAGCCCTGCTAATTTACCTGCTTGAAAGCGATAATAACCACAGGAGGCGATCATGGCTGCATTATCTGTGCAGAGCTCGGAAGGGGGAATGATTACCGGTACGGGTGAACTTTTTGTTAGTTGCTGTCTTAAGAGTCTGTTAGCGGCCACTCCTCCGGCCAGAAGGATCTGGTTTACCCGGAATTCCCGCGCGGCTTCAATGGTCTTGCTGACCAATACCTCTACTACGGCTTCCTGGAAGCTCGCAGCTGCGTCATAAACATTGAGATTTCCGTTGTTTTCAGATAAATGGAGTAAAGCGGTTTTCAGTCCGCTGAAGCTGAAGTCCCAGGTGCCTTTTAACCAGGCGCGTGGCAGTTTGATGACTGGCCTGCCGCTTCGAGCGGCTTTATCGATGGCTGGTCCCCCAGGGTAGCCCAGGTTTAAAATACGGGCGGCTTTATCAAATGCTTCTCCAGCCGCATCATCTCTGGTCCTGCCGAGTACCTTGTAAATCCCGTGGTCTCTCATCAAAACAATATCGCTGTGTCCTCCGGAAACTATGAGGCAAATCAGTGGGAATCGTGGTTCATTTTCTTCCAGCCAATTTGCGTAAATGTGCCCTTCCAGATGGTTGACGCCGGTTAAAGGGATATCCCTTGCGAAAGATATCGCCTTAGCAGTGTTTACACCTACCAGCAATGATCCGGCAAGACCCGGACCGCAGGTAACGGCAATACCATGAATATCTGACCATCCCAGCATCGATTCGGAAAAGGCTTTTTCCAGAAGGGGAATAATAGATAAAATGTGTTGCCTGGAAGCAACTTCAGGCACGACACCGCCGTAACGGGCGTGTATATCGACCTGGGATATAACCTGACTGTAAACTATTTTCCTGCCGTTCTCCACTATGGCAACGGCAGTTTCATCGCATGACGTTTCTATGCCGAGAACATTCATATGAGAGTATTATACCATTAACATTGCGAGTTCAGGAATGTTTTTCAAAGTGGGTTTTTGACGGTTATTCAATGTTTATGTTCTTATCATAATTTAAGATTCTGGATCGTCGGAATCCCAGATTTTCTACAAATGTACGGAGGTCACTATCATGTTCATCGACCAGTGCTCTTATCGTTTGGATTTCATTCAGGTGGCAGTTATCCAGTAATTCATTTACAAGCATAGTTCCAAGTCCCTTACCCTGATGTTCCGGGTCTACTACTAGACTCTGTATCATGCATATTTCGGTTACCGGGACGTAAACGTATGCCAGTCTGGCGAGCAGGAAACCTGTAATTTTGCCTTTTTGTTTGGCAACTAGGCTCATGTCAAGGGGACCACCCGGGTCCATAGCTACAAGATCGCGGTAGCTTATGTGGCTCTGTCTGCCGCCCACTTTTTTACACAGCACAAGTACTTCATCAATGTCTGTTCTCGTCATGCGTCTTAATTTTACTTCATCGTTCAAGGTGTTGCTCATTTACCTTACCTCCGCTTATTTTATTGATAAACCAATTGTAAGACTGTTGTCATTCCGCGTCAATCTGGGGCAATATATTTTGTATTCTCTTACTTCACCGATGTGCTAACATAATACGGAGGTATAAATAGACTTATGTCCCAGAGAATTAAATCAGTTGACTGGACGGGGAATTCTATTATAATTCTCGATCAAACGGGGTTGCCTTTGCAGGAAAGATATCTTGAGCTTAAGGACTACCATAGTGTAGCTAAGGCAATAAAACTTCTTCAGGTCAGGGGTGCCCCGGCGATAGGAATTGCAGCAGCCTACGGGGTGGCTATGGGGGCTTCCAGAATTGTTGCACGCAATAAAACCGAGTTTGTCAGAAAGTACCGGCATGTATCTGCTGTTATCGGCGGCACTCGTCCTACTGCGCGTAACCTTTTTATGGCTTTGGAAAGATTGGAGAAGGTTGTTGAGCAAGGGCAGGACATGACGGAAATAAAAGAGGGGCTGGTCGCAGAGGCAATTAAAATCCATCGTGAAGAGGAGGAGGCTACCAAAATAATCAGTCAATATGGTGCCGAGCTAATCAGGGATGGCAGTTGTATTCTGACTCATTGTAATGCCGGTCCCCTGGCTACAGCTGGATACGGGACGGCGTTGGGGATTATTATATGGGCCCATGAAATGGGCAAACATCTGCATGTATACGTGGATGAGACTCGCCCTTTGTGCCAGGGAGCCAGGCTTACTACGTGGGAATTACAGCGGGCTGGCGTTCCTTTTACGCTTATCACAGACTCTATGGCCGGCTATTTTATGCATCAGGGCAGAATTAATTACGTTATTGTGGGCGCTGACCGGATTACAGCCACCGGGGACACGGCTAACAAGATCGGTACATATTCTCTAGCGGTACTGGCCGCCGGACATGGCATCCCCTTTTACGTGGCTGCTCCTATTAGCACGTTTGATATGACCATTGAGACGGGTGAAGATATTATCATAGAAGAAAGATCGGCAGATGAAGTGACCCATATCCAGGGGAAACAGATTGCGCCTGAGGGTACTCCTGTGGCCAACCCAGCTTTTGATGTGACTCCCGGTCGCTACATATCGGCGTTCATTACTGATAAGGGGATTATCAGAAAGCCGTTTCGCAACAGGTTAAAAAGTATTTATCGTAATAGAGGGAAATGACAATAATCAATCATTTTTAAGTCCTGAATTTAATAGCCGTTTGACATAAAATTAAATTACTCTTTGACAACGGCTGAATGCATATAATCCAGGAGGACGATCAATAATCAGACAGTCCTCCTGGACTAAGGAGGGAAGATGAAGTGGGGGTCAGCGTTCGGATATCAGCCTCGTGCCGCTTTCAAGCAGAATTTTGCGGCGTTTTCCCCGGCAATACGTCCTGAAGTAAGAGAATACCCCAATGCACTGCCGAATAGGTGATAGTCATGTCCCTGCCAGCCGGAGGTAATTACCCCTGCGGCGTAGAGTCCCGGAATGGGATTATCCTCTCTATCGAGCACCTGCATATATTCATTAATTCTGACCGGTCCGACTGTATCGATCATTAGAGGACGGAATTTGACCGCATAAAAGGGTGGAACAGCAAGGGGATAAAGTGTTCTGGGATCTCTGGCAAACAACTCGTCCCTGCCACGTTCACAGAAAGCGTTGTATTCGTTCACGGTAGCCTTCAAAACAGCCGGATCGGCCCCAATCCAGCGGGCTATTTCCGTCCAATCATCTGCAATTTTACACCAGACGCCTTCTTTAGCTTCAGATTGAAGGATATCTCTTAGAGATGGGGATTTACCTGGAGTCTCGTGTAAGCTGACCATAGGATTCGGTCTGTCATTTACCTTTTGGATTAACCTGTCATCAAAAAGGGCGAAGGCGATTTTACCGGGTTGGGCTACCAAAGCATTTGCTCCTTCGTTTCCGAATACAGTCTCATCGATGTAGCGGCGGCCGTATTTATTTACCCAGACAGCACCTTCTTCCATATGAATCCTGTTGGGCAGTTTACCGCTTTTACCAAAGCAATACCCGTTTTCTTTAATAAGGGTAGAGTAATCTTCTAAAGCCGCTCCTGCGGTTCCTGCTAGAGTAATACCGTCACCATCAAGGGGAATGGCATCAGTCCAGTAGACGTTGTCCCATTGGTGGGGGAAGTATTTACGCAGCAGGTTTTCATTTCCGGTAAAACCGCCGGTTGTGATGACCACGGTATTGGTATTGATCTGTATCTCCTGCTCTTCTTTAGTGACGGCGGTAACGCCAATAATTTTACCATCACTGCTGCGTAAAATTCTTTTTGCCGCGGTGTTGGTCAGGATTTTACCTCCTGCTGAGGTTATTTTTTCGGCCATGACTTTTGTGGCCCGGCTGAACCCTCCAAAAGGAGTAGTGGTACCCTTTAACACATGCACCCGGCCACGCCACTCAAACGGCAGCCCGAGGGATTCCAACCAATCTATAGTGCTGGCGGATTTATTGATAAAAGCCCTGAGGATATGGGGATTTACCCGGTCATAGTGGTGAAAGGCCATCGTCTCTTTAAATACCTCATCCCGATCTACCACGGCGCCTGCCTCTTTCTGATGCTTGCTTTCGGCAGCGAAGATCATACCACCGGCCATGGAAGAGTTCCCCCCGACAGTGAAACGTTTTTCCACGATAATAATATCCTTGAGTCCTTTATCTATGGCGGTCAGTGCTGCCGCCAGTCCTGCGCCACCACCACCGATGATAACCATATTGGCATTCAATTTTTGCATGTTTTCTACCTTTCCAATTGTTTTGTTACTCCTACAGTGTTGAAACAGTATCAGGGAATTTCGGTTGTTTTCAATATTGTTTCAATGTTTTCCGGCCCCGATTGAATCTTACCGTTTTCCAGGTCCCTGATCATTCTTACAATCAGTTCATTTACAGGAGTGGGTACTCCCAAATTTTTGCCCTTGTTAATTATATACCCGTTAATATATTCCATTTCATGAGAGAAAGTTCTCTGGTAGTTACCGGAGCGGTCAGTCATTCTTGTTGGTGCTTGATCAGGGAACTTGTTGCCAACTTCTGCAATTTTTTCACTTAACTCTGGCATCTTCCCTCTGGCATATTGGCGCCAATCTTCAACTGCTATGCCTTCCACATAATCGAGCTTGTATCCTGTCACCTCAGCCAACCGGCTGACTTCACTAACAAAACGGGCTAATACCTGACGAGTTTTTTCATTTTGGAACACGCCCCTCAAAAAACCATAGTTAAATCCATATATCTGGCTGACAGGGCCAACCATTGCGGCAATACATAGCTTATGCCATCGTTCCTTCATAATATCAGATGATATATAAGTGGGTACTACTAGACTCAGCATCCGGGCAAGTTCTCTTATTCGTGGTGTAATTTTGCCGTTAAGTTCTCCGATAACAAAATATCCATCGTGCATGGTTACTACGCCTGGTTCAATAAAACCTCCGCCGGTGTAACTGACACAGGGTATTACATTTTGGACTCCTATCAGGGGAATAAGGGTATCTTCATTGATGCCGTTTTGCGGTGAAACAACCCAGCAATCTGAATTCATATAAGGGCCCATTGTTTCTAGGGTTTTGATAGTATCATTTGAACTCATGCATATAAACAGAATATCAAACTTTTTCTGAAGAAGGGGCAATTCATCAACAAAAATTACCTCAGGCTTGACTCTTGTGATTGCTTTTGATGGATTTATTAAAGTAAGGCCTTTTTCCTTCATTACTCTGGCGTTTTCTTTCCATGACATACAGATCATGGTGATATCCTGTCCCCCTCTAGTTAGATATCCCCCAATATTGCCGCCCATTCCTCCTACACCGGCAATGGCTATTTTGTACACTGCTTGCTCCTTAATTATTTCTTAATGTTCTTGTCTATCCACCATCGAGCAGTATAATAATACCAGCGATTCCAGAAGACGTTTTCACCACTATATCCCTTCAAGTATGGCTGGCATACTACGAAGGTATTTACTGGAAACAGGGGTACTGTCCAGTATTGTTCTAGAGAATACTTGTCCGCTGCTTTGAATGCTTCGGCTGCTTCTTCTTCGGTAAGGGCTGCATTAAAGCGGTCAGCAAGAGCGTCATACATAGGGTCATTTGTAGCAGACCAGTTAAGGTTAACATCTTTTGAGTAAAACATGTATATGATATTGGCAGGCTTAAAAGTAGACGGCCCTCCCCCATATGACATCTGTTCATGTTTTCGACTTGTCCCGAAGGCCATGTAGGCAGCCGGGTCCATCGTCCTTATTTCCATATCAATGCCCACATCAAGCAGATTAGCTTTCAGTGCCTGTAAAAGTTGCAAATCGCTATCTGATGAAGCTATTATGTGCGTTTTGAAACCGCGAGGATAACCTGCTTCTGCAAGTAATTTTTTTGCTTCGGAAGGATTGTAACTATGACCAGCTTTTAATTCTTGAGACCATTCGGAATATGGATAAGCAAACCCTTTGTATTGAGGTATCAGCATTCCAGCTGGTTCACCGCTTGTAGAGCTTCCGTAATAACCTTTTGCCAGCCCTTCACGGTCAATTGCCATATTGAGTGCTTTTCTGACTCGAATGTCATTAAACGGTGCTTTATCCACTCTGGGGCAGAGGCCTCCACCACCTGTAGGTAGACTAAATTGTACTAATTCTGGATTCGTTTTACTCAAAGACGCAGCCTGTTGCCATGAGATGGGCGAACTTCCTCCTGTACCTCCCATAATATCGATTTTTCCGGTTCGCAATGCGGATATGGCGGTGGCAACATCAGGAATGACAAGTGCTTTTAATGTATTGGCATATGGGAGTTTATTGGCCGGATGACGCTCATCATAACCCCAGTAATCGGGGTTTCGGGTAAGTGTCTCGGAAGTTCCCGGTACAAAGTCAGAGAGGATCCACGGGCCAGTTCCAACAATATTATGCCAGTCCTGTAGTGGACCGCCCGCTCCAAAAATAGGTGGCCCTCCGGGTGGAGGTCCCCCGCCTCCTTCTTCAGGAGGTCCCCCGGCAGGCGTAGTTGGCGTTGGTTGATAAAGGGCTGCATATTCAGGCGCTTCAATAAGGTTCATGGGTACCTGGTCAAAAAATTGCCATAATGCTACAACTCCCGGCTTCTTGAATTTAACTGTAACAGTGTATTTATCATCGGCTTTGACACTTTCCAGGAGAGATAGCCACTGAACGTACATAACGCTTGGCTCTGTATATCCGTCTCCCAGGGCAAGGACGCGGTTGTAATGATGCTGGACATCATAAGCGGTAAACTCTCTGCCGTTGACGGGCGGTTTGTTTTGCCAGTGTACTCCTTTCCTTACGTTGACAATCATGGTTTGAGGATCCGCCATTTTCCAGCTCTCAGCCAGTTCTCCAGAAAAGTATTTCATCGGAACAAAGTCAGCGTTGAAAGCATATTCAGCCCGGTCCACTGTCCAGTTTTCCTGAGCAATGAGGGCTTCATATACCATGTGCCAGTCACCCGGAAAGAAGCTGTACGTATCAAAGTTAGGACGTATTGATGATAACTGCACTGTAATTGTTCCTCCATATTGTGGCTCGCCGAATTTGTCCCACCAGTGGGATTGGGTTGTGGTAGTGGAAGGCGATATGGTTGTTACCGGAGTAGATGAGGTTGTAAGTGTAGCGGTTGTCGTTGTTGTCTTTGAGCAAGCATTAAACACGAGCAAGGTTACAAGTAAAATACAGAGCAAAAGAAACACACGCCTTTTCATTTAAAGCCTCCTATTTGAATATAATGTTTTATTTTTACAACATACATAGCGCTATTTGTATCAATTTTGCAGGGCATTTTCGTATTGTATGATTCTATTAAGTGAGATTCAAGATAAATAAGTTAGATGTTAAAATGAAACAGTTTATCATATATTAACATTAAATTATTATTGTGTCAATAAGTGAGATTAAAATATTTAAAGTTATATTTGTAAATGTGATATATAGTATTACAAATGCATTATACATTGACAATGACTTTGCATGATTTTAAAATTTATATTGTCGCATTCAATATTAGAAAGTGAGCTAATATCATCTAATGAAAACATTAAAAAAAGCACTGGATATTCTTGAACTGTTTTTGTGCCAGGAAGATAATCCTGAAATCACCCCTCCTGAAGAGTTGTCCTT
>Ga0315298_1005765_pt1 | contig 17325 bp, 13 predicted proteins | sample WHS_1_MG_FD_203077 | JGI IMG/M metagenome (GOLD analysis project Ga0315298, IMG submission 203077) | Extremophilic microbial mat communities from Washburn Hot Springs, YNP, Wyoming, USA - WHS_1_MG | ecosystem: Environmental > Aquatic > Thermal springs > Hot (42-90C) | place: USA: Wyoming...
TCCGGCGTGCCCTTATAGGTCACGTCAGTAAACCACATCTCCACATACTTGAAACCTAGCCGAGCCGCCCTCTTCAGCCGCTCCTCAAAAGGCTCCTGGGTAAAGACCATTTCCAAGCACAAACCGAGTTTCATCCCCTTCTCCTTTCTTTAGGGCCCCAGGACACTGAGAATCACGTCATCCCCTAATGTCATTGGGCCTTGGTGGTGTCATGAGATCGCGCTACTTGAGTAGGGCGCGCATCACCTTGTTGATGCCCCGGGTGATGGCCTCGCAATCCTCCTCGGTGTAGTGGTGGTTGATCTCCACGTGAATGGAACGGGCGAGTAGGTCCAACGTGCGCGGACACATCTCCGGCGAGTACTTGGGTAGCTCGTTTTCGGGCACGGCGCTCCAGGGAAGGCCATCAGGGGCCACGGTCTTTTTATCCAGGATATGTTCCCAATAGCGGTAGATGTGCCAGTCGCGCACCTTGGAGTCATAGATGCCTCCGGCAGGAACCCCCTCAGCCTGAAGGGCCAGCATGGCTCGCTTAGTGATCTCGGGGTTGGGAAGAAACATGATCAAGCAGATACCCGTATCGCCCTCTTCATCGGTGATCCGACGGAAGGAAAGCCCCGGCAAGCGCTCTATATTCTCCTTGATCATGAACTTGGCCCGGCGATAACCGGCGAGCATCTCATCCACCTTACGGATTTGGGCCAGGGCCACGGCGCCCTCTAGCTCGCTCATGCGGTAGTTCTCACCACAGAAAAGCTCCCCCTCGCGCCGCTCGCGGGCGAAGCGGTCCGGGCGCCAACAAGCCGCCGTATCATGCCAGCTTTGGGCGCGCGTGTAGAGCCACTCATCATCGGTGGTCACGAACCCGCCTTCACCGCTGACCATGATCTTGTAAAAATCAAAGCTGAAACAACCCATGGTGCCGATAGAACCCAAGCGTCTGCCCCGGAATGACCCCCCTCCGGCTTGGGCCACATCCTCTACTACGGCAAGCCCTTTGCGCTGGGCCAGATCCATGATGGCGTCCATCTGGGCGGGCGCGCCGCGCATGTGCACGGGGACGATGGCTTTGGTGCGGCGGGTGATCGCTCGCTCGGCGGCCTCGGGGTCCATATTCAAGGAGTCGTCCACTTCCACAATCACCGGGATCGCATTACAAGCGGCGACGGTGGCAGCGGTGGCGAAGAAGGTGTACGCTGGGACGATCACCTCGTCCCCCGCCCCGATGCCCAGCGCGCGATAGCTGGCCATCAAAGCCGAGGTGCAGGAGTTAACCCCCAAACAATACTTCACCCCGATCAACTGGGCCATGGCCTTTTCGGCCTCAGCCACTTTGCTGGGCTTGGGGTTGTAATAACGGAAGAGATGTGGCCCCCTCAGGTTAGGTTCGCTATCAAGGATCTCGCGCAGTTTGGCCTTATTCTCGGGGCTGAACTCAAAGAGGTCAATGAGTTCCCACAGCTCGTCCTTGCCCACCTTGGTCGGGAAAGGTCCCAAGTGAGGCACAGCCTTCGGCCCGCCCTCAATCGCCAGACGATCCTCCGCCATTCGCGCACCTCCGTGGAATATTCTCCCTATGATTCAGCTCCATAAACCGCTGGCTCGTAGCGAGAGGGATTGTAAACCACCCCACGAGGCGCGTCAAGGGCGAGGGCTCATGAACAATTAGACAGGCTCCGTGTACCCAGATATAATAAGCGAACATTTGTAGCCGGGCGCTTAATTGACCTTCCGTTATCGCTCAACGATCCAATATCCGGCTACACCGGATCAGGTCAGAGCGCCGGCACGGAGTCCAATGGAAAGACAAACCGCAAGGAGGCCAGGATGAATCTTCGTATCCCTGGGCCAACCCCTCTGCCGCCGGATGTCTTGGCGGCGGTTGGCCAACAGATGATCAACCATCGCGGGCCAGAGTTCGAGGCCATGTTCCGCGAGATCACCGCATGGTTGAAAGTCTTCTATGAGACGAACAACGATGTTTACATCCTGACGTCATCGGGGACGGGAGGCATGGAGGCCGCAATCGTCAACACCCTTTCGCCGGGGGATAAAGTGTTGGCCGTGTCCATTGGCGTCTTTGGCGATCGTTTCGCCGAGATCGCCGAAGCCTACGGGGCTAGGGTCACCCGGCTCAGCTTCCCCCTGGGCAAAGCTGCCGATCCACAGGCAGTCGCCGACAAAATCAGCCGTGAAGGTCCCTTTTCTGCGGTTCTGCTCACCCAGAATGAGACCTCGTCGGGGGTCACGAACGATATCCAGGCACTTACGGAAGCCATCCGCGGGGCCGCCGGGGATGCTTCTCCGCTTATCTTGGTGGACGGCATCAGTGGGCTGGGGGCCATTCGTCTACGGACCGATGCTTGGGGCTGCGATGTCGTCGTGGCTGGCTCGCAGAAGGCCTGGATGGCACCGCCGGGAATCGCCATGATCAGTTTCAGCCCTCGCGCCTGGCAAGCCTACGCACGGGCCAAGATGCCTCGCTTTTACTTCGACCTAGGCCAGGCGAAAAAGTACGCCGAGCGCAACCAAACGCCGGCCACCCCCAACCTGGCGGCACTTTATGGTTTGCACCTCAGCCTGAAAAAGATGATCGCCGAAGGGCCGGAGGCCATCTTCGCCAGGCATCAGCGTATCGGTGAATACTGCCGCGCGGGAATCCGCAAACTTGGCCTGGGCCTCTTTGCCGATCCAGCGCATTATTCTAACACCGTGACCGCCGTCACCTTGAAAGAGGGCATGAATCCGGCCAAGATAGAGGAGGATTTACGCACGCGCTATGGGATCATCGTCGGCTCCAGCAAGGCGGCTGGCGTGGGTATGATCCGCATCGGCCACATGGGCTATGTAAGCGAGGCCGACTTGGATCAAGTCTTTGCTGCTCTGGCCGAGCTGATGCCCCGGTGATGGAATAGGGCGCCGGAAACGCGCGAGTCTTGCTCGTGTTCGCATCCGCTCGGCGCTTCCGGCGCGAGGAGCAATTTGTCCGAATCGGGCACAATGGAGATAGGGCAATTCTCTAGCGAAGGGCCTGAAGTAGCTCCAGGGGGCACGGCAGGAAACGCGTCTCCTTCTACGGGGATCGTTCGCGCGGCAGGGATCAACTCCCTGGGAAACGTGGCCAGCCGCATCTTGGGGCTGGTCCGCGAGGCGGTGGTCGCGGGCATCTTTGGGGCCAGCGGTTATACCAGCGCCTTTGACGCCGTCTCCAGCGTCCCCAAGATGGTTTACGAACTGTTGGTTGGTGGTATGCTCAGTGCGGCGCTGGTGCCCGTGCTCAGCGAGTATGCTACTGGCGAACAGCAGGATGAGCTACAGCGCATACTCTCCGTCCTCCTGAGTTTGGGGGGTCTGGTACTCCTGATCGTTGTGGTACTCTTGGAATTGGGCGCACGCTGGGTAGCCCCGCTCCTTGTGGGCGGGTTTGATGCCCAGCTTCTGGCCACGGCGACCCTCTTGGTGCGCCTTATCGTGCCCTCCATCATCATCTACGGCCTTTCAGGGATCATTCAGGCCTACCACTACGCGCGTAAGCGCTTCGTCTACCCCTCCATGGGAGCGCCGGCCCATAACTTGGGTCTTATCCTGGGCGTCCTTCTGCTCGCCCGCCGCTTTGACATCGCCAGCCTGAGCCTGGCCGTCCTGGTGGCAGCAACGACGCAACTCCTCGTACAGCTTCCGGGCTTGCGGGGGGTGCGCCTCTCGGTGCACCCGAATTGGCGCCATCCGGTGGTGCGCCGCATCCTGCAGCTCTACGCGCCCGTGGTTCTGAGCATCGTCATCTCCAATGTGGGGATCGTCATTGACCGCAACCTAGCCTCACGCACGGCCCCCGAGGCGATCACTTGGATGAGCAAAGCCACCTTCTTGATTCAACTCCCTTTGGGGCTGGTCTCCATGGCCATCTCCTTGGCCGTATTGCCCACCCTCTCGCAGATAGACGCCAGGGAAAGATTACATGACTTTAAGCGCACGCTGAGCCTTGGCTTGCGGCTTGTCCTGGTGGTCATCATTCCTGCGGCGGCGGGGCTGTTCGTGTTGGGCAAGCCGATCATCGCCTTGATCTTCCAGCACGGCGAGTTCACGCCGGAAGACACGCTACAAAGCTGGAGAGCACTGCGTTATTACCTCCCAGGGTTGCCCTTTGCAGCCATCGACCTTCCCCTGGTCTTTGCCTTCTACGCTCAAAAGGACACCGTTACACCGGTGATCGTGGGCATCCTCGGCGTGCTTTTCTATCTTGCTGTGGGCCCGGCGCTGGCCTTTGCGCTCGGCTGGGGATTTTTAGGGCTGGTGGTAGCCAACTCGGTGCAGCTCATCGGCCACGCGCTGATCATGCTCCTGCTCTTTGTGCGGCGCTTCGGAGGGCTAGGGGATTATGGTGTCCTGAAAACGACGGCCAAGGCGACAATCGCCTCGCTCTTGGCCGGGCTGGCGAGCTATTCAGGCTACGCGCTGCTGAGCCATTTGCCTTTACCGGTAGGCCTGGTGGGCAAGCTGCTCATCGTCGGCCTGTGCGCCGGCCTGGGCATCCTGGGCTATATGGTCGGCGCACAACTGTTGCATATTGAGGAATTCGCTCTCTTCCAGAAAATCATCGCGCGACGCCTAAAGCCCACACGCGCCGCATAAATGAAACCCTCGCCGAACCAATGGATCAAGCAGCTAACCCTTATGCCTTCAAATCAAAACCACTTCCTAGGCAGTTCGGCGCCGGTATAACTCTGGATGTATTCTAGGGCCTCAACAGGATGCGCGACAATATGATAAAGTTGACGGAACTCGTCTTTGGCGAAGCGTTGCTGATAGAGCCGCTCGAAATGGGCCAATAGGTGATCGTAAAACCCGGCCACGTTAAGAAGCACGATGGCTCCGTGCAACTGGCCTAACTGCTTCAGGGTCATCGTCTGAAACAGCTCATCCAGAGTGCCAAACCCGCCGGGCAGGGCGATGAAAGCCTCCGCTTTCTCTCCCATAAGCGCCTTCCGTTCGGCCATAGACTCAACCACGAGCAGTTCATCGGCCTCTCGGAAAGCCAAACCGCAATCTTTCAGCCATCGTGGGATGACGCCCACCACTCGACCACCTGCGGCCTTGGCGGCACGTCCTAGCTCACCCATCAGCCCCAGATCGCAACCGCCATAGACCAGCACATGACCTCTCACACCAAGCAGATACCCTAGCTCGCGCGCGGCCTGGGCATAGACTTCATCCACAGCCGAGCTGGAAGAGCAGTAAACGCAGATATGCAAGGTTAGCGCACCTCCCAGCCCCAATCCATTCGCCTGGCATATTCCTCATGGATGGGGCGCAGCCTTTGACACAGCTCCTCAGGGTGATCGGCGGGACTCAGGGTGAACACCGGCACCACGATCACGTCCGGGGTCATCAGCTCCATGATCTCACGATACCAAGCTACAGGGTCTTGGAAGCGCCCGGTGACGTTATCCCAGAAGAGATAGATAAACGCCTTCTTCTTGAGCGAGACCTTGAACTTGGGCAAGTCGTCGTGGCTATAGGTATCAGAGAGGTCCAGGTTGCGTGGCGAGAACTCGTGGGCCACGTAGGCTGCGTGACAGGGATTAGGGCCACAATTATGCAGGCCCCCGCAACCGAACTCCTTAAAGATACGTGCGTGATAAGGGGCGGAGAACTCGGCGTAAATCGCCGGTCCAAAGTTGGCGCTGATGTCGTCGCTCACGTGCCCCTTGAAACCCTCGGGGAACCACATATCGGGAAAGTCCACGGTGGTGATGTTCTGCTCACCGCCGGCAGCCTCAATCCCTGCGCGAATGGTCGCCGCATAAAGCTGCTGGATCTTGTCCAGCAACCGATGCAACGCTTCGGGGGCAGTATAGAAGGTGGTGAGCAGCTCCGTCACCCCTAAAAGGTCGGCAGCCACGTTCACGCCTCCGGCGGCATCCAGGAGCGAGACGGGGATGAACCCTTGCCCGGCCTCGGCGAAAAGGCGAATGCGCCGCAACCCCTCCGGAAGCCAGCCGTCCCTATAAGGGTCGGGGATGGGAAGGGCATCTACCTCTTTCTCGATGTCCTTGATGATCGGCTCGCGGATGCCCGGCGTCTGCTGAGGGTTATCCCCCCAGTAATATTCGGCGCCAAAGGCGCTGGCCAAGCACGAGCAGCCCACATCGGGACGCATGGCGGGGATCGCATCGGTGCAGGTGCCCAGCTCCCACGTAGCCAGGGCCGAAGCCAAGGCCACCTCCAACTGCTTAGAAGCGTCTTGGAATTGCTCGCGCACCGTGTAGTTCGTGGGCACGCTGACGCGCACATCAATGGGAATGCGTTCCAGCGGCTTCCCTGCCCAAAGGCGACGATAAAGGTCCTTGCGCCGCTCCAGCTCCTCGCGCATCCAATCGCTGATGACGGACTTCACGTTCTTGCCCTCTCTTTAGGCGCTATCTCGGGTCACGCACCAATCGCCAGGGCAGATTCTATCTAGAGGGAGACGCAGAGACAACTCCCTTATCAACGCTTCCGTCCCCACAAAGCGCACGGCGGTTATTCCCACTGCTTTAGCTCCTTCTACGTTGGCCGGGGAATCATCCACAAAAAGCGCCTCGTGCGCCTCCACGCCCAAAGCTGCCAGGATCGCCCGATAAGTGCACGGATGGGGTTTGAGCGCACCCACTTGATAAGAAAAGACTTGGGCGTCAAAGAGGCCGTCCATTCCCCAGCGTCCGGCGGGGCTGGCACCGGATGCGCGTCCCGGCGGGGCATTAGAAAGAAGGCCGACCCGGTAACCCCCTGCGCGCAACATGTGGATGAGCTGCACCAGCTTCTCATCCACGCGATCTCCGGCGAAAAAGCGTTCCACGAACTCGTCCACACGCTCTACTGGCCATCCCAAGGAAACGACGATGGCCGCCCAGGCCTCATCGGCAGAGCGCTTGCCGAGGCAGGCCTCCCTAAAGGGAAGGCTCTCAAACACGGCACGCTCCAACTCGCCTGGAGACAACCCCAATTTCCGTTCCAACTCCGCGCGGGGGGCCTGGTCCTCGGTGCGCTGGAGGACCCCACCCCAGTCAAAGATGACTGCCCGGATCACCTTCGGGCCTCCCTTCGCCCGCAGCAAGCTTTGAACTTTTTGCCCGAGCCACAGGGACAAGGGTCATTGCGCCCCACGGCACGCCCAGGGGACGTAGAGGCTTCGGCAAGGGCCAGGCTGCGTTCGCGCAGGATCCGCTCGCGCAAGCGCATAAAGCTCTCATGGCTGTGGGCAAAGAAAAGCCGATAGGCTCGACAAAGGTAATGTCCCGGCCCGTCCAGGCCCACAAAGCGCGGACAACCTTGATGACAGTAAGGAAGCCATAGACAATCGCGGCATTCGGGGCGGGGAGTGGCTTTCCTAGCGGCAAAACGCTTGAGGCCTTCACTGGCGAAGAGGTTCTCCAAAGGGGTCTCTAACAAGTTGCCCAGGTAATGCCCACGATCCACCATAAAGTCGCAAGGGTAAACGTCGCCGTTGTATTCCACCACCAAATAGCTTCCGCACTCCCGCTGATAGCTACAAAGAGGGGCTTCTTGGCCCAGATAGGCCGCCAGAATGGCCTCGAAATCGCGCACTGAGGCTTGAGGATTGCCACCATTGTACCAACGGTCAAAGACGGCGCAGAGAAAGTCGCCGAAGCGCTCCGGCTCTACAGAGAAATCGGCGAGCCGTCCGGTGGCGGGATCTCGTTCCACGCAGGGGATGAACTGCATGTAGGACCATCCCTGCGAGAGGAAGTAATCATAGATCTCAGCCCCGTGCTGGGCCGTCAGACGGTTGACCACCGCCAGGATATTGAACGCCACACCATACTGTGCCAACAAACGTAGGGCGGCCACTACGCGCTCGTGGGAAGGAGCACCACGTAGAGAGGTGCGATACGCGTCGTGATAGGGAGCAGGGCCATCCAGGCTCACCCCCACGAGGAAGTTATATTGGCGCAAGAAGCGCGCCCAACTCGCGTCAAGCAAGAGGCCGTTGGTCTGCAAGCCGTTGCCCACAACCTGCCCCGAGAAGCCATACCTTTGCTCTAACTCCACGACCTTCCTGAAAAAGTCCAGCCCCGCCAGCGTGGGCTCGCCGCCCTGCCAACCAAAGGTGGCCTGGTGACGGTTAAGGCGCATCCCCTGCTTGACCAGGGCCTCCAGCACTTGAGGGCTCATCAAATGGCGACCCTGCGCTTGGTAAGGGTCGCCGGGGCGTTGATGATAAAAGCAATAGCTACAATGTAGGTTGCAATCGCCCGATACGGGCTTAACGAGGAGGCTAAGCCCTCGTTCGTGGAAGGCTTTCTCTTTATCCATGGCTTCAGCGCGCCCAGCGCGGGTCGAACGCGCAACCGACGGATTCGAAGTCCGGCACTCTATCCATTGAGCTATGGGCGCGAGCAGACGTAAAAATTGTACTTGGGATGGAAAGTCACGTCAAGCTAGGCGAGGATAGCGCATCAGAGAAACGACAAATTACCGGCGTGCCAAGACGGTGCCGCGTTTGCTGTCAGAACTTGTTGCAGAGGCCCAACGACGTGGTACAATAAACAAGCAGCGGAATCCTAGAAAGCAAGGCCTTTCTATGCCCATTCGCATTTTGCCCCCCGAGGTAGCGGCCAAGATCGCCGCCGGCGAGGTCATCGAGCGTCCACTCTCTGTGGCCAAGGAACTATTGGAGAACGCCATCGATGCCGGAGCCGATGAGATCCACCTGGAGATCGTCCAAGGCGGGCGACGGCTGATCCGCGTCGCGGATAACGGCTGCGGCATTCCTGCGGCCGAGGTAGAGCTAGCCTTTGCCCGACACGCCACGAGCAAGCTCAGCTCGGCGGAGGAGCTCTATCAGGTGCGTACGCTGGGCTTCAGGGGAGAGGCGCTGGCGAGCATCGCCGCCGTCTCGCGGTTAACCCTCTCCACGCGAGCACGCGATGAAGAGGTGGGCACGCTGATCCGCCTGGAGGGGGGGACGATCCTAGGCCGAGAGGCGCATGGCCGGATGCCGGGCACTACCGTACAGGTGGAGAACCTCTTTTACAATACCCCGGCGCGGCTCAAGTTTTTGCGCAGCGAGGCCACCGAGGCCGGCCATGTGGCCCGGCTGGTCTCCAACTACGCCCTGGCTTACCCGGAGCTCCGCATTGTCCTGCAACATAACGAGAGACTGATCCTGCGCACTCAGGGGAACGGGGCACTGTTGGATGTGCTGGTCACCCTCTACGGGCTGGACGTGGCCGAGAAGATGATAGCGATTCCTCGGCCGGAGGGGGATAAGGCAACCTTGTGCGTTTGGGGCTATATAGGAGCGCCCGAGTTACACCGCGCCGACCGCCATGACATCCTCTTTTTCGTCAATCGGCGTTGGGTGCAGGATAGCGCCTTAACGTACGCTGTAACTGAAGCCTACCGCACCTTACTACCCCAGGGCCGCTATCCCATGGCAGTGCTCAACATCGCCCTGCCGCCGGAGGATGTGGACGTGAACATCCACCCCACCAAGCGCGAGGTGCGCTTCCGCCATGAGCGCGAGGTCTTTACAGCGGTGCAAAGGGCCATACGCACAACCCTTCTGGCCCAGCATCCCGTGCCAATGGCTAGAGGGCCATTCGCTCCCCCGGCCTGGCAAGGGCACCAACCTTTCGCCCGCGGGAGATATCTGACGCCGACACAGGCGCAAATGGCCCTGGAGGTCCAGCGTACGGGGGAAATGCCCGCACCTACCCCGATTGAGCGCCCGGAGCGGCTGCCAATGCTGCGCGTGTTGGGACAGATCGCCCAGAGCTATATCATCGCCGAAGGGCCGGGGGGGATGTATCTCATTGACCAGCACGCGGCCCACGAACGCATCCGTTACGAGGAGCTAAAAGCCCAGCAAGGGCGCTCAGAAGTCGCCTCCCAGGAGCTTCTTAAGCCTCTACCCCTGGAGCTCAGCCCACAGCAGTCTATCTTGCTGGAGGCTCATATAGGGATGCTGGAGCCATATGGCTTTGAAATCATCCCTTTTGGTGGGACGACGTTCTTGGTCAAGCGCGTGCCGGCCAACCTGGTGGGCGAGGATATCACCACAGCCCTGATCGAGATCCTCAACGCGGCCCTTGAGGGTGGGCAGGCGTTCTCCTGGGAGGAACAAATCCTGATCACCCTTTCCTGCCATACGGCGGTGCGCGCCGGGCAAACTCTCACCTTGGAGGAGCAGCGTGACCTAGTGCGTCGCCTGGAAAGGGCCACCTTGCCGCACACCTGTCCTCATGGCCGGCCCACGGTGATCCACCTCAGCCAGGAGCGCTTGGAAAAAGAGTTTGGCCGACGCTGAGCAGCCAAGAACCTACTGGGCCCCTGTATAGGGCTAGGGCGAGGTCAGCTAGAGGAGTTTGGAGCTGCTCTAAGATGGGTGATATAATAGTTTGCATGCGAAGCCCAAACGTTAAAAGATCGTTTCCCCGGTGGCTGGGCCTCCTCATCGCAGTTTTGGCCGTTTTGCTGGGTTTGACGTTCAACTGGTCACGTGTGCTGGCAGCGGGCTATACCCGCCTCAGCGCTTACCACCTGGCGCAGGCCCTCGTAGGGCATAGCCATAACTCAAGCCATCTGCAACGATCCTGGGCGTTTGCCCTTAAAGCTTTGCAGTTGCAACCTCAGTCCAAAGCTGCTGCTCGGCTGGCGCTGAGAGCTTTGGCCGAGGACATCCGTCTTCCCGGAGCGGAATCCATACAACCCTCAAAACTGGCCGAGGGAGCTGACGTCCTCTCGGTTCTTTATGCTGGGCTGGTGCTCTGGCATTCCGGCGACCGCCAGCGAGCGATAGAGTTATGGCGTTCGGGCAAGGGTATAGGGTACTATTTCATGTATCTGGGCGATCAAGCCTACGATCAAGGGGACGTGCACCTAGCCTTGAGCTATTACGAGATGAGCCACGCGATCGACGATGCACTTGATGCCCGCAAGTTGCGCATGTACCGTAATCGTTGTGCCTACGAGATCCGCCAGCAAGACGCGGCGGAAGCTATTTTCTGGTGTACGCGGGCCACCCAGGTGCACAAGACGGTGTGGACGTTGCTGGCCTTAGGTCAGGCTTTCTACACCGCAGGCGATTATAGGGCAGCTTTATCCGCTTTAGAGCAGGCCCGAAGCTTGAACCCGCGCGTGGCAAACGTGCACTACTACCTCGGGCTTACCTACCAAAGGCTGGGACAGGCGGAGCTGGCCCAGGACGCTTACCAGCAAGGCCTCAAGCTGTCGCCCTCACATCAATATCTTAATTGGGCCGCGGGCAGGCTCTACGAGCAAATGGGGCAATTGCCAGAGGCATACTGCTGCTACTTGCGGGTCACGCGCGGCTCAAATCAGACGCTGAAAAAGAGTGCTTCTGACGCGCTACAGAGGCTGAGCGCTTCGGTGCCCACACCAGTTTGCGACAGTCGCTGACGACCTAAGCACAAGGCGCTTTTTGCGTGATACTTCAGGCTAAAACCAAAGCCCGTCAAGCAGCTAAGCTTGGCAGGGCAGATCAGAAAAGAGCCACTTTGGGGAGGTATCATTGACGCCAACATTTTGGGTGGAGGTATCCACTTAATGCGAGGATCTTCTCCTCAGGTCGGTTTACGCCTTCTCACCGTCGTGGGGGCGCGACCGCAATTCATCAAAGCCGCAACGGTCAGCCGGGCCATCCGCGAGCACAACATCGCTCATCCTGAGCGATCTGTTCGCGAGGTGCTCTTGCACACCGGTCAGCATTACGACGAGAACATGTCTCAGGTCTTTTTTGACGAGCTGGAGATCCCCCAACCCGATTACAACTTGGGCGTCGGCAGTTTGTCTCACGGAGCACAGACGGGGCGTATGTTGGAGCACACTGAGGAGGTCCTGCTCAAGGAGAAGCCCGATTGGGTGCTAGTTTATGGGGATACCAACTCCACCCTGGCAGGGGCCCTTGCCGCGGCCAAGCTGCATATCCCGGTGGCCCACGTGGAAGCGGGGCTGCGCTCTTTTAACCACCGCATGCCTGAAGAGATCAATCGCGTCTTGACCGATCACCTCTCCACTTTGCTCTTTTGCCCCACGCAGACCGCAGTTGACAATCTGGCTCGCGAGGGCGTACTAAAAGGGGTAGAGCTAGTAGGAGATGTGATGTATGACGCTGCCCTCTACTATGCGGCCAAAGCTGAGGCTCACAGTTCCATCTTGGATAGGCTGGGCCTTTGCTCCAAGGGATATATGTTGGCCACTTTACACCGTGCGGAGAACACCGACGATCCCTTTCGCTTACGGGCCATCGTGGAGGGGCTGGGCGCAGTGGCGCAGCATATGCCCGTGGTTATTCCCCTTCATCCGCGCACGCGTGCGGCATTGGAGCGAGAGGGCCTGCTGGCGCGGATAACGGAAACGTGCCAGCTCATTCAGCCGTTGGGTTACCTGGATATGGTCCTCTTGGAGAAGAACGCCCGGCTCATCGCCACCGATTCAGGCGGGGTGCAAAAGGAAGCCTATTTCTACGGCGTGCCCTGTATGACCCTGCGTGAGGAGACAGAATGGGTGGAGACGGTGGAAGCAGGATGGAACGTGTTGGTTGGGGCGGACAGCGAGCGGATCGCCTCGGTCGCCTTGTCGTTTGATGCCCCGGCAACGCACCCCACGCTCTATGGGGACGGGAGTGCAGCAAAGCGATGCGTCGCGATATTGGCCAACGTGATCGATGAGAATAGCCGTCATAAACCTTCTGGTTGACCCGAATAATCAGAAAAGCTAGCTTATGCATGTGAGAAACGTTATCATTGGGTCTAGCTATCTCTGGCGCGACTTTGCAAAGGTAGGTCTTCATGCCTTTGGGGAACATTTGCTGAGCAGAGGTTGCAACATCGAGTGGTTTACCATTCCTTTCTCGCTCTTGCACTTTATATCTCCCAGACATCTGTCCACCAAGCTGCACCGCCTCGCGCGCAGTTTGGGTCCGCCATGGCGCGAACAGATTGGTATGGGGTGCATAACGAACAGGGTCCCGCTGACCTTCTTACACCCCTTGCCAGATATCCCTTTCCTGGAGAGCTATTTCGTCTCCCATTCCTACCTAAAATGGCGCATAGTATCCTTGCCAGCTTTGGCAAAGAGAGATGGTATTTTCCCTGTGGATATGCTATTGTTCGACTCAGGCGGAATTAACGTCTACTATGAGTTTGCCAAGTGGACCTCCGTGACAATCTATCGGGTTAGTGACCTCGTAGCCGAGTTTCCTCATCAAGTGAGGGGACGTACCGAGTGCGAAAGGGAGATCATCCGGAAAGCGGACCTTTTACTGCCCGTTTCGGGTCCTATCTATGATGAGGTGCTACGTGTTCGCGGCTCTGCTGAGGGTGTACATCTTTTGCCCAACGGTGTTAATCTGCGTTTATTCAGTGTAGCTGCCCCATGTCCCCCCGAATATGCAGCGATTCCCGAGCCACGTGCGGTTCTTGTGGGCACATTCTCCAGTTGGTATGATTGGGACCTGTTGGCAGAGGTGGCCCGGATGCGCCCAGGTGTATCTTTCTGCCTGGTGGGACGTGGTGAGGTACCCAATATGGGCCTAGATAACGTGTATGTGCTAGGACCACGTGCTCCTGAGCAGATCCCTGCCTATATGCAACATGCCGCAGTAGGGTTGATCCCGTTTAAGGATTTGCCGCGTATCCGCAAAACAGAGTGTCCCCTTAAATTCTACCAATATGTTGCTTCCGGTTTGCCCGTTGTATCAGTACCTTATGGCGCTCTGAGCGCGATGGCTCCTTATGCCCTATTTGGCGCTACACCTGCTCAGTTCGCCGAAGCCATTGATGTAGCCTTAGCCTATACAAGCGATGAGAGGGCGCGCCTGCGAGAGGTGGCAGCACAGTACTCTTGGGATAGAATCATGGAGAAGTTTGAAGCCATACTTAGCCAACAAGGCTTTGAGGTGGGGGTGAATTATGTCGTCGCAGGTTGTGCGAACGTCACTGCGAATCCTTATGGGTTCTCACATGACCGTGTCGCTGAGTGGCGAGGGTAGTGGCCTGCGCAATTTCATCCTGAAGAACAAGCGATTGTTGGAATCATTAGGTCACCAGGTTACCATATTTGATCCATGGGCTCTGATCGCTTGGCCTCAATACGATCTCCTTCATCTTTACTCGGCAACAATAGCAACGCTTGCTTTGGGGCAGGCGGCCAAAGCGGCGGGTATCAAGCTCGTTGTGTCCCCTTTTCTCGACAAGACGATACCAGCCCCACTTGTGCGAATCGCCAACAATGTGATCTGCAAGCTGCCCAAAGTGTATACCCATCTGGCAGCGGCGAAAGAGATCTGTGATATGGCAGATCTGATAGTTGCCTGGTCCGATGCCGAGCGAGATTACCTCGTTCGTGCGCTAGGGACGGCGAGACAAAAGATCACTGTCGTGCCCTATAGTATTGACCCTCCTGATGAAGCCGATCCCACACTCTTTATCGAGCGCCACAAAGCAGACAAGTTCGTCTTGACAGTTGGTAATCTCGGCAATGCGCGTAAGAACTACCTTCGCTTGATCAGGGCGGCGGGGCCCTTGGGGGTACCCATCTTCTTTATTGGTCCGATTCCCGACAATGAATATGCGAAAGCTTGCTGGCGTTTGGCCCAGAAATTCAAGAACATCCATCTATTGGGTTTCGTTGATAAAGAAATGTTACTCTCAGCCTATGCCGCCGCAGATACATATATCCAACCCTCCATCACAGAAGGGGTGGGGATGGCAGCACTTGACGCCGCTCTTCACGGGGCTAAGGTTGTCATCACTCAAAATGGGGCACCTTCCTACTATTTTGGCGAGTACGCAGAATATGTTGATCCCAGATCGGAGCGATCCATCAGAGAAAAGCTCCTGATAGCCTGGCAGAAACCCAAAACACCATCGCTGCGGGAACATTTACTGGCCAACTTCCTATGTGACAAAATAAAATTCAAATTAGCCGAGGCTTACAAGAGTATACTGTAGCTCGGAGCGTCTGATAGGTAAAGTGCGGGCCGTAATAGAAGCAGTGTCCCATTTGGACTGCCCGCAACGGCTGTATCATGTTGTAGATACGTTCTATGAATAAGGAATAATTGCAATAATTGCAGAGCTTCTTGTCGTTACTCGCAAATATGACTCGCGATTCAAACCAGTTACACTGAGAAGGCCAATCAAGCTGTCATGTGGAGTGCATTTGCCCATGTCCCGCGAGGGGTGCTAGATGGTGGAGATCCGGGCTATTCAGCATCCGTCTTTTCTCGCCGTTCCTCTCAGGCGAGCCTTTAGTGCCGCTGTGTCCACGCTGTTCTCGTTTGAGGCGCTCTTTGTGCTCTACCTCTTCGCCGGGCGCTACAAGGGGGACCCTCGCTTCCGTTGGGTGCCGGTTGATCTTACGGCACTCTTTTTCGGTCTCAGCGTTATGGCAGGCATGTATGTGCTTGCACGGCGCGGTTTCAAGGTGCGCCGTAAGGCCTTCGTGCTCGTCCTTTTGGCGCTCGCCTTCGTGGGCTATGTTCTTCTCAGTCTGACCTGGACACCCGGGCGGAGCTACGCACAGCAGAAAGCCTTGTATATCGCCACACTAACCCTGTGGCCTTTGATTGCGTGTGCCATACTTATTGTTAGAGACCGGCATCGCTTAAGGCGATTCTTGGTACTAACCCTACTTTTTTCCATGTGGGTAGCTATTGAGAGCACACTAGCGTACTTTCGATCGACTGGCGAGCATTTGAGTGTATTTGCTTTGGGAGGGAGCTACCTAGGATCAGGACGCACAGTGGGGCTTGGCGTATTGATTGCGCTGGCTTATAGGTTGTTCTTTGCACACAGCCGTTTCCAGAAGGTGGCAGCAACTGCCCTTACTGGCTATTATGGTTTTGTGCTACTAATCTTAGGCGGCCGTGGGCCGTTTCTAGCCGCGCTTCTAGGGGCATCCGTGCCTTTGTTGGTGGGCATCAGAGTGTCAATTTCTGGAAAGGTGTTCCTTCGCCGATACACTATACTTCTTATCGCACTTGGGATAGTACTTGTTATAACTGCCATCTCTATGCTCGAAAGAGGCATGGCAACTGTGACCTTAAGGCGGTTACTTGAATCGTCCCGCGAAGGAAGTACTGCCGTCAGATTGCGGCTTTTCGCAGAAGCAATTGACTTATGGTCTGAAGCCTCCTTGTTTGGTCACGGTATTGGAGCATTCCCTATACTCGCCGGTTTCGGGGACATCAGGAGTTACCCTCACAACCTGATCTTGGAGATCCTCGCAGAGCTCGGCCTGGGGGGTTTGTTCCTCTTTTCGGCGATAGTCATCTATGCGCTCAGAGCGTTGGGCCCCCTGAGTACTATCCGGCGTGACCCGCTTCGCATTCTTCTCCTCATGTTGTTTGCTAACGTCTTTTTTAACGCGATGGTCAGTGGGGATATCCCCGACAATCGCATCGTCTTCGCAGTGCTAGGGCTGATGACTCTTCCCAAGGGCGGTAAAAATGGCTAAAGTCGTGCACCTCACCTCTGTCCATCCCCCCTTTGATGTGCGCATCTTCTATAAGGAATGTAAGACGTTGGCCCAAGCGGGATACGAGGTTGTTTTAATCGCCCCCCATACGCAAGATGAGGTCGTAGAAGGTGTGAGAATTCGTGCCGTGCCCAAATCCAAGAATCGGCTGCAACGGATGCTCGGGGTTGCGCCACAAGTCGTGTACCTCGGCTTCAAAGAGAAAGCGGCAGTGTACCACCTTCATGATACAGAGCTGCTGCCCTGGGCACAGTTCCTCCGGCTTAGGCGCTGTAGAATCGTGTACGATATGCACGAGAACGTGCCCAAAGCGATCCTGACCAAGCATTGGATCCCGCCAATGTTGAGAAAGACGATCGCCAGAGTCCTCAAGTTGGTGGAACGGATTTTCCTAGCAGGTATGCATGTCGTTTTTGCAGAGCATTCTTATCAAAAAGACTATCCCTGGTTACCTAGAGGTATAGTCATACTGAATATGCCGCGCATTGAGGCCTTGTCCAGTGTTAGAGAAAGCAAATATCCAACGCCGACCGTCGCGTATATGGGAGGTGTCACAACCGTCCGAGGCAGTCTCCTAACGTTGTATGCGCTACATATACTTCAGCAACGGGGCAAGCAGGTGAATTGGGAGTGCATCGGCCCGCTTACACGCCCCCATGAACAAGAGTTGCGTGCTCTCATGACTGCTCTCAGACTCGAAGGAGTCACTTTCCGAGGATACATGTTGCCACAGGAGGGTTGGCGCATCGTCTCACGCTGCCACATCGGCTTAGCAGTCCTTCAACCCATACCGAATTACGTTGACTCATACCCTACAAA
>Ga0315298_1005767_pt1 | contig 17322 bp, 13 predicted proteins | sample WHS_1_MG_FD_203077 | JGI IMG/M metagenome (GOLD analysis project Ga0315298, IMG submission 203077) | Extremophilic microbial mat communities from Washburn Hot Springs, YNP, Wyoming, USA - WHS_1_MG | ecosystem: Environmental > Aquatic > Thermal springs > Hot (42-90C) | place: USA: Wyoming...
TTCGCAACGGGCTGGAGTGCACTTGCCGACCGCCACGGCATTGCCCTGGCCGGCGGCGATACGGTGGCTACAGATGGGCCGCTGACCCTCTCCGTAACCGCATTGGGGCTTACCGGCCATGGGGTGATGCGCCGTGATGCGGCACGGCCCGGAGACGTCATTTGGGTCACCGGCAGTCTCGGGGACGCGGCCGCAGCCCTGGACCTGGCTTTTGTGGAGCGCGGCCACGACGGGCAGGCCTTTCCCTGCTCAGCACCACAGTGGGACGCATTGGAGGCACGCCGGCTGCGTCCCACGCCCCGTCTCGAATTCGGCATGACGGCGCTGACAGCGGGCGTGCTTTGTGCCGTGGATTGTTCCGATGGCTTTCTGGCCGACCTTGGCCATATCCTGAAAGCTTCGGGTGTCCGGGCGCAGGTCGCCCTGGATGCGCTGCCTTTGAGCCCGGAACTCGCGGATCTGGCGCGGACCGACCCGGAACGCCTGCAACGCTGGTCCCTCACCGGCGGTGATGATTATGAACTGATCCTCTGCGCCGCTCCTGCCTTGTCGATGGCACTGCAGGAGGCCGCCCGGACACTTGCCCTCCGCCTGACGGCGGTGGGCAGCATCCTGCCTGCGGCCGCCGATGCCCGGACCGCGGTCGCTCTGACCTGGCGGGATGAGCCGCTGCCGCTGCCTTCCACCTGGGGGCATGTCCATGCACTCTAGACCCTGGTATCAGTGGCTGGCATTGGGCGGCGGCAGCGGCCTGTTGCCCATCCTGCCCGGCACCATGGGCACTATCGCTGCCATTCCCCTGTATCTGCTGCTGGTCCTCGTGGTGCAGAATAATGTGGTTTATACGCTGGTGTTGGTGACGATGATCACTCTGGGGCCGTGGCTCTGCGGGCAGACCGCGCGGGAGATGCAAAATGGCGGTAGTGGCAAACGGGTACTGGATCCCCCGGCTATCGTCTGGGATGAATGGGCGGGCCTGCTGCTCACCCTCTGGCTGGTGCCTTTCGGCTGGTGGACGCTGCTCGTCGGGTTCCTGCTCTTCCGCTTTTTTGACATGCTCAAACCCTGGCCGATTTCCTGGTTGGATAAACATATTCATGGAGGCACGGGTATTATGCTCGATGATATCGCTGCAGCGATCCCGGCACTGATTCTTCTGCGACTGATGCTGTGGGCGGGCTGGCTATGACGAATACCCGTCCTACGGAGTCCTTGCAGATATTTCTGCCCATGCGTCCCGCGGCCCTGCCCGATGCTCAGCGTCTGGCGGCCTGGGCCAGCCGGGCCAGGATAGATGTCCGGGTGGAACTCGTCGCCACATTGCCCGATTGTTCCGCCACGGCGGTGGCCATTGGCGAGTTTGCGAACGCCGCGGGCTGGATAAAATCATCATGCCGCACCCATCTGCCGGCCGGTGACTGGGCCGCGTTGCGTGATTGGGCAAGCGCACATCTGCCCGTTTGCGACGTGCCTTTGAGCCTTTTCAACGATAACGGCACCACGCCGGAAGTTTTGCCGGGCGAGTATTGGGTCGAGGCCGGAACACCGTGCGCCATATCGCTGCACATGGCACCGCCAGAATGGTCCTTACTCCGGCATGCCCGTGCGCGGGACACCCGACTCGCCCTGGCGGAGTCTTGTACCGGCGGTGATCTGGCCGCGCGGATCACCGCCCTGCCAGGCTCCTCGGCGCTGCTGCGCCACGGGTTTGTCACCTACAGTAATGCCGCGAAAATTCAGTTGCTGAAGGTGCAGGAAGCGACCCTCGCGCGGGTCGGGGCCGTAGCGGAGGATACCGCCCTGGAAATGTTCGCGGGTGCACTGCACGAAGCGGACATCGCCGCGGCTATCACCGGCATCGCCGGGCCGGGAGGTGCCGTGCCCGGCAAGCCGGTGGGCACCGTCTGTATTGCCTGGGGCGCGCGGGGCGCGGAACCGCAGGTGAGAACCTGTCACTTTCACGGAGACCGTTGGTCGGTGCAGTATGCCGCGGGTTCGGTAGCTTTGGGCGGGTTATTGGGATTATTGCGCGGGGCTGGTTGAACGGCGGCCACCGTGCCGGACAAGAATTATGCCGCAGTGGCTTTCAGTCGTTTGCCCCGCCCGCCAGCTCAGGTAGAATGCCGGAAAAGGTTGTTCCGATGACTCCCGCAGTACCGGATCATCAGGCCCTGCCGCGCGCCACTACAACATGGTGTTTTGCAAGGATGGGTTAACCCTCAATTCAAGAGAAGGAAAGCATTATGGACGAACAGCGTAGCAAGGCCCTTTCGGCGGCCCTCTCACAGATTGACAAGCAATTTGGTAAAGGCGCCATCATGCGTCTCGGTGATCATAATGCCATCAAGGACATTGAGGTCTACTCCACCGGTTCGCTGGGGTTGGACCTTGCTCTCGGTGTCGGTGGCCTGCCACGGGGCCGGGTGGTAGAGATTTACGGGCCGGAATCTTCGGGTAAAACGACCCTTACCCTGCATGCCATAGCCAGTTGTCAGGCAGCCGGAGGCACGGCAGCTTTCATCGATGCCGAACATGCTCTGGACCCCAGCTATGCCCATAAGCTCGGCGTCGATCTGGAAAACCTCCTGATCTCCCAGCCGGATACCGGCGAGCAGGCGCTGGAAATCGCCGATATGCTGGTGCGCTCAGGGGCAGTCGACCTGATTGTTATCGACTCCGTGGCTGCACTGACCCCCAAAGCGGAAATCGAAGGCGACATGGGCGACTCCCACGTCGGCTTGCAGGCGCGTCTGATGAGTCAGGCGTTGCGCAAGCTCACCGCCAATATCTCCCGGACCAACACCCTGGTCATTTTCATCAACCAGATTCGTATGAAAATCGGGGTGATGTATGGCAGCCCGGAAACTACCACCGGTGGTAACGCCCTCAAATTCTACGCCTCCGTGCGTCTCGATATCCGCCGCATCGGCGCGATCAAAAAGAGCGACGAAGTGGTCGGTAACGATACCCGCGTCAAGGTGGTCAAGAATAAGGTCGCACCGCCTTTCCGCGAAGCCGAATTTGCCATCTACTACGGCGAAGGCATCTCCCGTCTTTCCGAGCTGGTGGACCTCGGCGTGAAGTTCGACATCGTCGAAAAAAGCGGCGCCTGGTACAGCTATCAGGGAGAACGTATCGGCCAGGGCAAGGATAACGCCCGCCAGTATCTCAAGGAACATCCAGAGTTGGCGGTCAATATCGAGCAACGGGTACGGGCAGCGGCAGCAGGTCATCCTCTGGCCTTTGCCGAAGACGTGGTAGAGCCCGCAGCGGTCGGGTAGTTTGGCGGCAGAACGCGGCGATCCCACCGCGCTGGCGCTACGGTGGCTGGCGCGCCGGGAGTATGGACGTCTGGAGTTGCGTGACAAACTGCTCCGTGCGGGATGTGATGCAGGGGACGTGGCGCTGGCGCTGGATGCACTCGTCGCTGCCGGTTATCAGGATGATGCGCGTTATGCGGAAATGCTTACCCGTACCCGCGTGCGTCAGGGGCATGGGCCGTTGCGCTTGCGTCAGGACTTGCAGCGGGCGGGGGTCGAAGTTACCGCAGGCCCCGAGATTAACTGGCTGGTGCAGGCGCAGGCGGTTTGTCAGAAGCGTTTTGGCGATACAGTGCCAACAGATGCCAAAGATTATGCCCGGCGCGCCCGTTTTCTGGCAGGACGGGGATTTACCGGAGAGACGATTCGCCGGGTGTTGGCGGTCGGCAGAGAAAGGGATTTCTCTGCAGATTGACAGCGGGTAAGGGGTAAAATACCCCTTACCCGGAGGCAGAAACATTTTATCTTTAACAACGGAAGACCGATGCACGCGCAAGCCATTCGCCAAGCTTTTCTGGAGTATTTTGTGGAGCAGGGCCACCAGATCGTACCCTCAAGCCCGCTGATTCCCCGTAATGACCCGACCCTGCTGTTCACCAATGCCGGTATGGTGCCCTTCAAGGACGTATTTCTTGGTCTGGAAACCCGTCCCTACCGGCGCGCCGTCTCCTCACAGCGCTGTATGCGCGCGGGCGGCAAGCACAATGATCTGGAAAATGTTGGCTACACAGCGCGGCACCATACCTTTTTCGAGATGCTGGGCAACTTCTCTTTTGGCGACTATTTCAAGCGTGAAGTGATCGGTTTTGCCTGGCGCTTCCTCACCGAACGTCTGGGCCTGCCGCCGGAAAAGCTCTGGATTACGGTTTACGAAGAGGATGATGAGGCGGCTGACATCTGGATTAACGAGATCGGCATTGATCCCGCGCGCCTCTCCCGCTGTGGCGAGAAGGACAACTTCTGGAGCATGGGCGACACCGGTCCCTGCGGTCCCTGTTCGGAGATTTTTTACGATCATGGTCCCCATATTCCCGGAGGCCCTCCCGGCAGCCCGGAGGAAGATGGCGACCGCTATATCGAAATCTGGAATCTGGTCTTCATGCAGTTTGACCGGGACAGCAGCGGCACTCTGACGCCATTACCCAAGCCCTCCGTCGATACCGGCATGGGCCTGGAGCGTCTCGCGGCCGTGCTCCAGGGCGTACATAACAACTATGACACCGACCTCTTCAAGCCGCTGATTGCCGCGGCGGCGCAACTCTGTGGCAAGCCATATGGCCGCGACGCGGCGACGGACACCAGTTTGCGGGTGCTGGCGGATCACATCCGCGCATGCAGCTTTCTCATCACCGATGGCGTCCTGCCCGCCAACGAAGGCCGCGGCTATGTGCTGCGCCGCATTATCCGTCGCGCCGTGCGGCATGGCCGCAAGCTGGGCATGGAGACCGTATTTTTTCATCAACTGGTGGCGCCACTGGTAGCCGAGATGGGTAGCGCTTTCCCTGAACTCACGCGGGCACAGCGCGAAGTCGAGCGTGCTCTGGAGCGTGAGGAAACCCGATTCCGGGAAACGCTGGAGCGCGGGCTCAGTCTGCTGGAAGAGGCTATTGCGGGTCTGGCAGCGGGTGCCGCCATCCCCGGCGAGATCATTTTCCGGCTCGCGGATACCTTTGGCTTCCCCGTTGATCTGACCGCCGATATCGCTCGCGAGCGCGATCTGGTCATGGATATGGACGGCTACGAGGCGGCCATGGCCGAGCAGCGCACCCGCTCCCGCGCCGCCTGGGCGGGCAGCGGTGAGGTCAAAACCGAGCGGGTGTACCACGATCTGGCCATGCGTCTGTCGGCTACCGGGTTTACCGGCTATACGGCCTGTGCGGATGAGGGGAGGGTCCTGGCACTGATTCGCGATGGTGAAGAGGTGGCCTTCCTCGAAGCAGGGGATGCCGGTGCGGTTATTCTCGACCGGACGCCTTTTTACGGGGAGTCCGGCGGGCAGGCGGGGGACCGTGGCGAGCTCCGGTCGGATGCTGCCCTGTTTGCCGTGAGTGACACCCAAAAGCCCATGGGTCACCTGCATGTGCATTTGGGGCGTTTGACATCCGGTCGTCTGCAGGTTGGCGATGCGGTACTCGCCAGTGTGGACGAAGTGAAGCGACGGGCGACGGCAGCACATCACTCCGCGACCCATCTGCTCCATGCCGCCCTGCGCAACGTTCTGGGCAGTCACGTGCAGCAGAAGGGTTCGCTGGTCAATCCGGAGCGGCTGCGTTTCGACTTCAGTCAGCCGGAGCCGGTGACGGCGGCGCAGTTGCGGGAAATCGAGTGCGTGGTCAACGCCGCTATCCGCAATAACGTCGGCGCTGAAACCCAGGTACTGCCCATTGCCGAAGCACAGGCGCTGGGTGCCATGGCCCTCTTCGGTGAGAAATACGGTGATGAGGTGCGGGTGGTGCGCATGGGAGATTTCTCCATGGAGCTCTGCGGCGGCACCCATGTGGAGGCACTGGGGGATATGGGCGTGTTCAAGATCCTCAGTGAAAGTGGAGTAGCCGCAGGTATCCGGCGTATCGAGGCGGTCGCCGGCGCAGTGGCGCTGGAGGCTATTCAGCGTGATGAAGAACGCCTGCAAGCGGCAGCCGGACTGTTGAAAGTCGCCCCTGCAGAACTGGATCAGCGCCTGGTGCAAACCCTGGAGCGCCTGCGCCAGTTAGAAAAGGAGCTGGAAAAGGTCAAGCGAGATGAAGCCGCCAGAGCGGGTGCCGATCTTGCCGCAGAGGCCGAGGACGTGGGCGGAGTGCCGGTATTGATCAGGCGCCTGGAGGGGATGGATGGCAAAGCCTTGCGCGATGCCCTGGATCGCCTGCGCAGTCAGTTACCTGACGGCGTCATCGTCCTGGCGGGTGTGGAAGGGGAGAAGGTGGCGTTGATTGCTGGCGTCGGTAAAGGATTGACTGGGCGGATTCACGCCGGAGAACTGGTGAATACCGTGGCACAACCGTTGGGCGGCAAGGGCGGCGGGCGTCCGGATATGGCGCAGGCCGGGGCCGGCAATCCGGCGGCCTTGGATGCCGCCCTCAACGCCGCTCGTGACTGGGTCAGAGGCAAACTCGGTTAGTTTCGACCCTGCCGCGATCCTTGTCCCTGAGGACCGTGGCCCCGGCCGGGTCCGCCATGGTCCTCGGGCCGTTGCGCAGGTCCATGTCCTTCCGGCCCCCGAAAGGCGCCGGGTGCCCGCTGCTCCGGCCCACGATACTGTAATTGCGGACGTTCCGTCGGCCGGAAATGGCGCCACTGCGGGTCGCGATAATGGCGGTGGGCATCGCGCTGGACATTTTGCCAGTCGCGGTAATTCCAGTGACGGAGCGCGGGTGGAGGCGCGACGATGGGACGCCAGGGTCCGCGATAGCCCGGTCCGGCCCACCAGCGATTGCCGTAATAGTAATAGTAGGTTGAGCCTTGATAGAAAATGGGCTGAGATGCGCCATAGGCGGCATAAACCCCGAGGTTGCTCAACCAAACCATCAAGGGTGGCGTGGCGATCGCCATTGGCGGATAGCCCGGTGCCGCATAGATGGGTGGTGTCCCGACATTCAACTGTATGTCTACGGGGGATGCGCTGGCCCCGGTGACCGCCGTTCCGGCATACAGGATGGCGCCGGATAGCAACCAGGCGATGTGACGCTGTTTCCCGTTCATAAGGATGCTCCTCCAGACTTTTGTTTGGACTCCATCGCTAAAGGTACCACCCCGGGTTCCTTCATGCACACCCGGATATCGTCGATGATCGTCGGCCAAAGAAGTGTCACCAAGTCGCCGAGTGGCGGAAGGGAGGTCGCCTGACCCGTCTCGATCCCGTAAATAAGCACCCGGGGCGGCAGATCCTCCAGGGCGCGGCCCAGGGCTAGGGCCTCGGCCACACCGAAGCCATGGCTCGACAGCAGCCCGGTGCTATCGTCCAGTTCCAGCATATCCAGGCGCCGCACTGTGCCGGGCGGCGCGCCGCTGCGCATGGCGTCCAGGAGAATGACCAGGCGCGCGCCGCGCATGGCCGGGAGCAGGAGGCTGCCGGGGCGATCGCAGAGCGTGACGTGGACCATTCCCGCGGGAAAATACCCGGGCAGGCCCGCCTGTTCCAGGGTCTCCGCAAGCCGCCAACCCAGATCATCGCCCGCGACGGGCGAACCGATGCCGAGGACGCGGACGGGGTTCACCGCCGCTCCACCCGAACCGTCAGGAAATGAGTGGCGCAAGAGATGCAGGGATCGTAGTTGCGGATCACCATCTCGGCTTGTTGGCACAGGGTCTCGTCGTCCCGGTCCAGACCCAGGGTTTCCAGGGAGTGACGCAGGTCCGCCTCGATACGCGCCTGGTTCTGGCTGGTGGGCGGGACGATGCGGGCGTGCAGCACCTGACCTGCGGTATCCAGATCGTAGCGGTGCCAGAGTAGACCGCGGGGGGCCTCCGTGCACCCGTACCCAATGCCGGAGCGCGGCACGGCGGGGACGAAGGACGCCTCTGGCTCGGTGTAATCTTCCAGCAGGCGGCTGGCCTCCAGAAGGGCATAATGGATTTCTGCAGCCCGCGCGACAATGCTGTGGAACATGTTGCGGCTGGGAAAAGCGATGTTAGTACGCCCCAGGGCCTCCCGGACAGGCGTATGCAGACGATCCAGATTGAGGTTGAGCCGCGCGAGGGGACCCACCAGGTAGGGGCGCCTATTCAGCGTCGTATAGAGGGCGGTGGAATGGGGTTCCTGGTGCTCCGGGAAATGCGTTTCGTAGTCGGCGATGGAAATGTCCAGACCGTCACTGGAGACGATGCGCCCCTCGTTCATGGGGTACTCATCCGGGTGGCGCAGGGCGACACTGACAAAGTCCTGAGGGTCGTCGGGTAGATTCAGGGAGGCGGTCCAGGCCACGAGGGCCTCGGCTCCCGGCAGAGCGGCCCACACCTGCTCCCGGAGTGCTGCCACCTCCGCTTGGCTGGGCGCCCGGTGGAAGCCCCCCACCCGGGCGCCTACGGGATGCACCGAGCGACCGCCGAAAAAGCGGATGATCTCGTTGCCCAGGGCCTGGAGGGCGAGTCCCCGGCGCACTACGTCGGGATACGCGCGCGCCATCTCGGAGACGTTGCTGTAGCCCAGGAAATCGGGCGCCGCCAGCAGATGGATGTGCAGGCTGTGGCTCTGTATCCACTCGCCGCAGTAGAACACCCGGCGCATGGCCCGCACCCAGGGACCGGGTGCCAGGCCGAAGACGCCCTCGATGGCATGCACGGCGCTCATCTGGTAGGCCACCGGGCAGATGCCGCAGATGCGCGCCACCATGTCCGGGATCTCCTGGTATTCCCGGCCTTCCAGGAATTTTTCGAAGAGTCGCGGCGGCTCGAAAATGCGCAGGCGCAGGGTTTTCAGGTGCCCGTCATGCACTTCCAGGTCCAGGGCGCCTTCTCCTTCCACCCGTGCCAGGACCGGCACGCAGAGGCTGATCTTACGGCTTTGGGTCATGGGCCTGTTCCCGCCAATGGCGGCCAGCCTCGGCAAAGGCCGGGGCGCCGTTGTTGATGAAGAGGAAACGCCGTGCGACGGCCTCCGGCACCAGACCGAGCCCTTCCAGCCGCTGCCCGAGCGCCGCCGCGTTGGGGTTCTCTGCCGGCCCGTAGCAGGCATAGCAATCGCGTCCGAAACGGGGGCACAGCGCCCCGCAGCCGGTGAGCGTCACCGGCCCCATGCACGGCAGTCCTTTGGCCACCAGTACACAGACGGCCTGATGGCGTTTGCACTCCAGACAGACTTTATCCTTTTCGAGCGCGGGTACGACCCCGAATAGGAGCGCGCGCACCGCCCCCAGGACCTGGCGCCCGTTCACCGGACAGCCCCACAGCTCCAGGTCCACCGGGACGTGGGCGGCGATGGGGGTGGAGGTGGCCAGGCTATGGATGTGTTCGGGCTGGGCGTAGATCTCCGCAATCCAGCCGGGGCCATCGGCCAGGTTGCGCAAGGCCTGCAGACCGCCGGCGGTGGCACAGGCGCCGATGGTGATGAGCCACCGGCTGTTTTTGCGGATTTTCTGGATGCGCTCCTCATCTTCGGGCGTGGAGATACTCCCCTCCACGAATGCAATATCCACGACCGCATCCGGGTCCACGGGGCCGGCCTCGGCGAAGTGGACGATCTCCACCAGTTCGGCAAGCCGCAGCAGGTCTTCCCCCAGATTCAGGAAGGCCAACTGACAACCGTCGCAGGAGCTGAACTTATGCACCGCGAGGCGCGATTTGGCAGTAGCCATGACGTCAAAACCCTCGCTCACCCAGCAGGGCCTGGATCTCCGGAAAGGGAAATACCGGACCATCCCGGCAGACGAAGTTTCCCCCCATCTGACAATGGCCGCAATGACCGACGGCGCAGTGCATGCTGCGCTCCATGCTGAGCCACAAGTCCTCCCCCGCCACGCCGCGCCGCAGTAACTCCTGCACGGCCGCCCGCATCATGGGCTCGGGGCCGCACATCATCACCAGCGCACCGGGATCGAACTGCACGCGGTCGAAGAGGACCGTCACCGGCCCCACTTGCCCGAACCAGCCGGGGCTGCCCACGTCCGCCGCCAGCCCCACCTGCACCTCGGGCAGCCGACTCCAGGCTTCGTACTGGTCGCGCCAGATGAGGTCGTCGGTATGCTTGACCCCTTGCAGGATGGTGAGCCGCCCAAAGCGTTCCCGTCGCCGCAGGATGTAGTGGATGACCGAAACCACCGGCGCACAGCCCAGCCCCCCGGTGAGCAGCACGATGTCCCTGCCTTCGGCCCGTTTCAGGGGCCAGCCCCGACCGTAGGGCCCGCGCAGGCCCAGGCGGGCGCCTTTCCCCAGACGCGCCAGCCCCTGGGTGACCCGCCCCACGGCACGGATGGTATGGTCGATGCGGTGCGCATTTTCGGGATCGGAGACGATGGAAATGGGCACCTCGCCCACCCCGTACAGATAAACCATGTTGAACTGGCCCGGCTGGAAGCGATAGCGGATCTGCATTTCCGGGTCGGTGAAGGCAAGGCGCAGGGTGAAAATGGTGGGGGACTCCTGAATGCGCTCGAGGACCTCGACCTCCTGGGGAAGGTAAGGATCAGGCATGATCCTCTCCGCAGATGGCCGCCGCTTCTGCGGTGATGTCGATGCCCGCCGGGCACCAGGCGATGCAGCGTCCGCAGCCCACGCAGCCGGAGCGGCCATACTGGTCGTGCCAGCTCCCGAGCTTGTGGGTCAGCCACTGGCGGTAGCGCTGGCGGGTGTCAGCGCGGATGACGATGCCGTGGATGGCGCTGTGGCCTTCGGTGAAACAGGAGTCCCATTGCCGGGAATGGGTACTGCTCAGGCCATCCAGGGCCGGTTCCTCCGTCTCGGCGTGGCAGAAACAGGTGGGGCAGACGGAGCTGCAGTTGGTACAGGACAAACAGCGTTGGGCCACATCCTCCCAGCGTGGGTGGTGCAGATTGGCAAAGAGGTCATCCCGCAGGTTGCGGGACGGCAGGGCGCGTTGCTGCGCCTGGGCGGCAGCAACGATCTCCCCGTCGGCGGTAGCCTGCTGGGCGGGATCCAGGGCCTGGAGGGGCAGTTGCCCGAGCAGTGCCTCGCCCTTGCGGCTCCCAGCCGTCACAATGAAGCCCTCATCGAGTTCCGCCAGGGCCAGATCGAAACCCGACTCAGCCCGCGGCCCGTCGCCGGTGGAGGCGCAGAAACAGGTGGCCGCGGGATGGGTGCAATGCACCGCCACCAGAAAAAGGTTCCTGCGCCGGGCGCCATAATGGGGATCAGGAAACGGTCCCTCCAGAAAGTGCTGGTCCTGCAGACGCAGCGCCGCGAGATCGCAGGCGCGCACGCCGATGACGGCGGTGGGCTGCGCTTCCGGTTTCTTGGGGTGAAAGGTTATACCCCCGTCACTCCCCGCAGCGCTGGTCCAGAGGACCTCGTGAGGGGCAAAGAGCAGCGGTTTGAGGGCCTGGGGACCGTTGGCCCAGGCGAAACAGCGCGGGCTCTCGTCGCGGTGAAGCCGGTACACCCCCGGCTGCTGATGGTCGTGGACTCCCCGTGGCAGATCATCGGCACTGTCCAACCCTTCATAAACAATGGCGCCGTCCCGCACCTTGGGACCCAGACAGAGGTAGCCCGCCGCAGTCAGAGCGGTCAGCAGGTGCTGGAAGTAGGGGCGGGGAAGAAAACTGGGTGCGACCATCAGATGCAAACCCCGGTGACTTGGCGACAGCAAATAGTATAGACGGAATTCGTTGCAAAAATCGCGATGAGGATTACGGGTTGGTGCCGAGGCGCCACTGCGGCCATATGGTTTGCGGCTGCCGGTCGAGAATGGCGGCGTAGACGACGGTATTGGTCAGCACGCTCTGCACATAATGGCGGGTCTGTTGGAAGGGGATGTTCGCAGTGAAAATCGGGCCAGCCCATGGTCCCGGGGGCGGTGTCCAACGGCTCAGCCAGCGTTGTGGTGCGCCGGGCCCGGCGTTGTAGGCTGCCGCAGCCAGCAACTCGGAGCCGCCAAAATGCTGTTGCTGAAGGCTCAGATAGTGAGAACCCAGGGTCAGATTGCCACTGACGCTGTGCAGATCGGCGTTGGCGGCTGCGGCTACATGGGTCTGTAGCCACTGGGCCGTGGCAGGCATCACCTGCATCAGCCCCTGTGCGCCGACGTCAGATTGGATGCCGAACGCAAAACCGGATTCCTGCCGGATCAGACCGGCCAGGAAGGCACGGCGCAGGCCGGTCTGGGTGGCAGCAGCGTCGATTTCCTGTGCATAGGGAAGCACGTAGCCTTGTTGCCAGTCTTCTCCCCCGCGAATCAGACTGCTCGCATGAATACCGAGCAGCCACGCCTCATGATGAAAGGCCGCCCGGGCTGCGGCTTTAATCTCCCCCGTCCCGTTCAACCCCTTCAAAAACTGGTCCCATTCGGCGAGGGCGTCGAAATAGAGTCCGAGATGATAGAGTGTGATCGCGGTCCGCTCGGGGGCGTTATTATCCGATGTGGCGCTCGCTTCGGTCGGTGCGGACGGATCGTCAGGCTTTAAGATCAGTGGCTTGTTGAGGGTCGCCATAGCCAGTTGCCCGTAATAAGTCCACGGAGATTCCAGTGCCGCCAGCAAGATCTGAGCCGCCTGCGTATGTCCGAGTTGCAGCAGCGCTACGGCGGACCAGAATTGCCACTGCCGCTGCTGGCGTTGGGCGGCGTCCATCTCCTGGGTGGCCTGCTCCACCATGTTCCAATCCCTATTGCGTAGGGCAGTACGCACCATCCAGGCCAGCAGTCGGGGCCGGGGGCGAAACTGCGGATCGGCGGCGTAGGCTTGGGCATACCAGTGTCCGGATTCGGAACGAAAGGACAGGGTGGCGTGGTAGGCACTGTTATAAAGCACCAGCGACTTGTCAGCGACAGAGAGAACGCCAAGGGTCCGCACAAACTGTGCCGCCTGCGCGGGGTGAGTAGCAGCGAGGCGCAGCAGGGCGAGTACCAGTAGATGTGCCTGACCAGTTGGCCAGTTATTGCTGCCATATTGCTGAATCCGCTGAGAGATCCACGCGGCAGGTGCTGTTACCGTCTGCGCAAGCTGGTCAGATTGTGGCGCGGGTAAAAATGGCGCAAAGCGCAGTGCAGCGTCGAAAGCGGAGGCCTCGTACATTTGTTGCAGGCGCCGCCACAGTTCTGGCGGCGTGATTTGCCCTTGTTCCAGATAGGCACGCGCCATGGCGTTGCAGGCATGATCATTCGCTGCGGCGCTGCTCCAGAGGAAAAATGGGGCAACCACCGTGCTGGTGCTGAGCAGTGGATCTCGTGCAGCATCACAGCGCAAGCTGATCAGATCGGGGATGCTGCCGGCCTGAAACACCTGGGTAAAATCTGACCAGTCCTCGCGGCGCGCGAGTTCTAACAGCCACTGTCGACGCAGTAAATGATGTGCCACCCCACCCGGAAAGCGCTCCGCATAGCGTTGATACTGGTCTTGGGTCATGGTTTTGAGGCGGGGTTGCAGAGACCAGTACCCTACCCATGGCCCCATGTAGGTATTTTCTAATTCAGGCAGTGCATCGGCAGCGGGGCGATAATTACCCTGAGCGAAGGCGCTTGCCGCTGAGTTCAGGAGTTGCTCCTGAATGGCGTTGAGGGTGTCGGCTGCTGCGACTGATGTAGCACAGAGTATCCACAAGGCCAGCGTCACCAAGGCAGCCAAGGGACGCGGAAGACGCATTTTTAGGACTGTTTTAAACGCAGCCATCGACCGAGGTGCTTGGTGACCGAGGCAAGACGCTTAGGATGATCTTTGGCCAGGGGACCAACGTGCAAATTAAGAGGTTCGCAATGATCTTTACCGTGACATATCACGCCATGCGATTCGCAGTGGGCGCCGGCTTGCTGAAGAGCGGCGACCATTTTCGCTTCCATCTCGGCACCACAGCGACCATCGTATTGAATCAGCACCAACTGCTTTTCCGGGAGGAATTCCAGGTGCCCGCCCATCGCCTCGAAGGCCCGGAGTTCTTCTATGGCAGATTCCGTCACTCCGTGGAGGGCGCCACTGATGATGAAGCGCTCCTGCCGCTTATCTTTTGTCTGTGATGCTTTCATACGTCTTAATTTCCTAAGGGTTTGCCGACGAAATCCGATGGGTTGCAGGGCCGACCGGTGCGCATCTGGTGGTCGTCCACCATAATGCCACCAAGTGTGCCATTCAGGAAGCGTCGCGGCTCCTGCCTCAGCGCCGGGTTTCTGGCAGTGGCGCGAGAAGAGAGGCAAGATCGTCGGGACCGAAACGGAGCTTTTCTTTCTGCGCTTTCTCCAGCACACCTGCGGCGAGAATGGCCTTTTTCTCCTGCAATGCCAGGATTTTTTCTTCAATACTTCCGGCTACAATCAGTTTGTAAACAAAAACCTGACGTTTTTGACCGATGCGGTGGGCGCGATCAGTGGCCTGATTTTCGGCGGCGGGATTCCACCATGGGTCATAGTGAATCACGGTGTCTGCTGCCGTGAGGTTGAGGCCGACGCCACCCGCCTTGAGGCTGATCAGGAAGAGAGGCACTTCGCCGCGCTGAAAGCGGTCGATGGGCGTCTTGCGATCCTGGGTGCTGCCGGTGAGCAGCACGTAAGGGATATGCATCTTGTCGAGGCGTGCACTGATCAGGGCGAGCATCTCGGTGAATTGCGAAAACAGCAGAATCTGGCGACCTTCCGCCAGCAACTCCGGAATCATTTCCATGAGCAGAGCAAGTTTGGCGCTGTCCTGTACTTTACGCGCCTTCTCGCTCTTGAGCAGGCGCGGGTCACAGCAGACCTGACGCAGCTTGAGCATGGCGTCGAGGATGACGATCTGGCTGCGTTGAAAACCTTTGGCGGCGATTTCCTGGCGGATACGTTCATCCATGGCACTGCGTACGGTCTCGTAAAGGTCGCGCTGAGCCCCGTCAATATCCATGGAGCGGATGATAATGGTTTTCTCGGGGAGTTCTTTGGCGACTTCTTCCTTGCGGCGGCGCAGGATGAAGGGACGCACCCGACGGGCTAGTAAATCCAGACGCTCAGCATCTCCGTGGCGTTCGATGGGGCCGCGCCAGACCCGTTGGAAGCTGCGTGAGTCGCCGAGAAAGCCGGGCAGGAGGAAGTCGAATTGCGCCCAGAGTTCGCCGAGATGGTTTTCCAGCGGTGTGCCGGTGAGGGCGAGTCGATGCCGGGTGGGAATCTCGCGAATGGCTTCGGCGGCACGGCCCTGCGCATTCTTGACCATCTGCGCCTCGTCGAGAATCAGCAGATGAAAAGACTGGTCCTTGAGCGTCTCAATGTCCCGCCAGACCAGCGGATAGGTGGTGAGAATCAGATCATGGTGGGGTATTTCGGCAAAGCGGCTGCTGCGCTCTTTACCGTGCAGGGAGAGTACCCGCAGGTCGGGGGCGAAGCGCTCTGCTTCTTCCCGCCAGTTATGAATCAGGGAAGTGGGCATGATAATCAGGGCGGGATCGGTCAGGCGGCCACTCTCCTTCTCCAGCAGCAGGTGGGCGAGGGTTTGCGCGGTTTTGCCGAGACCCATGTCGTCCGCGAGAATGCCGCCCAAATGATGCTCGCGCAGGAATTGCAGCCAGGCGAGTCCATCCTGCTGATAAGGGCGCAGGGGGAGGGCGAAACCTGCGGGCAGGGCGACGGGTGTAATCTCCCCATTTTGGGGCAGGCGCTTGGCCAGGGCACGCACGGCATCCATACCCTCACTACGCCACTGGCTGCTATCCGCCAACCGGGCGAGGCGCGGCGCATCAAAGGCGGACATCCGCAGAGGGCCTGAAGCGCCAAGGCTGAACAGATCGATGAGGGTGCCGACCAGTGGCTTCAGGCGATCCGCCGTGGTCTGGATCGGGATACCCGCCGGGGTGTGCAGGTGAATGTGCTCATCGTCAGGGATAGTGCTGAGGCCACCCGGATTCAGCCAGCGCGGATCGCGGGTGAAGAGGGCGCCGAGCAACGGGGCCAGTGCCAGCCGTTTGCCGTCCACCACGACGCCGACATCCAGACCCAGCCAGCCCTCTTCGGCGCCATCCACCTGCATATCCCATTCGTCCACTTGCAGGAAGTAGTGGCGGAAGCCATCAGGCCAGCGCACTTCCCAGCCTTGGTCGCGGAGTGCATCAACGCCCGTCGTCATGAATCCGTCCCAGTCGGCCTCACTGGCCAGGCCATAGATGGGATGCGGCAGCAGCGACAGGCTGTGGAAGATACTGGCTTTGACGGGCTTCAAGCCGGTTTTACCCAATGCCTGCAGCGCCCGTTTTTCGGCTGCTGTGTCGCGTTTTATGCGGACCATTTCGCCATTATTGAGGGTCTGGATGGCACTGTCGTCGTCTATGGCGATGTGTGCGGGACCATACACAAAAGCGGGTTGCGCATAGTCGAAGCGGCAGGTAGGGCTCCATTGGCCTGCATAGTTGCGGTGTGCCTGAATGCCGAGGAGGGCCAGGGTGTCACACCAGAGCAGGGCTTGCAGAGGCGCAGCAATCTCCCGTAACTCCTGTTCGGGATCGGTCACGGGTGCCGGGAGGCCAGGCGCCGACTGTTCCAGCACCTCACGCAAAAGGCTGGCTTCTTGCGCATTGAGGGGTGGTGCCTGCAACAGATCGCGCAGGACGGTGACCGGCATATCCGTGTCGATCGGGCCGATTTCCTGGGTTTCTCCATCCAGATACCAGGTAATATCCAGTGGCAGGTAGCCGCCGGCGGGTGGCGTGGTTGCCAATGCCGGATATTGCTCTCCACCCTTGCTGACGTTCCAGGTCAGAGTGCCAGGCCGGTTGTCGCCCAGGCGCAGGGCCGGGTTGGTCAGTGCGTTGCCGAAGAGGCGCCCTGTGCCCGCGAGCAAGGTGAGCGCAGCGGCGCCATGGCGGGGGCCGAGGTCAAATTCACCGGTTTGGCTGGCGTAAGGGTCTTCCAGCAGCAGGCGCCGCAAGGCACGTTGGTCCGTTTCGTCAATAAAGCTGGGTGGGCGGCGTAAAGCGCCTTCAAAATTGTACCAGTGGGTGAGATCGGTGCATTCTCCCGTTTTGTTCAGGCGGGCCTTGTGACAACTGAGTACAGGACCTTGGTGGCGCCTGTTGTTCAGTTCCAGCAGCCAGTATAGGACGTAAGTGGTGGTCGGGGGCTTGGGTTTGGGCGGCTCCAGGTGGGAGCGCAGTTCGCTCAGCCATTGCATCACATGGGGGCGCAAAACCGGCGTCGGCGCCGTGTGACTGCGCTGGGCGAGCAGAGCTAGGAGCACTGCCGTGACATGCTTGCAGCGACTGCCCACCGGGCAGGTACACAGGGTCACCAGGTGCCCCTGGCTGAGGTGAATGTCTACCCGATACGGCTTGCGTGCCGTGCCTTGCACCAGGGCGCTGAGGTCGGTGCCGCCGCGCTGCTCCAGATGGCTGATGGACTTCTGATAAGGTTGGGCCTTGCGAATCTCCAGATCACCCAGCCAACTGC
>Ga0315298_1005768_pt1 | contig 17320 bp, 13 predicted proteins | sample WHS_1_MG_FD_203077 | JGI IMG/M metagenome (GOLD analysis project Ga0315298, IMG submission 203077) | Extremophilic microbial mat communities from Washburn Hot Springs, YNP, Wyoming, USA - WHS_1_MG | ecosystem: Environmental > Aquatic > Thermal springs > Hot (42-90C) | place: USA: Wyoming...
CAGGTTCAAGATGCTGTTGAGAAAATTCTCGTTGAGAATGGGCATTATAAAACAGCAAAAGCCTATATTCTTTATAGAGCTTTACACAATCAAATAAGAGAGCTTGTTGATAACTACTTAAACCAAAACACATGGCTTGTTAAAGAAAATGCAAATATGACTTATTCTTTGCAAGGCTTGCACAACTACATTTCTTCTAAAGTCGTTTCAGAATATTGGCTACATAGAATCTATTTAAAAAAGAATCCAAAAATTGCACAAGCTCATATAGATGGAGACTTTCATATCCACAACCTACAAATTCTCGGGGCGTATTGCATAGGCTGGGATTTAAGAGATTTGCTTGTTTCTGGATTTACAGGAGTAAAAGGAAAGATCTCATCAAAACCCGCAAAGCACTTTAGAGTAGCACTAATGCAAGCTGTAAACTTTATATTTACTTTAACTGGAGAAGCTGCTGGCGCTCAGGCTTTTTCGAATGTCGACACGTTGTTAAGTCCATTTATAAGGTATGATCATCTTGACTACAAAGAAGTAAAGCAGGCTTTGCAAGAATTTGTTTTTAATATGAATGTTCCAACAAGAGTTGGATTTCAAAGCTTATGCTGGGACGAGCCAATAATTATTAAAGAAAGAGGAAAAGTTAAAGTAATTGAAATTGGTAAACTTGTTGACCGTGAATTTGAAAAGCATCGTGATAGAGTAATTGAAAAACATCCTCAAAGTTATGCATTAGAGAATTATGATGATTATCAAGTTCTATCTTTTAATCCAGAAGGTAAAGCTGTTTGGACAAGGATTAAAGCGTTTGTAAGGCACAAAGTTCCTAAAAACTCTGAATTTGTAAAGATTAGAACAAACCGTGGCGAAGCAAAGGTTTCAAAAGCTCATTCTCTATTTAGTTTCTCGAAATTCAATGGCGAATTCAACCCAGTACCAAGATCAGCTGAGGACATTAAAATAGCTGATGATTATCGCAATTTGAACGAAGAAGACCACTTCATCGCCTTAAAGTCGTTGAAGGATCACAACACTAAAGAAGAAATAGACTTGGTTGAAATTATAGATGAACTTCCATATCTTCAAAAGAATGTTTTTGTTAAAATTAACCCAACACACACATTGCAAAAAATCAAAGAAAGGATTATTTTAGAACAACAGAGCCTTACTCCATTTTACAAGGAGTTTGGAATTAAGGATAGAGGAGTTTGGGAAAGCTGGTTGGAGAGAAAATCAATTCGCTACGATATTTGGAGAAAATATGGAGATCAAAATGCAAAAGTCGAATTTAAACTTAAAAATAGCGATATTTGGTATCCAAGGTTTCTAAATGGGAAACTACTAGAAGATTTTGTAAAACTTTGTGCTTGGTACATTTCTGAAGGTCATACAGGTATTTCAATACCTCTCTATGTTTCTCAATCACCTTCAAAAAACTCAAAAGAGATCATTGAGCTTTTGAAAGATTTAAACGCCCTAGGCCAAGTAGCTTATAATAAAGGTTATTCTAAAAAAGGAAGAAAGACTAAAACAGTTCTTAAGATAACTGGAAAAGGGCTTTTAGCAGAACTCGTTAGTAGAACCTGTGGCTTCTTGTCATTTAATAAAGTTATTCCATGGTTTATCTTTGACCTTTCTCCTAGATATCAGAGAATCTTTATTGAAACACTTCTGAAAGGAGATGGTGCAGAATATCCAAAATATTGGGAGTATTCGACTATTTCAAAAAAACTTAGCGCAGCTCTAAGCTTGCTTTTAGCCCAAAACAATTTTAGATTTGCAGTTTATACCCAAAGAAATAGTAGTTATAATGAAAACTGGCATGATATCTTTATAATTCGAATTTTCAAAGAAAATTCAAAACCAAAGAAAATATATTTTGTTAACGACTTTGAAGCTAGGATTTGCTTAGGAGTTGAAAAGTTTAACTACGATAAAGAGTATGAATATGATATCTCAGTTGATTTGCCACAAGAAAACTTTGTTGGAGGAGCTGGGCTACTAGTTTTTCACAATACACCTTTCTCAAATGTTACTCTTGATTTAACAGTTCCAAAGTTTATGGAGAATGAACAAGTAGTAATAGGAGGAAAACTAATGGATGAAACATATGGAGACTTTCAAGAAGAGATGAACATGTTTAATAAAGCATTTTTTGAAGTAATGACAGAAGGAGATGCAAATGGAAGAGTGTTTTCTTTCCCAATACCAACTATAAACATAACAAAAGATTTTGATTATGAAAGCGAGGGAGCAAAACAGCTTTTTGAAGCGACAGCAAAGTATGGCATTCCTTACTTCGCAAACTTTGTAAATAGCGATATGAAGCCAGAAGATGTTAGAAGCATGTGTTGCCATCTGAGGCTTGATACAAGAGAGCTTAAAAAGAGAGGAGGAGGTTTATTTGGAGCAAATCCTTTAACAGGTAGCATTGGTGTTATTACAATTAACCTCCCAAGAATTGGTTATCTTTCAAAAGAAGAATCTCAATTCTTTGAAAGGCTTGATGAGCTAATGGAATTGGCTAAAGAAGCTCTTCAAGTGAAAAGAGAATTCTTAGAGAAGTATACTGAAAAAGGACTTTATCCTTATTCAAAGTTTTATCTTAGAACGATTAAGCAAACTTTTGGAGAGTATTGGAAGAACCACTTTAGCACAATTGGTTTAATTGGGATGAATGAAGCATGCTTGAACTTCCTTGGTGAAAGTATAGCAACAGAAGAAGGGAAGAAGTTTGCTATAAAAGTTCTGGATCATATGAGAGAAAAACTAGAGGACTTCCAACTTGAAACTCAGCAAATATTTAACCTTGAAGCTACACCAGCGGAAGGTACATCTTATGATTTGGCATTAAAGGACAAACAAAAGTTTAAAGATATAATAGTTGCAAATGAAGAAGCTTACAAAAAGGGAGCAGAGCCTTACTATACAAATTCCTCTTTGCTTCCAGTAAATTATACCGACGACGTATTTGAACTTTTGAAGCATCAAGATGACCTTCAAATTCGCTACACTGGCGGAACAGTTGTTCATATATTCTTAGGAGAAAGCTTGCCTTCGGGTGAAGCAGTAAAAAGCCTTGTTAAAAAGGTCACAAGCAACTTTAAGCTTCCATACTTTACATTTACCCCAACATTTAGCATATGCCCAATACACGGCTACATAAAGGGAAAACATGAGTATTGTCCAATATGCGCAGAAAAAGGAATAAAAACAGAGTGTGAAGTTTACTCTAGAATTGTTGGTTATCTTAGACCAGTATCTCAATGGAACCCAGGTAAGCAGCAAGAATTCAAAGATAGAAAGACTTATGATAGAAGCCTTTTAGCTGAAGAGTGAACAAATGATTGAAATTGGCGGTTTTCAAAGAGTAAGCTTAATTGACTACCCAGGAAAAGTAGTTTCTATAATATTTACAATAGGCTGCAACTATAGATGCCCATTTTGCCAAAATAAGGATTTAGTGCTAAGAAACTATAAAAACCTAAGGGTTTATACCTACGATGAAATTTTTCAAAAACTAGACGAAGCAAAAAATTTTATAGACGGGGTAGAAATAACTGGTGGAGAACCAACAATTTGGGGAGAGGAGCTAATAGAGCTAATAAAAAAGCTAAAAAAATACGGCTTAATTAAGCTAGATTCAAACGGCTCAAACCCAGAAATATTAGAAAAAATTATAGCTCAAAAGCTCGTAGATTACATAGCTATGGACATAAAAACAAAGCTAGAAGAAAAGAAATATGCTAAAGCAATAGGCTTAAGCGAAGAAGCTATAAAAACAATTTTTCCAAAGGTGCTAAGAAGCATAGAGCTTATAAGAAATAGTGGCATAGACCATGAATTTAGAACAACAGTAGTACCAACGATAGTTGAGAAAAGCGATATAATTGAAATAGCTAACTACATAAAAGGAGAAAAATACGCTTTACAACAATTTGAGCCAAAGACCACTCTTAATCCAGAATTTGAGAAAATTAAACCTTATCCAAAAGAATTTTTCGAGGAAGTATGTGAGGAAATAAAGAACTTAGTAAGATGTGAGCTTAGGGTATAACTCCCTCGAAGCTTAGCCTTTCCTCGAAACAAAATCTGCTCCTTCTGAAAGGTAAGCAAACCAAAATGAAGGATAAAAATAAAAACCTTTCGCTTAAAAAACTAAGCGACCAAAAACTTTAAAAATAAGAACATAAAAAGAAAGATAGGGGTGAAAAAATGCCAAGAAAGAAGAAGAAGGAGGAATCTCAATCTGAGCAATCAGAACAACCTGCTCAATAGTTTAATTAGCAGTCTTTTCTTTTTCTTTTTTATTTTTTTGAAATAAAATATCTTAAAAATTGGATTCCATTCATTTTTATTCCTTTTTTGCATTCCTTTTCACAAAAATTTTTCAATTCTTCATTTCCAGGAGATATTAAAAATGGAACAGCATCAGAAGAATGTGCTTTTAGGCTACAAGGTGTTGCATGGTCACTTGTTATTGCAATTTTTACTTTTAAGCTCTTTATTTTTGAGAAGAATTCTTTATCTATTCTTTCTAAGCATTCCTTTTTTCCAATAGCATCGCCATCATGTCCAAACTCATCAGGCCCTTTTATATGCAAATAAACAAAATCACTCTGTTTTAATGTTTTTTTAACTAAATCTGCAAGCTTTGAATAGCTTTCTTCTTTTTGATTTGTTATTTTCATTCCAAGAAATCTTGCTATACCAATTTCAACAGGGGTTTGGGCTATTGCTGCAAATTTTATTTTATAGATTTTATTCAATTTCTCAAACTTTGGCAATCCCAGCGAAGGGTCTCTAAGCAAAAGTATATTTGCTTGCAGCAATCCTTTTTTCTTTCTTATTTCATTTACTCTAGATTTTTCCAAAACTTTTTTTGTTTCTTCTATAAATGAGTTTACAATTTCAGCTGAGAATTTTGCATCTTTTGATAAAGCTCTGCATTTTGTAACAGGAATTTCTTGCAATTTTTTTGCTTTTGATAAACCTTTAAACCTAGAATAAGCTTCATCTGTATTTGTTAAATTTGCACTTAGCTTAAACCTTGAGCTAAAGCAAACAGCACCTCTATAACCAAAAGATTTGAATCTAAAGCTTGCATTCTTTATTTTTATTCTGTTTATTTCTTTTTCAAGTATTTTTGATTCTTTTTGTGTTAATGTTCTCCCTACTCTTCGATCTTTTATTATTCCATTTTCTTCAGTTGCAAAGTTTGTTCTAAAGCAAAGATTATTGTTTTTTACTTTCATTCCAAGCCCAAGAGCTTCAAATGCTCCTCTACCCGTATAGCTTCCTTGTATTTTATAGCCAAGAAGCGTAAGAAGGGCTTCATCACTTTCTGGAGCAAAAGGTAAAACTTTTATTGTTCCATATTCACATTTTTTAGCAATTTCATTGATATTCTCTTTTCTCGCAGCTTCAAGAGGTGTTTTCCAATTAAGCTCTTTGCAAGGTCTATCAGCAGCACCATCAAGAATTACAAACAAATATCTCATAGATTTCTTTTTAGCTTTTTTTCTTTTTATTCCCTTTGCTTATAGGAATTTTTTTATTTGATTATTTCAAAAAGAAAACATGGAGCTAGAAAGTTTATATTTTGAGTTTCTAGAGTTTTTAAAGGAAAATTATATAAAAGAAAGTCAAAACTGGACTGGGGTGGAGAAAAATGTTAAGCTTTCTACTCTTGAAAAGAGTTTCGTGCATCAAAAAATTACCTTTTTTGAATTCTGCAGTATTTTGAGGGACCTTTTTTATTATAAAAGATTTTTATTTGAAAAAAATCAGAACCTTGATATTTGGGTCTCAAAAATTCTTTTAAAATTTTTATTGAAAAAAGAAGCAGCATTTGTAAAAAACAACAAAATATTTTTGAAAGGTTTTCCAGATATTTTTCTTCGAAGAAGAAACGAAAATGAAATAATCGAGGTGTTAAACAAAAAAATGAAAATAAACAAAAAGCTAACTTTTATAGAAAACCTAATCGGAAAAGAAAGATTTAAATGGAAAAAGGATTATGACCAAATTCCAATTTCTTTTAGCTCTTCAGTTTTTATAGCTTCAAAAATTTTTGACTACTTTCCAGTGAAAAAGAGACTTTTGCTTGTTGGAGACGATGATTTTAATTCGGTTATTCTTTCATTTTTAGAGCCAAACATACAAATAACAGTTGTAGATATTGATGCAGAGGTTTTAGAAACAATAGAAAGAATAAAAAAGAAGTATTCTCTGGAAAACATTTCAACAGAAAAATGTGATGTAAGGTATTCAAAACCAAAAAAGGATTTTTCAGGTTTTGTTATAAATCCACCTTATACTATTTCCGGTGTAAAAACTTTTTTTAATTTCGGTGATAAAGCTATAAAAGAAGGATTAGCTTTTTTGATTGTTGGAAATGAAAGTATAAAAAATAGATTTTTGCTCCTTCAAAAATTTTTCAATTCAAAGAATTTTATAATACGAGAAATAACTAACGGAAGAATATCCTATCCATTTAGAGGAATATTCAAAGAAGATATTTCTGATAAAAAGGAGTTGGAAAAACTTGGTTTAAAAATAAAAGGAGATTACCTTTTTGCATCGTTTTATGTACTGGAGAAGATTCCATGGAGGATAAAGAACAATGAAGAAAAAGGGATATACAACTATCTTTAGCTTTTTTTCAACAATTCTTCAATTCTGCAAAGTTCATTAAGTTTTGCAACTCTTTCTCCACCAATTGTTCCAGTTTTTATATAAGAAGAGCCAAAGGCTACTGCAAGATGGGCAATATAGTTATCGGTTGTTTCTCCACTTCTATGCGAAACAATTGTTTTTAGCTTATACTTTTCACATACCTTAAAAGCTTCAACAGTTCTTGTTAGATTTCCAACCTGATTTGGTTTGATTAAAACAGCGTTTGTTAAATGTTTCTTTGCACCCATTTCTATTTTCTTTGGATTTGTTGCATAAAGGTCGTCTCCAATTATCAATACTCTTTTTCCTACAGCTTTTGTAAGCTTCTTAAAAGAGTCATAGTCCTCTTCGTGTAATGGGTCTTCTAAAATCTGAATGTTGTTTTGCTCAACAAGCGCAACTAGGAAATCTATTTGCATATTGCTATCCAAGCTTCTGTTTCTATAAACATAGTTCTTTCCATCAAAGAAGAAGGTTGCAGCAACATCCAAACCAAGAGAAATGCTTGTTTTTCTTTCTTTTTCTACTTTTTCTTTTGCGATTCTTACCAAAGTCAATGCTGTAAAGTCATCGATAGCTGCTGTCCAGGCTTTTTCATCTTCTAATCCAATTGATTGATTTTTTAATAGATTTTGAAGTTGTTTTCCAGTTTCTTTGTGAACGAGAACATTCTCATAGCAGGCATCAAAAAAGCTTTTTGCATTTGAAGCAACTAAAAATTCTTGAATTGTTGTGCTATTGTTACTGTGCATTCCACCACCAAAGATATTTCCAAGAGGTTTTGGAATTGCAATTTTATTTTTAAGATTGAACTTTTTGTGGATGTATTCAAATAGTTCAATTCCTTCTTCCTTTGCGCTTACCTTTGCAATTGCAAAAGAAAATGCATTTGCAATGTTTGCTCCTATTAGCTCAAGATTGTTTGAAAGCTTTTCCAATTCAAGGTCTATATCTTTTTGTTGAGAACTTTCCATTCCAATAAATTTTTTCTTTATTTTTTCGAAGTTTTGTATTGCAAAATCTATTCCTTTTTTTGGAAAGCTTGGCTTTTCATTTTTTCCTACACTTGCACCACTTGGTGAAGAAGCAAAAGCTTCCGCTTTATCAGTTTTTACATTTACCTCGCAAGTAATATTCCCTCTCGAATCAAATATTTTCCTAACCTTTATTTCCTTTATTTTTCCCATGCTTCCACAATATTTTTTTAAATGAAAAAATTAAAAACTTTCCTATTCTATACTTTTTTCAATAAATTCTGAAATCTCGTGCACTTCAATTCCACCAAAGCTAGCTCTTTTAAGAACTAAATAGCATTGTGGACAAGCAGTTACAAGAATTTTAGCATCAGTATTTAAAGCTTGTTTTATTCTTTCTTTTGAGATTTCTGATGAGATTTTTGTGAAGTTTGCTTGAAGCCCTCCTCCTCCGCCACAGCAGAAAGAATTCTCTCTAGAAAACTCCATTTCAACCAATTCAAAACCAATAGCTCTTAGTATTTCTCTTGGTTCATCGTAAATATTTGAATACCTTCCAAGATAGCAGGGATCATGATAAGTTACTTTTCCTTCTAGTTTATTTTTTATTTTTAGCCTTCCTTTCTTTATAGCTTCACAAATTTTTTTTGTTGCGTGCTCGATTTTTATTCCTTCTCTTTCTATTTCATAAACTTTTTTGAAAGTATAAAAGCATGCTGGGCAATTTGTTATTATCTCTTTTACTTTATGCTTTTTTAATGTTTCAATATTCTTTCTTTTCAATTCTTCGAAGTCTTTTTCATAGCCAGCGTTTAAAACAGGTGAGCCACAACAATTCATATCTGGAAGCTCGATTATATCACAAATCTTTTCTAGTATTTTTTTATAGCTATTTTTTATATCCTTTAGATAAAAGCTTGTTAAGCAGCCAGGATAATAAAGAATATTTCCAAAAAGCATTAAATCACTCCAAGTAGCATTAGAAAAGCTATACAAATGAGCAACACACCAGCAATTAGATGGATTGTTTTGCTTATTTCTTCTCTCTTTTCTTGGATTTTTTCTATTTTTCCTAAGCCATAATAGATTAAAAAGGCAATAACTAAAATTGGTACAACTCCAAAAATGTTATAAACAATCAAATATGGTAAAGCTTCATTTGAAGTTATTCCATGTTTTGGTAAATAATCCAAAGTAAAGAAAACACTAAAGCCAGCCGAGCAAGGCATTTCACCAATAGAAGCAAGAATACCAACAAGTATTATCGCAGGTATTGTAGCTTCTTGTGTAAATTTGAATATATAGTTTTTTATATAATCTGGAATTTCCAAAGAAAAAATGGCCTTGTAAAAGAAGAAGTCTTTGATTTCTAGAGCACCCCAAATAATAAATAGGATTATCAAAATTCCCCTTATACTTGTTATTACACTTAGCGGAATATTAACTAAACCAAGCATAAAAACAAGGTATGTAAGAAACATTGCAAAACTATATAAGAAGCTTGCCATTAGGATTCTTTTTCTCGACATTACTATAAGTTGAGAAATCAGAAAAAGCAAAACACTTATTCCGCAAGGGTCTGCGATTCCATCCATTAATCCAACAACCATTGAAGCAATCCAAGGGTTATCTAGCACTTTTCCACCTTTTAAATATTATAAAAATTAAGATACCAGCAACAAAGATCAAAGCCAAACCAATTAAAATAAAGTTATTATTTGAAGTTGGTGGCGAAATTATTTCAGAGTTTTGAGAATATGCAAATCCCAAAAAAGCTTTGTCTCCGATAATTGTTAAAGGTACTCCAAGCTGATTTTCTGAAATGTTAAACCTTTTTGCAGCATCTAAAAGTAGTTGCTGGTTTGTTTGATTGTAATAAACTTCAAGTTCAATAAGCTTCAAATTCTTTGAGAATTGTTGATTGCTCAAAATATTTTTCCAAAAATCACGTTCTTGAGCACAATGTGGACATGTTGCTCCATAAAAAAGTATAACACATACTTTTCCTTCTGAGGAAAAATTACCAACAATGCAAGGGTATTGAGAAGGATTTTGGATTGTTTTGTTTAAATAAGAAAGCAAATTGTTGCTATAGCCGATATCGATTGCTCTAGCAATTTGAATGAGCAAAATGAATAATAAAAGGTTAGCAGCAGAAAAGATTATCTGGAATCTTTTCACCAATCTCACCAAATGGATTTCCATACCTTCTTATTCTTTCAACCATTTCTTTATTTATTTCTGTTCCTTTTCCATTCTCTATAGCTTTTGCTCTTAATTTTTTGATTATTTCTGGAATATTAATTTTTACTGGGCAAACTTCTTCACACGCTTTGCATGTTGAACAAAGGAAAATTTTTTCAAAAAGTTCATCGCCTTTTGAATTTGGAAAAGCTTTTATCAATCCAATACCACCAAAGAAATTTTCTAGTCCATACTCTTCAAGAATTGTTCTAAACACTGGGCAGTAATACAAGCACCTTCCGCAGTTTATGCAATAAAGTGCTTCCTTAAAATCTTTTAAAAGTTCGCTTCTTCCATTATCTACCACAACAATATCTACCTCTTTTGCGCCATACATTCCATATATTTTCTTTTCTTGTATATCAGCAGTATTACTTGGAGCTGAAATTACTGTTATTCTTGAAGGTAAAGAACCAGTTGCAAATAATGATTGAAGCTTTGCAAGAAAAGTAGCTTCTTCAAGATTTTCGCAAATTTTTTCAATGCTTGTAATAACTATATGCTTTTCAAGAAGAGAAGTCCAAGAGACATTTGCTTCATTTTCAACTAATACAATGCTACCCTCAGCAGTAAAGAAGTTTGCTCCAGTTATTCCTATCCTAGCATCTTTTATTTTTTCCTTTATATAATCTTTGACAAAACTAGCAACTTCTTCTGGAGTTTTTGCTTCTACTCCAAATTTTTCTTTTAATACCTTTGACATTTCTTCTAAGCTTAAAGATAGGGCGGGCAAAACAGGATGCGAAGCTCTTTTTCCACAAATCTCAACCAAAAAGTCTCCACAATCAGTTTCAGTTACTTCTATTCCATTTTTCCTTAAATTTTGCTTTAAGAAAATTTCATTTGCAACATTAGATTTTGATTTTATAACTTTTTTTTCATTTCCAATGATCTCAAGGATTTTTTGATTTGCTTCCTTTGCATCCTTAGCAAAGTAAAAATTTATTTTATTTTTTTGAAAGTTTTCTTCAGCAGTTTTTAAAAGCTCAAACATTTTTCCAATATTCTTTTCTCTAATCTTTCTAGCTTTTTCTTTCGCTTCCTCTAAAGATTTTTGAATTTTAGTAATCTTATTTGAATAATTTTCAAAAGTAAGCAGAAAAGCTTCCTTCTCCTTTTCCTTCCCTTTTAAAATTTCTTCTTCATCAATCACATTAATTTTAAGAATCATTTGTTTTTATTTTTTTTATTTTTTAGAACAAAATGGAAATTAGAATTAGCTTTGCAATAACTGCTTTTCTAAGTTTTTTGTTACTTCTTTACCGATTTCTCTTTCAATTTTTTCCCTTTCTTTTTGAAGGAGTAGTGATCTTTTTAGTTGGTTTATGTTCTTTATTCCAATGTTAAAAAGCCTTCTTGCTCTTACTCTTCCAATTCCTTGAAGTGTTGTTAGCTCTATAAGCTCTTCTTTTATTCCTTCTTTTACTCTTATCCTAAGCTTTAATGCTTCCCTAACATTTAGCTTTTTTAGCTTTAGAAGCTCAGCATAAGAATAAAGCATCCAGTCTAAGTTTGTGAGCTTTGTGAAGAAAGCACCAGGAGTTGTTGAATAATCTTCGACTATTTTGTTTTCTTCAACTTCATTTATCCAATCTTCAATCATTAATGTAGTTGCAACTATCTTTATTGGGTCATCAACTTCATATTCTTCATCAAAAAGTTCTTTTAATTCATAAAACTTTGCTATTGCTTTATTTTCATTTTTTGGAGAAACGAATGGCTTAAGCTCGAAAGTATTTATAGCTCCAAAAAGTATTTCTTCCCAATTTTTTCCTTTTGTTTTTTCAATAGAGTTTAGCATTAAACGAGCTGATAGAGGGTCTATATAAAGCTGGTTTACCCTTCTTCCTTCTTTTGTTGCAAAAAGGTAGTTATTTACTTCTTCAATAAACTTCCATTTTTTAAGTTTTTCAATTACTTCAAAAATTGTTTCTTTTATCTCTTCAGCACTCCCATATTGAAATCCAAAAAATGTTTTTTCAAAAAATTTTACAATTTTATTTTTATCGTTTAGCATGCTGCAGATTAAAGCAAGGACATGGGTTCTGAGTAAAGGTTCATAGCCGAGTTTTGAGGTTATTGGTTCTGGAGGAAGGTTTAAATATTCTTGAAGCTCTTCAAGCTTAAACCTTGATTTAGCAATTAGCAAAGAAACTCCATAAGTATCATAATCTGGTCTTCCAGCCCTTCCAAGAAGCTGAATTATTTCATTTGTTCCAAGTGGTTGAACTCCAATATCTTCATCATATCTTGAAAGGTTGCAAATTGCAACAGTATTTGCTGGCAGATTAACACCCAAGCCAAGAGTTGTTGTTGAACAGATTACTTTTATTATCCCTTTTTTGAATCCTTCTTCAACTTCTTTTCTTTGTGAATTTAAAAGTCCAGCGTGATGAAATGCAACACCTCTTTTTATGAGCTCGCTTAGCTCGATACATTGTCTTGTAGGCGAATTTAAAGCACCTAATACCCTTTTACTTATTTCTTCTGCTTCTTTCTTTTCTTCTTCTTTTAAAAACTTTTTTGTTATTTCACTAAGCTTTTTTGCAGAAGCTTCAGCATTTCTTTTGCTTGAATAGAAAAATAAAACTTGTTTTCCCTTGCTTAATACATAATTTGCTATATTTTGCTCTGGGTCTTTTAAATCACCAACATTCTCCTTTGAATTTTCAAAATATATTTTTCCATTATAGTAAACACCTTTATAAAGCTTAACTGGTCTAAAATCACTTTCAACACATTCAGCATTTAGCCAAGAAGCAATATCCCTAGAATTTCCAATCGTAGCGCTTAAAGCGATTATTTGCATTTTTTTGTTTAGCTCTTTAAGCTTCGTTATTAAAATTTCTAATGTTGTTCCCCTTTCAATATCATCAAGCATATGGATTTCATCAAAAACAGTACAAGCAATCTCATCAACCCAATCTATTCCATGCCTTATTAAGCTATCAAATTTTTCTGTTGAAACAAAAATTAAATCATAGTTTCTTAAATAAGGGTCAGCACTATCATAGTCTCCAATACTCATTGCTATTCTTAGCCAAGGATAGTTTTTTGAAAATTCTTCATACTTCTCGCGAACAAGAGCACGCATTGGAGCAACATATACCCCTTTTCCTTTTTTTCTTATTATGTTGTTTAGAAGAGCAATCTCAGCGATTATTGTTTTTCCAGAAGCAGTTGGTGAAGAAACAACTAAATTTTTTCCTTCAAGAAGCCCTTTTTTTATCGCAAGTTCTTGAGGTGGAGTTAGCTTTTTTATCCTTAAGCTTAAACTTTCAAATATTTCGTTTGGAATTTTTCCTTTTAGCTCCTCTATATTCATGTTTCTTTTTGAGATTTGTGAAATAAATCTCTTACTCATAAACAGAAATATAAATAAAAACAAAGAAGATAAGAAATTATGAAAGTTTTTGTTGTTGGAGATTTACATGGAGACTACGAAAGCTTCAAAAATGCTGTAAAAATTTTTGATGAAAATAAGAAAGAAGGGGACATTTTAATTTTCTTAGGTGATTACGCTGATCGTGGTCCAAATGGTGTTGAGATTATTTCGGAGCTTTTTAAGCTTTTAAAAATAAGAAAAGATATTGTAGCTCTAAAAGGGAATCATGAAGACTACTCAAAAGATGGAGAACCAAGATTTTACCCCTGTGATCTAATAAATGAGGCAAATGCAAAGATAATTGGAGGATGGGAAACTTTTTGGAAAGAGACTTTTCAAAATTTCTTAGAATACCTTAAACCCGCTTTCATTATTGGAAAAGTTTTGTTTGTTCATGGTGGTATAAGTAAGAAGATTCAAAGTAGAGAAGAGCTTTTTAAAAAAGAGAACGAAGAAATTTTGTTGTGGAGTGACCCTTATGATGGAGAAGGAGAGATACCAAGTTCAAGAGGTGCGGGTGTAGAATTTGGAGAAGATGTAACAAACAAAGTGCTTCAAAAGCTTAATTTAAGACTTATAGTTAGAAGCCATCAACCAAACAAAGCAGCTGATGGAGAACCATTCTTTGAACATTCTGGAAAAATAGTTACAATCAATTCTTCTATATTTTATGGAATACCTTTTATGGTTTTAGTTGACCCAGAAAAAGCCAAAATTGAAAAAGTTGTTCGCTTAATAGATAAAGACAAGCTTAAAGTTTTTTAAGCATATATGGGCCAAAGAGGGAGTAACCAAGCTTTCTATAATATTCTCGAACCCCAATACCACTCATAACAAAAATTTTGCTTAAACCAAATTCCTTTTTTGTTATTTCTTCTGCTTCTTTTAAGAGCTTTTTTCCAAATCCACGATGCTGGAATTCTTTAATGGGTTGTTCACCGATTCCAAGGACTTCTCCATAAACATGAAGCTCTCTAACTCCAGAGGAGTCTTCTAAAAAGTTATAAGCGATTCTATTTCCAGGAATTCTTAGTCTTAGAAAACCAATTAAAATATCATTTTCAACATCTTCAAAGCTTAAAAAGATCTCTTTTCCAAAAGATGCTTCATAATCATAGCGAAGAAGCTCAACATTTTTGAAGTCTACTCTTTTTCCTTCTCTTAACCTTATTCCGACTTCTCTACTTCTTATCTCTCTTGGCTGAAATCCTTCTTCCTTTAGCTGTTTTTCAGCAATTTGCCTAAGGTTTGTATGCTTTGGGCCAGCAACAATAAGTTTTGAAGGAATATCTCTATCAATTCTCATTACCCTGCAATATTTTGGAACAACCTTTAAGATTTCTTTTATAACTTCTATAGCTTCTTCATCATTGTAAGCATTTGCCTTTCCTTTTTTCCACTCTTCATAGATCTCTGTTCCTTCTAAAATTAACAAAGGATAAAGCTTAAGCATATCTGGCCTAAACCTTTGGTCTTCAAAAAGCTTTTTTGCGATTTTTATATCCCTCTTTTTATCGCTGTAAAGACCAGGCATCATCTGATAAAGAACCTTAAGATAGTTATCCTTGCAATTTGCAGTTGCATCAACAACATCTTTTACTTTGTGACCACGCTTAACAATTTTATAAACTTTATCATCAAGAGTTTGAACTCCAAGCTCTATCCTTGTTGCTCCAAGAGAAAGAAAATTTTTAACATCTTCCAATTTACAAAAATCCGGTCTTGTCTCAAAAGTTATTCCAATAGCTCTATGCTTTGCTGTTTCATTTCTTTTAATCGCTTCTTCTAATGTTTTTGAATCTTTTCCATTTAAAGCATCAAGAGTTCTTTTTACAATCCTTCTTTGCTCTTTTAAGCTTCTATAGTTAAAGGTTCCGCCTTGGAAAATAATTTCACATTTTTCAGCATTGTGTCCAGTAACGCTTAATTGCCATATTCTTAGCTTTGTTATTTTATAAGGGTCATAGCCACATTGCCTTGCTCTTAGCGAGGAAGGTTCTTCACCAGTATAGCTCTTTGGAGCATTTTTTGAGCTTGGGCAATAAGTGCAAGAAAAAGGACAAGAATTTTTTGGATCGAGCATTATAGCAATTACAGCAACTCCAGAAATGTTTCTTGTTGATCTTATTTTTAAAAGCTCAGTTTCTTCTTTTGTTGGTTTTCTTAGCTTAGAAAGCTCTTCGAATATTAAGCTATTTTTTACTACTCCATTTAGCCTATTTTTGCTTAGCTTTTGTTTAGCTTCTGCAAGCTCTTCTTTTGTTTTTATTTTTCTTTTTAGAATTAGCTTAGCTATTTCTTTTGCAATCTTTCTAGCTTCCTCATTTTCTTGCATAAATAAATTTAGAAAAAAAGATAAAAAAAGTTTTAGACTAAGCTAAGAAGCTTGACTTCCTTCTTGAGTTTGAAGCTTTGCTTGGGGCATTGGTATTGGAGGGGTTAAACCAACTGGAAGCGAAACCAATGTTCCATTTGCTCCACAAACAAAGTTTATTGTATTTATTACTGTTTCTGCGAACTCAATTGGCAATCTTTTCTTTTCTTTCCACTCCTTTTCTATATTAGCAACAACCTTTTTCTCTTCTTTTGCTTGTAAGTTTCCTGTTATTGTTAAATGTCCAATATCCTCTTTTTTACCCTGGTAAGTTACTTCAAACGCATATTCAACTTCAACTTCTTCTCCACTTGTTTTTACATTTTGTATGTTTATGTTGAACTTTACCCCAGTTATAGCTTCGTTGCTCTTCCTCTCAGCTTCCACTCTTGTTATCCTAGTCGAGGTTATCATTTTTTCACCGACCATAAAAATTTAATATTAATATTGTGAATAATTTTCATGACAAACCTAAAATATTTAATCTTTTTTCTTTTATATTCTTTCCTATTTGTAAAAGCAAGTTTTAAAGATTTGTATTTAAATACTAGCGTTTACCTTCTAAAAAATGGAAGTGCAAATGTTGTTGAAGTTGTAACAATTTTTGTAAATGGAAGCTCGATGAAGGATTATAATATTGCAAAGAAAGCATTGAATCTAACTATAACAGATTGGAGGGCTTTAACTGGAAGTAATTTTCTTATGCCACATGTATTCGATAAAAGCTATTATAATTTTTATTTCTCACCAGAGGCATTGATTTCTTATGGTAATTTTGGTATTGCAAAAATAAGAATTAGCTACACAATTGATAATGCAACAACATTTACTTTAGTAGCTCCAAGGTTGTTTAAATATGTTGTTAATCCAAAAATTTTTAAATTTGAATTAGGTAAAAGTGGTCCTGTTTTGAGCGATAATACTTCTCTTTCAATTTTTCTTCCAAACGGTGCGATAGTAGAAGATGTGTTTCCAATTCCAGATAATCAAATTCCACTTGAAAAAAACTTTACAATACCTTCACTAGTTTGGAATTCTGGAGAGCCACTTTCTTCATTTACATTGGTTTTTTATCTAAGGGAAGAAATGCAAACAGAAATTTTTGAATTTATAAAAAGTGTTGAAAGTGCTTTTGTAAAATTTGTTTTCTCTTTTGAAGGCTCTGTTTTATTGCTTTTAATTTTGCTTCTTTTAATTTTTTACTCTTTGAAAAAAAGAAGAAAGGTTAAGTAAAAAATTCTTCAATTTCTTCTCTTTTTATTCCAAGTATTTCATCAACATTTTCTTTTTCAAAAATCTTCTTAAACAATTCAACATAAGTTTTTGCTTCTCTTCTGTTTGTATGGCAAGCATTTGCAATTTTTTTCAACAATTCTTTTTCTTCTTCTCTTTTTTCTTTTGTCATAGTTAATCTTTTTATTACACTTGGGTAAGAATAGAGTTTTCTAAATTCTCCAACTTTTAAAGCAAAAGCAAGAAAAGAATAGATATACCTTTGATACCCATAATAATTTCTTCTTATTATCCTTTTTTGATACATGTCTATTTTTGAAAGAACTTCAAAAGCTTCAGAAATTTTTTCTTTATTATTTGTTACATTTGTTATATTTTCTTCGACCCAATTTATTAACATATCAAGGTCAACATCAGCTAAGCTTATAGCAG
>Ga0315298_1005771_pt1 | contig 17314 bp, 16 predicted proteins | sample WHS_1_MG_FD_203077 | JGI IMG/M metagenome (GOLD analysis project Ga0315298, IMG submission 203077) | Extremophilic microbial mat communities from Washburn Hot Springs, YNP, Wyoming, USA - WHS_1_MG | ecosystem: Environmental > Aquatic > Thermal springs > Hot (42-90C) | place: USA: Wyoming...
CGCGCAGTACGCGGCGATAGCCAAGGCTTCTTCGGCCACGAAGCCCTCGCCCAACTGCTCGACCGTCTCGGCGGCAGGCGCGGCCGAGGCCGCCAGCTCTACGGCACGCTCGACCGACTGACCGCACTCGTGCCAGCCGTCTCTGGTCCGCAGGAGGTCCAGCGCGTCGACAATGGCTGACTGCAAGGACATGCCCTCAATGATGCCGCTGATGATGGCGGCGAACGTGCCGCCCGCCAGGTAACTTGACGGATGCCCGTGCGTGATCGCGGCCGCCTGGCAGCCGAGGTCGAACGCTTGTCGTCCCGTCCAATACAGGCCGATCGGCGCCACCCGCATCACGCCTCCGCAGCCCTTGCTGTTGTTGAGCGGGCGGTCGATCTGGCCCATTTCGCCGCTCTCGAGGGCGGTCAGGCACGTTGTTCCGGGCGAGCGCGACGCGTGCAATGCCGCCAGGCCAATCAGCCAACCATCGTCGGGCTTGTCAGGGCGGCCCCAGGCAAAAGGTGTCCGCTCTCGCCTGCCCTGCGTGTGCAACCAACGCAAGTAGGCGCGGTGAATGACCATTGCCACATTGCGGATCCCCTTGTCCTGGAACCTCGCTCTGGCCCTCAGTATGGCCTCGGCCGTGAACATGGTCATTTGGGTGTCGTCACTGATTCGCGCTTTGCCGTCGATCAGCGCCAGGTCCTGGATGCCATCGGGGCCATACTTCGCCCGGATCTGATCCAGGGAAAGGAATTCGACTGGATAGCCCAGCGCATCGCCCACAGCCCCGCCCAGGAGGCAACCGGCGAAGTGTTCGATGTCGCGTTTGGCACATATCCTCTGTTCAGTCATGATGATAGGGAGTCAGGATAAGGCATGTTCGCCCGGACAATCATCCTGACACCTTCTCTCAAAACGGCGTAAACTCGGCGTCGGCGCCGCGGGCGGGGCCGGGGCCTTCGCCGTCGCCGGCGTAGGGCTCCGGCGCCATCGAGAGGTTGTCGAAACGAGTGCTCCGTTCGTCGAAATGCAACTTCACCGTCCCGGTAGGGCCGTTCCGCTGCTTGGCGATGATCACCTCCGCCACCCCCGGCTCGTCGTTCGGATCGTAGTAGGCCGGCCGGTGCAGGAGCATCACCACGTCCGCGTCCTGCTCGATCGCGCCGGACTCGCGCAGGTCACTCATGCGGGGACGGTGCCCCTCGCGACCCTCCGGCGAGCGGTTCAGCTGGGCCATGGCAATGATCGGGATATGCAGCTCCCGGCCGAGGGCCTTCAGGCCCCTGCTGATGATCGCGATCTCCTGCTGGCGGCTCTCGGCGCCGGGGGTATACATCAGCTGGAGGTAGTCGACGAAGACGGCCTTGATCTTGTGCTGCAGCCGCAACCGCCGGGCCTTGGCCCGCAGCTCCAGCACCGTCATGCCCGGCGTGTCGTCGATAAACAGCGGGGCGTTGCGCAGCTCGTCGCAGATCATCTGGAGCGTGCGGATCTCGTGTTCGTTGAGCATCCCGCGGCGAAGCCGGTGCGAATCGACCCGCCCCCGGCTGCACAGGATCCGCTGGGCCACCTGCTGGCGGCTCATCTCCATCGAGAAAAACGCCACCGGACTGTCCGGCAGATTCACCGACATGTACTCCGCCAGGTTCAAACCGAAGGCGGTCTTACCCATGCTCGGCCGCGCGGCCACGATGATCAGCTCGCCCGGCTGAAGGCCGCTGGTCATGTCGTCCAGTTCCAGGAAACCGGTCGCCAGGCCGGTGATGTAGTCGCCCTCGCGGTCCTGGATCTGCTGGAAGGTCTGTTCGAGCAGTCCGGAGATCTCCACCGCCTCATTGGAGACCCGCTGCTCGGTCACGGTGAAGAACTTCTGCTCGGCCTTGTCGAAGATCTCGGCCACCTGCTCGCGGGCGGCGTAGGCCTCGTCGACGATCTCGCCGGACGCCTGGATCAAATCGCGCAGCATCGACTTGTCGCGGACGATGGCGGCGTAATATTCGGCGTTCGCGGCCGACGGCACCGACTGGGACAATTGGATCAGGTACTCGACTCCGCCGATCTTTTCCAGCACCCCGCGACGGGTCAGTTCGTCGCGGAGGATCACCAGATCGACCGGGGAGCCTTTGTCGTACAGGTCCAGGAGGGCTTCGTAGATCAGCCGGTGCTCGGGCTGGTAGAAGCGCCCGGCCATGTGCTTCGGGATCATCGGGATCACGTAGCCGATCGCCTCGCGATCCAGCATGAGCGAGCCGAGGAGGCTCATCTCGGCCTCGATATCGTGAGGCGGCACCCGATCGGTCCAGCCGGGCCGACCGACGGCGGCGGCCTGACCGCCGGCCTGGCCTTCGGCGGCCTGGGTCGGGGCCTCGTTACGGGTTTTGGGTGGGCTGCTCATCGGCGGTCCCGTCACTTTCCGCGGATTCAGCCTCCTGGGTTTCCGTTACCTGATCCTGACTCCGGACGACCGTCACCTTGACCTCGGCATCGATGTCCTCGCCCAGGTGCATGACCACGGTGTACTCACCGACCTGCCGCAGGGCATGTTCCATGCGGACCTGACTGGGCTGCACATCGGCATGGCCGGCCTCGGCGAGCTTCGCGACGATGTCGCGGGCCGAGACCGAACCATACAGGTGACCTTCCTCGTTGGCCGCCGCGGCAATGGTGATCGAGGTGCCGGCCAGCCGCTCGGCGAGCGTGCGCAGGGCCGCCCGGCGCAGCTCCCGCTCCTTGGCCAGCTGCTCGCGCACCTTGGCCGCCGCCCGCATCGCCTCGGGCGTCGGCACCGAAGCCAGCCCGCTGGGCAGCAGGTAGTTCCGGGCGTATCCCGCGGCCACCTCCACCACGTCGCCGACCTGGCCGAGGTTGTCCACGTCCGTCATCAAAAGCACTTTGGTCTTCATGAGTCCAGCCTACCTCCAGCGGCCAGGCCAAGCCTGCCGCCCATGTCATGTCTGTCTGCGTGCTTCTTCACCGCGCACTCTGCGCCTCCGCGGTGAAATCTCCGAGCCGAGCTGACCGCCTGTCAGCCCACGAACGGCATCAGCGCCAGGAAGCGGGCCCTCTTAATGGCCCGGCGCGCCTCGCGCTGGCACTTGGCGCAGTTGCCCGTCCGCTTGCGACTGAGCATCTTGCCCTGCGCGGAGACCATCTTGGACAGCGCCTGGAGATCCTTGTAGTCGATCCGGGCGTCTCCGCCATGGCAGAACCTGCACCGATTCCTGTCCTTCTTGCCGAACGCCTTTGCCATCGAGTTACTCCTCCGACACTCCGCAAACAACCGTTAATCGTCAACTGTCAACCCTCAGCCGCACCCGCCGCCGCGGAATGAACCTCGCGCCGGACCAGGCACGGCACGCATTCGGACGCCGCGTTCCCTCAGAACGGGATGTCGTCCGTGGGCCCGGCCGGCTCGGGGCCGTCGTAGCTCGGGGCTGCATCGGCCGGCGCCGCCGCGGCCGGCTCCTGCGCCGCCCGCGGGGCCGGCGGGCCGCCGCCGGGGCCTCGTTCGCCGGCAGGTCCCATGAACCGGAAGTTTTCCACAACCACGGCGTGCTTGCTCCGCTTCTGGCCGTCCTGGGTCTGCCACTGCTGGAGCTGTAGACGACCTTCGACCAGAACCGGCCGGCCCTTGGCCATGTACTGACTGAACGTCTCGGCCGACTTGCCGAAGACGCTGCAATCAATGAACATGACCTCTTCCTTCATCTGCCCGTCCTGACCCCTCCAGCGGCGGTTTACCGCCAGACCGAAGTCTGCCACGGCCGTGTTGTTGGCCGTGTACGACAACCGAGGATCCCGGGTCAGGTTCCCGACCAGAATCACCTTGTTATAGTTCGCCATCGCTGTTCACCTTCGCCAGTTTGGGTACTCTCCAACCCCCGTAAGCCTCCGGTCAGGCGACGTCTTCGGTCGACGCGGCCGGTTCCGCCTCCACAGCCGGCTCGCCGGCGCTCTCACCGACCGGCGACGCCTCGGGCGGCGGCTCGGCCGGCGCCGGTTGCGCTTCCGGTTGGGGCGGGGCGGCGTATTCGCTCTTGGGTACCTCGTCGACTCGCAGGACCAGCACGCGGAGCACCTTCTCGGACAGTTGCACGTCCCGCTCGATGCCGGCCACCTTGTCCGTCGGCGCGTTGAAGTACGTCAGCCAGTAGCTGCCTCGCTTGCTGCCGGCGATCTCGTACGCCAACCGGCGGTCCTCCCACTTGCGGCAGATCAGGATCTCGGCCTCCGCGCGCCCGAGGATCCGCCGGATCTCGGCCTCCATCGCCGCCGCATCGGCGGATGCCTGCACGTCCATCACGAACATTGCCTCATACAGTTTCAAATCCTGCCTCCTTTGTCTCTTATTGCGGCTCCGTCTTCGCGTCGGGGCTGCTGTTGTACCGGTTCATGGCGGCGTCGGGTCCTTCGGTCAACCAGCATTCGGCCGCCTGTGCCGCCACCCGCACGGCCGCCTCGATCGGTTCGCGCTCCTGCGGGCCGAACGGGCTGAGCACGTAATCGACCGCGTCATCGCCCGCCGGCCTGCCGATGCCGATGCGGACGCGGGCTATGTCCTCACTTCCGAGCCGGTTGATAATGTCTCCCAGCCCTTTGTGCCCGCCCGCCGATCCCTTCGCCCTCACCCGGACCCGACCGACCGGCAGGTCCAAGTCGTCGAAAACTACCAGCAGGTCCGCCGTCTCCAGCTTATAAAACTGCACCACCTCCAGGACCGCCTGCCCGGACCGATTCATGAACGTCATCGGTTTGAGCAGCCCGACCGTCTGCCCCGCAACCCGGCCGCGGCCGAAGGACCCGCTGCCCTCGACCGTCATGCCGATCGACCACCGGGCCGCCAGCAGATCGACCACCATGAAGCCCAGGTTATGCCGCGTCCGCTCGTACTGCCGTCCCGGGTTGCCCAGACCGACGATCAGCTTCATGCGCCTGCCCCGGCCGCTTCTGTTGGCGGTCCCGCATGCCCGTTACGCCTCCTCGGCCTCCTCTTCCTCAACCTTGCCGCGCGTGATGACTTCAGGCTCCATCGGGGCGGCCTCGCCTTCGGCCACCGCCGCCTCCGGCGCCGGCTCCTCGCCCAGCACGCGGCAAACGCAGATTACCGTGTCCGGATCGCCGGTCGCGACGATCCCCTCGGGCAGCGGCACGTCGCGAATGTGCAGGGCCTGGCCGACCCCGAGATCCGCCACGTTCACCCGCAACGACTCGGGGATCTGGGTGACCACGCACTCGACCTCCATCTCCGAGAGCACCTGCTCGAGCACGCCGCCCTCGGCGGCCCCCTTGGGCGTGCCGCGCAGAACCACCTGCACGTTGACCTTGACGCGCTCGTGCAGATCGACGCGGGCCAGGTCCACGTGGATCATGCTGCTGCCCAGGTGGTCCCACTGCACGTCCTTGACCAGCACCTGCTCGCTGGCCCCTTCCAGATCGATCGTCAGCACGTGGGTGCCCTTGCGCAAGGCCTGCTCCAGATCGTGCGCCGGCAGCACAACCGCCACCGGGTCCTGCTTGTGCCCGTAGATGATGCCCGGCAACCACCCGGTCGCCCGGATGCGCCGACAGGCCTTCTTGCCTCTCTCGTTTTCCCGGCGGGTCTTGCCGCCGATCGTGATCGTCATCGTTTCGCTCATCCTGCCGCTCCTGTCTGCAATCCTCGCAGGGGGTACCCCTGGAAATCGTTACTTGATAAACAGAATGCTCACCGATTCGTTCCGGTGGATCCGCCGAATCGCCTCGCCGAACAGCGGCGCCACGCTCAGCACCTTCAGGTTCGCCAGGCTCTGCCGCGTCGCCTCGCTGATCGGAATCGTGTCGGTCACCACGATCTCGTCGATCGGGGCGCCCGCCAGACGCTCGACCGCCGGACCGCACAGCACCGGATGCGTCGCCGCCACGCGGATCGACCGGGCGCCCTCCTTCTGTACGGCAACGGCGGCCCGCGTGACCGTGCCGGCCGTGGCAATCATGTCGTCCACCATGATCACGTCTCGCCCCTTGACGGAGCCGATGATCGTCTGCACCAACGCATCGCTGCCGCTGATCCGCCGCTTGTCGATCACCGCCAGCTCGCAGTGCAGCTTCTCGGCGTATCCCCGGCTGCGCTTGACGTTTCCGACGTCCGGCGACAGGAAGACCGGGTCCTTGACGTCCAGGCTCTTGAAGTATTCCAGGAACACCGGCTCGGCCAGCAGGTGGTCCACCGGAATGTCGAAGAAGCCCTGGATCTGGGCGGCGTGCAGGTCGATCGCCAGAACGCGGTCGGCCCCGGCCGTCGTGATCAGGTTGCTGACCAGTTTCGCGGTGATCGGCACGCGGCCCTCGTCCTTGCGGTCCTGCCGAGCGTACCCGAAGTACGGCACTACGGCGGTCACCCGCCGCGCCGAAGCCCGCTGGAGGCAGTCCACGAAGGTCAGCAACTCCATCAGGTTCTCGTTCACCGGGGCGTTCGTGCCCTGCACGATGAACGCGTCCCGCCCGCGGACGTCATCGACCAGTTTGACGATCAACTCGGAGTCCGGGAAGTTCTCGACGTGGGCCCGGCCGATCGCGATCCCCAGATAATCGCAGATCCGCTCCGCGAAGACCCGGTTGCTGCGTCCCGAGAATACCTTCAAGCCGTCCATTGCATCCGTCCGTTTCTGTCCGGCCCCCGCGGGCCCGGCGGGCGACGGCCCACCTTATTTCTTCCTCGGCGCCTTGCGCCGCGTCTGACCGCGATGGTTCGCCTGGGTGTCCTGGCGGCTGACCACCGAGCCGGGGCCCACGTGCGCGCCGGGCGGCACCTGGAGCGGCGCCACCAGAATGGCCCCGTTGCCGATGTACGCGTTGTCGCCGATCTCCGTGTTCTGAATCCGCTTGCCGTCGAAGTTCGCCACGATCGAGCCGGCCCCGATGTTCACGTTCCGCCCCGCCTTCGTGTCCCCGACGTAACTCAGATGCCGCAGCCGCGTGCCGTGGCCCAGCACGGTGTTCTTGACCTCGGTAAAGACCCCGACCACCACGTCGTCGGCCAGCACGGTTCCCTCTCGCAGGTATGCGAACGGGCCGATGCTGCAACGCTTGCCGATCTGCACCCGACCGTGGATGTACGTGAACGGGTGGATGACCGTGTCCTGCCCGATCTGGGCGCGGGCGTCGATCCACGTGTTGCTCGGATCCACGACGGTCACGCCATGGCTCATCAGGTTCTCCTGGATCCGTTCCTGCATGAGCTTCGAGACCAGCGAAAGCTGCTGGCGGCTGTTCACGCTGATGACGTCTTCGGGTGCCACGGCCGTGATCGCCACCGCCTTCAGGCCCCGGGCGATCATGATCGCAAGGGCATCCGTCAGGTAGTACTCGTTCTTGACGTTGTTCGGCCGGACGCTGTGCAGGGCCTCCAGCAGATGGTCCGTCCGGAAACAATAGTAGCTGGGGTTGATCTCCTTGATGTTCTTCTGTTCGGGCGTGCAATCGCCCTGCTCGACGATGCCCTGAAGGTTGCCGTAGGCGTCGCGGACGATCCGACCGTAGCCCGTGGGATCCGGCAACACCGCCGTCGCCAGCGTCGCCGAGGCGTGTTCGGCCCGGTGCTTCTGGACCACCGTGGCCAGGACTTTATCGGACACCAACGGACCGTCGCCGCACAGCACCAGCACGTCCTGCCAGCCGCCCTTGCGCAGCTCCTCCTCGCAGATCATCACGGCGTGGCCGGTGCCCCGTTGTTCCTTCTGCTCGACCCAGATGATGTCGTTCTGGTCGGGGAAGGCGGCCATCACGTCGTCCTTCCGGTAGCCCACCACGACCAGGAGCTTCTCCACGCCGATCCGGCGGCAGGCCTCCAGGACGTAGGCAAGCATCGGCCGGCCGCACACCTCGTGCAGCACCTTGGGCAGGTCGGTCACCATGCGGGTCGACTTCCCGGCCGCCAGAATGACCGCTGCGACGCCACCAGCCATGTACGTCATCTCCTCCAAGCCACTGGCTCACGGACGGACGCAAACACTAGCCCGCCTGGACTCGAACCAGGAATGCCAGGACCAAAACCTGGTGTGTTACCAATTACACCACGGGCTAACGATTCAAGTGCCCGTCTGTTGCGATACTGCCCGGGAGGTGTCAGCCCGGGAGGGCGGCGACGTATGCCCCTTCTGAGGCCTGAGCCGCATTTCCGCCTGTTTGCGGCCCATTATCCGCGGATCACCCGCGGACGCGCCCCGCAGAGGGGTCGAGGATAGGGTTTGCCCTACACTCCGTGCGTCAAACGCACTCTTTGCCCTCGCCCGCGGCCGCACCCGCAGCCGGAGCGAAGTGCCTCAAAGATAGTGGCCGAGGGCTTGCCTGTCAAGCCGGCTCGACCCACAGTTGCGGTGCCAGACGCGGCGGGGTATAATGCTGGGCTCTGCGGCTAATTGCGCCCGGTGGGCGTTGTGGGGCCGGGCAGGGAGCCGCACGCAAGGAACGACGCCAGGATTGAGGTCGACCATGAAGCAGAAGATCCATCCGAAATACGTAGAGTGCAAGGTGACATGCGGTTGCGGCAACACCTGGGTGACCCGCTCGACCAAGGACAAGATCCACGTCGAGATATGCTCCAACTGCCACCCGTTCTTTACCGGGCAGCAGAAGTTCGTGGATACGGCCGGCCGGGTCGAGAAATTCCAGAAGAAGTACGGCGGCGTCTACTTCGCCAAGGGCCAGGAGAAGGCGCAGCCGAAGAAGGCCTAGCTACGCTTACAGAGCCGGTCAGTTGGACCGTCCGCCGCTGCCCTGCGGGACGGCCCGGCAGGCCGGTTTTTTCTGCGCCGACTCAGGGCCGCCGCATGCCGGATGCAAGGGCAACGGGAGCAAGGATCCGGCCAAAGCAGATATCGCAATAGGGCCTGACCGCTCGATCTAAGATGTAAGACCTATGGCAGAAGAATTCGGTGAACTGGAGTCGAAGTTGCTGGAACGCCTCGCAGAGTTGGCGCGCCGTTACGATGCGCTCAGCGAGGAAATGAGTTCTCCGCAGGTGGCGGGCAATGCCGCCAAGATGACTTCTCTTTTGAAGGCGCAAGGCCGCCTGCGCCGTTTTATCGAGCCGTACCGCCAGCTCCAGCAGATCGCCAGGCAGATCGCCGACAGCCAGGCGATCCTCGAAGACGCCGGCACCGACAAAGACCTGCACGAAATGGCCCGCGAGGAGCTGGCGCGCTTGCGCCAGCAGCGGAGCCGGCTGCTGGAAGAGGCCACGGACGCCATGCTGACCGACGAGGAGGCCTCGATCAGCTCCGTGCTGCTGGAGATCCGGGCGGGTACCGGCGGCGAGGAGGCCGCCCTGTTCGCCCGCGACCTGTTCGAGATGTATCAGCGATACGCCGCCCGGAAGGGGTACAGCTTCGAGGTCATGGACATGTCGACCAGTGAGCGGGGAGGCTTCCGGGAGGTCATCGTCAACATCAAGGGCGAGGGCGTATACCAGGAGTTCGGCTACGAGGGGGGCGGCCACCGCGTCCAGCGGGTGCCCGAGACCGAGGCCCAGGGCCGCATCCACACCTCGGCCGCCACCGTCGCGGTCCTGCCCGAGCCGGATGACATCGACATCAAGATCGACTGGGACAAGGACGTGCTGGAACACGTCTCGCGGGCCGGCGGGCCCGGCGGGCAGAACGTCAACAAAGTCTCCTCGGCCATCAAACTCGAGCACATCGAGACGGGCATCACCGTATCGATGCGGGACGAGAAGAGCCAGCATAAGAACCGGGCCAAGGCCCGCCGCATCCTGGCCTCGCGACTCTACGACCACTTCCGCGGCAAACAGCAGAGCCAGATCGATCAGGCCCGCAGGACCATGATCGGCTCGGGCGATCGAAGCCAGCGGATCCGCACCTACAACTTCCCCCAGAACCGGGTGACCGACCACCGGATCAACCTGGACCTGTACAAGCTCGACCTGATCATGCAGGGCGAGTTGGACGACGTGATCGCCGCCCTGAAACTACACGACCGGCAGAAACGACTCCAAAGCCTGGCAAGGGGCGACAGCCTCCTGCTCGCCGAGCCCGCCCAGCGGGAACCGGGCCGTACAGGCTGAGCGCCTCTTCAAGAGGTCTGCTCCTCCCCGCGTCTTTGCGTCCCCGTGTCTGCGGCGGGCCCCCCGTGCTGGGCCGCCGGCCATCCCCTGTGACCTGTAACCTGTTTTCTCCTGGATCCTGGCCCGATCCCGGCCGAGAACAGCTTTCTGCCCCACGATTGGAGCGTATAATACCCCTCAAGCCGGGGTGGGCCGTCTGGTCTCGGGCAATAGGACTGCCGGACATGCGAAGGATTGCGGTGATCAACCAGAAGGGCGGGGTCGGCAAGACCACCACCGTGGCCAATCTCGGAGTGGCGCTGGCCCGCATGGGCCAGCGAGTGCTGCTGGTGGACCTCGACCCGCAGGCCCATCTGAGTCTGCATCTGGGCATCGAGCCCAGCCCCACCGACCTGACCATCTACCAGGTTATGACCGAGACGTTGCCGATCGAGCAGGCCCGCGTCACCGTCTGCGATCGACTGGACCTGATCCCCTCGCACATCGACCTGGCGGCCGCGGAAATGGAGTTGGCCAGCGTGGTCGGCCGGGAACTGATCCTTCGCGACCAGCTGGCTCCGCACCAGGACCGGTACGATATCCTGATGGTGGACTGCCCCCCGTCGCTGGGTTTGCTGACGATCAACGCGCTGGCCGCCGACGACGAAGTGTTCATCCCGTTGCAGCCGCACTTTCTGGCCCTGCAGGGGCTGTCGAAGCTGCTCAAGACGGTCTCGCTCGTGGCGCAGAGACTGAATCCCTCGCTGAAGGTGAGCGGGATTCTGCTGTGCATGTATGAGTCGAACACGCGCCTGGGCGCGGAGGTCGTAGACGATATCGAACGGTTCCTGGCGGCCGGGCGAGGCAAGGGGCTTCCGTGGTCCGAGGCGGTCCTGTTCCGCACGCGGATCCGGCGGAACGTCAAGCTCGCGGAGTCGCCTTCCCACGGCCAGTCGATCTTCGAATACGCACCCAAGACCGCGGGCGCCGTGGACTACAGCCAGCTGGCCGCTGAGATACTGGGCCTGAGCGAGACCGTCGCCGAGACCCCGCCGCCGGCCGAGACGCGCGCAGGACTCTCCGAGACACAGAATCGTCAGGATGGCGGCTGACGCCCCACTCGCCCAGTCGGCCGGATCGAGCGCCACTGCGATCGGGCGCTACCGGCGGCTTGCCCGCCGGTGCGAGGGCCGGGCAAGACGCGTGTGGCGCCCACGTGGAATTGGCTTTGAGTGGCAGGAGGCATCTTCGTGTTCAAGCGCACGCACGCATGGCCGCAGGTCTTGTTGGCGATCTACTGTGTGGCCCTTTTCGCGGGCACCCACTGGCCCAAGCTGCCTGGGATCGACGTGCCGGGCCGGGATAAGACGCTGCATGCGGTAGCGTTCGCGGTCTTGACGGGACTGCTGCTGTCCGTGCTGGCGCGGCAGTCGCGGCTCGCGCGAGGCTGGCCGATCGCCCTGGCCGCCGTCGCGATCGTCGCCTTCTATGCGGCCCTGGATGAGTGGACCCAACCCTACGCCGGCCGGACGTGCGATCTGCTCGACTGGGCGGCGGACATGGTCGGCGCGGTGTCGGTCGGCCTCGGATACCTGATCGCGACCCGCCTTCGGCCGGCCTGACGCTGACTCGCCGCCCATTACTCCGTATTTATCATTACATACCCGTGCCTATACACCCGGCCATCCGTACCTATCCGATGCGCACCACTCCCGGCCCGTCGATGTCGCCCGTGACCTCGACCGCCCGGCCGGTGATCTGCCGGATCACCTGGGCGTTCGTCAGGACGTGCTTGGAAAGGGGCCAGGTGGTCAGTTCGCTGGCACCAGGCGCCAAGGCCAGCGGTACAAGAAGCTGGTCGGCGGCGTAGCGGTCCGCGGCCGGAGCCGATTCGCTGGCGTGGAACCGGGCCGCCTCCTGGCCGACTTCCCCGCCGACGACCTCCGACGGCTTGCCGCGAGCCCCCAGCGAGTAGAACCCGGCCGGGCCGCTCTCGTACTCCAGCCGCACGAAACAGGTCGTGCCCGGCTGGTCCGACTCCAGCACGCCGATGACGATGTTGGCCGACGTGTCCAGCCCGACCTTGCGCAACTCGCGCAGGGCCGCCTCCCGCTGGCGATGGGCGATGTTGAACGGCAGGTTGGCGACCGCGCTAAGCCCCGAAACGGAACGCACTTGGCCCCGCTGAGACAACGGCAAAGGCCTCAAGTCCTGCGGCCGGCAACCACCCTTGATGTTCGCCACAATGTGCCCGCCGCCTTTCGGGGCGAAGCCGGCCTTGTGCATCTGCAGCTGCATGGGGATGCCGATTCGCGCCAGCCACGCCGCCCACACGTGCTGGAGATACTCAAAACTCGGGGCGCGGGGATTGTGCGTGCCGCCGACGATCTCGACGGTGCTGTCCCCGTCCGCCATCGCCAGCGGCAGCGCGACGGTTTGCAGGACCAGCGAGGTCGAACCGGCCGTGCCGACGTCGAACAGATAGGTGCCGGCCTTGACCGCCCCGGGTGCAAAGTGCAGGGTCTGCGACTCCAGCCCGGCCCCCTCCACCTTGCCGCCGCTGATCCGCCGGATGGCTTCCACCGCGGCCAGGTGCTGGGGGCGCAGGCCCGGCGGCTCCCGATTGGCTCGCACGTGGATGAGCCGGACGGGCCGGCCCGTCAGCGCCGACAGGGTCAGGGACGTGCGAACGATCTGCCCGCCGCCCTCGCCCTGCGAACCGTCGATTTCAATCCTGTCGCCCGCCATGCTCCCCATGTCCCCGACCGGTCCCCTGCGCGGCATCTACGCTATAGATCGGCCGGCGGGCAAGGCGGACGCCAGCTGTGCCGCCACTGTGCAGCGAGGTATGTCCGAGGAGATGCCTCCGCGTCCTATCCTGTCCGGCTTGACGCGCTACGGGAAAAATCGGCGTGCCCGCGACCGTGATGGCCATACCGCCCTCGGCCGACGGCGCCGCAAAGCTGCGGGGGCCGCCACCGTGTTCCGATCGATGCGACCGGGTCGGCGCAGCGCGGCCTCCCCTAGGCCGAAGCCGCGGAGGCCTGCTCCTTCAGCAGATCGGCGATGGTAACGCGCTGGAGTTCCTGCCGGAGCAACTCGAACGCGCGATGCATCGCGGCGTTCATCGACTTGATAATCGGGTTGGCTGCCTCCGACTTGTCCAGCGATTCCTTGGGGGCGACCTGGCCGTTGACCACGCTGACGATGTCCAGCAGGGTGATCTGCTCGGGCTGACGCTGGAGTTTGAAGCCGCCGCGAGGACCGCGCCCGGACTGGAAGATGCCCGCCCGAGCCAGCTGGCTCATCACTTTGGCGCAATACGCCACCGGCAGGCCGAACGTCCGGGCAATGTCATGCGCCTGGACGCCGCTGCTGCTGGACGCTTGCCGCTTGGTCACCTCCACTACGGCCAGAACCCCGTATGTTGCCGCCTTCGACTGTACCATGTTACGAGCACCTCATTACAATTTCGCGAACACAACTCACAACGCCGGATGGATCGTCAAGACTTCGATACGTCACGATCCCGTCTTGACTGTCGTCGTCCGCTCCCGCCGATCGTTCACGCGCCCACATGCAACGCGGCGACAGAAAAAAAATGGAAGGGCGGAGACGGTAGCGCCGGGGGGGAAACGCCAGCCATCCCGCTGCCCTTCCGTGGCTCGGTACAAAGGACGAATCATAAGACCCTTGCTGCCGGGCTCGTATTCTACACCCCGGCCCCGCAACGTCAACAGGGATTCACGAAATACCCAATCCACTTAACGCATTATGCTCAAGGGTCTTGCCAATAACAAGACCCAACGCGTGCTTTATCCCGCCGAACCCCGGAATGCTCCATGCCGGCATGCATGTATTTGCTTGCATACAACAGAGGCAAGCACCTTGACTTTGCCGCCTTAACAACTTGATAAGCAACATGTTAAGACAGTTGGCGTCCGTCCCCGGCCATTTCTCCACTGCCGGAAATCTGCTGATATGCCGACGAGAAGGCGACGAGTGGTGTCGCCTTAAATCGTTGGAGCCTAGAATCTTACATTTGCAATCGCTTTTCGGGATGTTTAGACTCATTCGTCCGTCTGGAGCAGATGCGATGAATCGACCCGTGATCGGCATTATTGGCGGGAGCGGCCTTGGGGCGGCCCTGAGCCGGCAAACCAGTGGCCAACCTGTGGAAGTCGACACCCCTTATGGCCCCCCCAGCGCGCCCCTGATCAAGACTCAGTTCGCCGGCCTGACGACGTTCTTTCTTGCCCGACACGGGCCTGGCCACATCTACAGCCCCTCGATCGTGCCATACCGCGCTAACATCTTCGCCCTCAAGAAACTCGGCGTGACACACATCATCGCCAGCGGTGCCGTCGGCAGCCTGCGGGAGGCCATCACCCCGCGGGATCTTGTCCTCGTCGACCAGGTGATCGACAAGACGTTCCGCCGGCCAGGCACCTTCTTTGACGAGCCGGGGCTGGTAGCTCACGTAGAGTTCGCCCAGCCTTTCTGTCCCGCGTTGCGAGAGGTTCTGGCCCAGGCGGCCCGCGGCATCCAGGCGCGGGTGCATGGCCGGGGTACCTACGTCTGTATGGAAGGCCCTCCCTTCAGCACGCAGGCCGAATCGCGAATGCACCAGGCTTGGGGCGGCGACACGATCGGTATGACGTGCATGCCGGAAGCCAAGCTGGCCCGAGAAGCGGAGATCTGTTACGCCCTGATCGCCCTGGCGACCGACTACGATTGCTGGAAAGCCCATCCTGGCGACCTGGACAGCCAAGCCCTGCTGGCCGAGATCATCGGCCACCTGAACGCCGCCACGGACAACGCCATCCAACTGGTCAAGGCGGCGGTACAATACCTTGCCGACAACACGATGGCCCCGTGCAGGTGCCGGAAGGCCCTGGAGCTTGCGATTTGGACCGACAAGACACGGATACCCGCCTCGCTCAAGCAGAAGCTGCAACCGCTGATCGGCAAGTACGTGTAACGACAGGGGACAGGATACAGGGGACGGGGGGCAGCCGCCCGACAACGCCACGGCCGGCACCTCGACGCCGCTACCTTCCCAATCCGGCCAGCCTGCTGAGCTGCGGTGCGGCATGGCTGGCGATCGTGCTTCTGACATCAACCTTGCTCCGTGCCGAACTCGTCCAGATCCATGTGAATCACAGCGTCGCCGCACGCGACCTGCTGACCCGCTGCGACCAGGCCGCCCGCAGTGATCCCGGCCAAGCCGTTGCCCTGCTCGGCCAGCTGCTGGAACGGCATGCGGACGAGCTGATCGAGGCGGAAGCAGGGCTCTACGTTTCCGCCGGGCTTGCCGCCCGCCGACAGGTCGCCCAGTGGCCTGCCCGCTCGCTCCAAAAGGTCCAGAAGGACGGGGAAGCGCTCGCGGCCGAGCAGTGGCAAGGCATTGCCGACAGCCCTGACTTCTTCGAGATCCAGCGGTTCGCGCGGCGGTGGTTCTTCACCCCGGTCGGCGGCCAGGCCGCCGAGAGGGCCGCCAGGCTGGCGCTGGAAGCCGGGCATGTGGACCTGGCGCGGCTGGAGGCCGAGGACCTGCTGGCATATCACCCGCAGCGCGAGCAGTTGGCAGACCGCTGGCGCCCGTTACTGGCGGCGAACCTGCCCGTGAGGCAGCATGAGCCGGGCGATCTGGATGAGAAGGCGAATCTGGCCGTGCTCTGGAAGGCAAATCTGACGGTCAGCGCTCAGTCCCAGCTGGAGGCCCGGCCGATGCCGCCGCATTGGCTGCCCTTGCCCGTGGGGCTGCCGGATCTGGGCATCGTGTTGATCCAGTGGGACGGGCATTGCTTCGCCTTCGACCCTGGTTCAGGCGCCAGGATCTGGCACTTCTGCCCGTTGAGTGAGCGGATGGCGGTCAGGGCAGGGATCGCCGGGCCGACGGCGCCGCGGCGGCCGGCGGTCTGGCGGAAACGAGTGTACGTGGTCTGCGACGCGCCCCTGGCGCAAGACAAGATGGGGCCGGCGGAGGCGGTGCAGGCCCTGGCGTGCCTGGATGCACAGACGGGTCGAGCGTACTGGGTCCGCGGAATGGCCGAACGGATGAGTCGGCAGGCCCCGACGATCCTGGATGGCACGCCGGTGGTCGCGGACGGGTTTGTGTACGTCGCGGCGCGGGTCGCCCGGACAGCCGTGTACGACGAGATATTCCTGCTGAAGGTCGATGCCCGCACGGGCGACCTGTTGGGTCGAACGCACCTGTTCGGGCTGGGGCGGGTCGAACAGACGCCGTTCGAGCGGATCCGGCCGATGCGGCTGGGCTGGCGAGGAGGCATCCTGTATGTCGCCAGCCCGGCGGGGGCGGCTGGCGCGGTGGACGCGGAATCGCTCCAGCCGATCTGGGTGCGGTTGTTCGAGCCGCAGGCCGACGACGGCGCCCAGGACGCCGAGATGCCCGAGGTCCGCGAGTCGGATGTCCCGGCCTTGTGGGCCGACGAGCCGCTGGTGGTGGATGACAACCTTGTCGTCCCCGTCGAGGCGTCGTTGCACGTATTGGACAGGCTGAGCGGGCGCTCGATCCGAACGATCGTGATGGATGGGCCGGTGCAGGCATTGTCCGCCCGGCCTGGCGCGCCGCATCAGGTTGCAGCGGTCGCCGGCCGAAACCTGTATGTGGTCGATACCGTCGCCGGCACAATCGCGCGCAAGATCAGTCTGGGCATGAACGCCGGGGCCATCGGCGGCCTGTGTCCGCTGTCCGGCGGACGACTGCTGGTCTGCGCGGAAGACCTGCTGCTGGTGGCAGGTCCGGATGACTCCGTCAGAGAGCTTCCGGTAGAGCTTGTGCCGCCCGGCATTCCGGCCATCGTTCAGGGGCGGCTCTACCTGGGGGCGAACGGTTGCGCGGTGTGCGTGGCGGACGCGCCCCAGGCGTTGGCCCATCCGGGGCGGCAAACGATCCCCTCGAATGGCCCCCCGCCCGCCGCGGCAGACGAGGCCGCGGGCAACATGCAGGCAGCCGCGACCCGGATGGCCCGGCTGGCAAGCCAGCTGGAGGACGCAGCCTTTCAGCTTGCGACCGGAATGCGGACGGCCAAACGCCACGCCGCGCGGCCGACCGCCAAGCCGCCGCGCCGGGTCCGGCCGCCGTGCCACATCGAGCCGCCTCTGCAACCTGCGCACAGCCAGATGCTCGAAGACAGCGTCTGGCTGCTGACGGGTGTCACCGGAGGCGGCGCCGACCAGAAGCGACGCGTGCTGGTCTGGTCGGCAGGAACGCTGCGGGCCTTTGATCCGCAGACCCTCCAACCTGCGTGGCAGCCGTCGCTG
>Ga0315298_1005773_pt1 | contig 17310 bp, 13 predicted proteins | sample WHS_1_MG_FD_203077 | JGI IMG/M metagenome (GOLD analysis project Ga0315298, IMG submission 203077) | Extremophilic microbial mat communities from Washburn Hot Springs, YNP, Wyoming, USA - WHS_1_MG | ecosystem: Environmental > Aquatic > Thermal springs > Hot (42-90C) | place: USA: Wyoming...
GCAATGCGCCATTATAGTTATCAAGATTAACTAAGTCGTTTTCGTCAAAAACCGGTTCAAATTCTGTGAGCAGATATTTGGCGTCTTCCGGGCCTACTCTAAAAACCAACATAGAGCCCACATTGCCAAAAATAGCCTTGCGGGTTTCTTCGTCCAATTGGCCTATAAACTGGTGAGCAAAAGTCATAGAAAGGCGATATTTTCTTGCTTCTGCTAAAACCTGGGTAATAGTTTTGGTGGTAACATTATGGAATTCGTCAATATAAAGATAAAAGTCGCGTCTGTTTTGTTCGGGTATGTCTGCCCGGGAAAAAGCAGCAATAAGAATTTTGCCCACAATAATCATTCCCAGCAAATAACTATTAATATCGCCTAATTTTCCTTTTGATAAATTAACAATCAGGATTTTGCCTTCATCCATTATTTCTCTAAAGTTAAAGCTGGATTTTTGTTGGGAAATGATAGGTCGCACCAAATCATTGGCGATAAAAATATTCATTTTGCTGGTAATGTAAGGCACCATATTCGCTAAGGCTGCTTCTCCGCCTGCTTTTTCTGCTTCCATTTCCCAGAAGTTTTTTACCACAATGTTTTGGCAGCGCGCTAATTTATATCTCCGAAAATTCGCATCAGCCAACACCTTGGGTACCTCCACCAAGGTATTGCCGGATGGCGGGTCTTCCATTACCAACAATAAAGCATTTCTCATATATTGCTCAAAAACAGGACCGCCAAACCCCAATGCCTTTAAATTGTACAGTTTTTCAAAAATTTCCAACAACTCATTAACCACAAATGTTTTGGCTTCGGGGAAACGCGGGTCGTATTCTAACATATTTAACCCCAAAGGTCGTTCCAAATCGCCCGGATTAAAATAAATTACATCTTCTATTCTGTTTTTGGGCACCAAACCTAAAACCTTTTCTGCTAAATCTCCATGCGGGTCAATCAATGCCACACCCTCGCCATTTTCAATATCTTGACCAATCATCTCTGCCAACAAAGCCGATTTTCCCGTGCCCGTTTGCCCGATGATATAAAAATGACGTCGTCTATCTTCTTTGGTAATGCTTACTTTTTTTTCTTCTCCCCGAAACACATTTTTGCCCAACACAATGCCTTCGCGCGGTAAATTGGTGGGGGCGGGCGCCTCCGGCGCTTTAAGCCATTTTAGATGAGGAGTGAAAAGTTCAGAGGAAGGAAAATGAAACAAACAAGCCAATTCCGCGCTGGATAATGTTAAAATTTCTTTTTCGTTAAAAATACGAAAAGAAAAATTATAAAAAAGTTTTTTCAATTTCCCTCTTTTTTGGGTGCGTAATCTGATTTGGTTGAGCAAGGGAGAATTAAATTGCTCAAAAGCGCTTTCTATCTGATTGAGGATGCTAAAAGTGCGCACTGAAGAAGCAGAAGAAGCCAAAATTCTGATGTTTGTTTGGAAAATAGGAGAAGAGGCTTTTTTGGCAATCGCTGTTATCTGGGCTTGGCTCAGGGGTGTGGGCTCGGGCTTATTGAAGTCTTGGATTTTGTCTTTTTTGTCTTTATCCTGAGAGGGTTCGGGCACAATCATTTTTCCAATTTCATCCGCTACTGCACTAACAACACCCAGCATTCCTGTTTTTACTTGCACTGCTTGAAAAGCTTTTTCTGGTTTGTAGCCTTGTGATTGGATAAAAGCAATGGCTTTTTCCGCCATTTTTTTCAGTGATTTGGGGCTGGGCCGGATTAAAATTTGAATGGCGGCGCCTTCGCCTTCTTTAGCAAGCTTGGTTAAAACATTGGTAATAGAAGAAATGGGGTCGGCGCTAAAATCTTCCACTGTTTTTAGAGGGAAAATGGGAGGTTTAGTTAATTGCGCCACAGAACCCGCTGAATGACCGTTGGGGTTAAAGATGTTATAGTCTTCAACATTTTGAATACGCGCCTTGGGCCAAAAACTTAAAATCTGTTTTTCAATTAACTGGGAGAGATGGCGTGGACAAGCAAGATAAAAGTAAATTTCTTCTCCCAAACGATGCACGGCTATTTCAAACACAAAATAAGGATTACCAAATAAAATTTTTTTTAGAAAACTCCTTTCTTTGATGCCCGATAAGGAGGCATAAAACTGTTCAGCGGTTTTTAAACCTTCCTGCAAAGAGGTAGTAGGATTTTTTTCTTTAGCGTTAATTTGTTGGGGCAGTGTTACCAAAAAAAGTTGAAGATGCATTCCCCGCATTAAAAAACCCTTGCCCTTTTTTCTTTGCATAAAAAAAGCAACAGTGCTAAAAATAAATAAAAACGCGCCCAGAATCACCAATGAGAAAATGATAATAGTGTTCATAATTATGAAAAAGGAGCGCTTAAAACGCCAAACCGTTTTTGAGCACTCCTTTTTGCACTAATATATCATAATAACGATCCACAAGAGTATCGTGAAACTCGTCTAAAATAGCAGGATTGTCTAACGCGCGCACCACAGAAATAGCATAGGATAAGCCTTTTTCTAATGCCAATGAAATCAAAGCGCCCACTTGCTGGTTGGGCTCAAAGTCAGCGATTTCTTGCACCTCGTCGCGCTTTGCAGTGGGAGCGGCAAAAGTAGGTGTTTCTTGGGCCTCTTGCAGATATCTTTTGATCTCCTCTTTAAAAATTTTTTCCTTGTTTTCTACGGATGTTTCTTTGCTGATTTGTTCTTCCAATTTTTGCAGGCGCTCTTTAATTTCTAAAATCTCCGGCTGGTTTAATATTTGTTTTTCTTTGTTGTATTGGATCATAGAAGCTAACCTCATCAATAATGCTAATGTGCGTTTTAGGCTAATACGAATAGTGCGAACTGCGAACAAGAAGGAACCGCAGGGGGAGTCGGAGGGGGAGCCGTAGGAGGTGACCGAGGTAGGAGGTGACCGAGTCAACTCCTATTAGGAGTTGACTCGGTCACCTCCTATCAATAGTCTCGGTCACCTCCTATATATAGTATAGTTCCTTCCTAAGCGTCCGGGGTCTAACCCCGGATAAACCCCACTTTAACGGATTATACCACCAAAAGTTTTCTTTGGCAAATTAAAAAATTTTAATACAAAATTCTGATACAACAAAATAACCTTCTTTACTTGAAAAAAATATTAATTGTGTTAAATCTTGTCTGGGGTAATATTGGCGTAATGGCGAATAATGGGTTGAGAGTCTGTTTTTTCAATCGCCACCACATCAATTTGCCGCTCAACATTAAAAGAAATTTTCTTTTGTTTTAAATAATAGTCGCTTAATTTTATTAATTTTTTTATTTTGCGAGAATGCATTTTGTCTTCAGGATAAAAAGCAAGGCTTTGCTGAATGGTTTTTACTTCCACAAAAATTATTTTATTGTTTTTTTGCGCCACTAAATCAATTTCGCCTATTTTTCGCTTGCCCGCAAAAAATTCCACATTACGTTCCAAAATTTTATACCCATTTTTTTGCAGAAAAAAAGCAGCGGTTTCTTCACCCCACTTGCCTAATTCTTTTGGAGGTGAAAGGAGGGTTGGAGATGGAAAGGAGGAGCGCATAAGAAATTAAAAATTTCTACTTTAAAAACAGCACCTCGGCTTTTATTTGTGTAAGACATCTTTATGAGATACGTTTAGGCTTCTCATAAGAAATATTGTTATGGAAACATTCTTATAATATTATAAGGAATGCATATTTTCGCCAATATAAAACCTTCAAGGACTTATTACCTTTTTATAACCAACCAAAAACGTTGTGTTTTTATTTGCTTCCTATTCAAAAAGATATTAAACTCCCAATGCTTTTAAACGTTCTGTTTCTCCCTCTAATCTTTCCTGTATTTCTGTGGCTAAACCAGCAGTAGTGGCTGCCATTTGCTCCATTTTTTGCTCTAACTGTCTGGGATTTTTTAAATACGAACGCAATTCCTGAGCTTGGGCGCTATTAATACGGTTTAGAAATGTTTCTATTGCCATTTCCCAAAAGTGTTCCTGTAATGTTTTGCTGAGGCTTTTTTTGTCCTTTGCGCTTAAAGACTGGTAAGAAACAGAGCTCAAAACACTTTCTACTAAATTGTTGATATAGTTGGAAAAGAGGTCTGGCATATTTTTATTCTTTTTTATACTTTTTTGCCTTCAAGAATGCTCTGAATTAGAGATTTAACCGTGGGCGCAAACTTTAATTGAAAACCTGTAGGCAATGAATGTTCATCTATGCCTTGCGTAATTCCCCACTCAGGCACTTTAATATGTTGGGTTTTGGCTATTTCTTTGGTTACTTTTAAGATTTCAGCGTTTGTTGGTTTGTGGCCCAATAAATTTTGCAAGTATTGAGCCACTTCTTGCCAAGGATTAGAACCGGCTTTTAGAACAAGATCGTTGGCGATATAAACGGTTTCTGGTTTGAGATGTACAGAGAAAACATCAGGAGAAAGTTCATAGGGAGTATATGCTACTTTTGTATAAGGCACGCCCTCCTGGGCAAGTTTAAAAGGAAAGGCTCCCTCTGAACTAGTTATTGCTTGTTCTGCGCTTCCATCTCCTGAGGCCGTGAACATTCCCCCCAACCAATCAGCAATAAGTCCACCTACTGCTCCGCCCAAAGCACCACATATAGTGCCTCGTAAAATTGCTTTGGCTAATTTTTTTCTATCTACTTTTTTGGCTTTTACAATCTGGTTAAACAACTCTTCTTGTTCATTGGGATTGGCGCCCGTTTCGCTGGTTATGCCATTTCTGTGTAATTTCACTAATTGCTCCACCTTGCTTTTCAGGTCTGTTTTTTCTGTTTTGGATGTTCTTTTTATTTCTACAAATAAATATCGTAATTGGTCAGACAGCGCTTCTCTTTTTTTGGGGTCTGTTTCGTTGGCTAATTGCTCTTTTAGATCTGCAACAGTTTGAGCGATTGATTCTGCGCTTTTTTGGCTATCTTTTATTTTTTCCTGCAAAGACTCTTTAAATTTATTAAAGTTGCGTCTTTCTTGGAAAAATTCGCGTAAACCAGCAGTTGCTGCGCCCCCTGCTGCTCCTGCCACTATGGGTGTAACCAATCCTCCTCCACCAATAGCAGCCATTCGTATGGCTGTTCTTACAGCTCCGCCTGTTGCTATACCTGCTAAAAATTCCAACAGAGGCTTGCCAAAAACACGCACGCCTTTTAATTTTTCTTTAACCGCAGATACAAAAGATTTTTTCTTTTCTGTTAATTCTTGTTTTTTATCTTCGGGCAGATTGGATTTTACTGCTTCTATAGAATCAGTAATGGCTTTATTGATATCGTCTGTTTTTTCAGGGGCCCCCGCTTCTTTTTGTTCTTTTTCTTGAACTTTTTTATTATAATAATTCAAAATTCTTTCTAATTTTTTCTTTTCTAATTCCTGCTGTTTTGCCTCTTTTTGTTTTCTCAATGCTTCAATGTCTTGCTTGAGCCTTTCAGTGATAACAGCAGGCACGCTCCTGCCTATGTTTTCTAAGCCCTGGTTTTGTTCTTGTGTTTTTTCTAAACGCGCAATTTGCTCGTTTATTTTTTCTATGTCTTGCTGGAGAGATTGTTCTTGAGCGTTGGGGCCGCGTTCGTTTATTTCGTTTGCAATTTTTTCTTTTTCAGCTGTTAATTGAGCAATGTCTGCGTCTATTTTGGCATTGATTTGCTCTACTGTTGGCAAGCGATAAGACATTTTTAAATTAGTTTCTTTTTGCTCTTGGGCGATTTTTATTCTTCTTTCTAAAGCAGCATATTGTTCTTTGAGATTATTTGTTTGTTCCTCAAATTCTGCCACTATTTGTTCAGCAGTTATTTCTTGTTTTTCAGGCGCGGCTTCGGCTGTGGCTTGTGGTGTAGTTTTTTCTTGTTCTTCTTTTGTTGGCTCTGCTTTTGGGGGAGACGCTATTTCTGCGTTTTTTGGATTAGGATTAAGTTCATTCATAAATATAATTTTTCCAAACGACCTTTTTGTGTGATTTTTTTATTATATTATAACGCGTTTATTTTTGCAATAAAGCGTATTGTGCAGTATAAAATGTAAGGAAACGGTATTGGTTAACGGATTTTTAAAAAGTAAGTGAAATAAAATTTGGTAAAATAGCCAAAATGCAGATATAAAATCATTAAAGAGGTTCTGCAAAGAAAAAGAAAGGAGAAAGAAAAAATAGGAGATATCTGGCGAGAACCCATTGCAATAATACTGCTTCTCTTTCTCGCATTATTCTTTTTGTATTATTTAGTAAGGTGAAATCTGCTTGCTCAGTTAAAATCTGCTTGCTAAAATTGTTTTTTTTCTTCTATCCAAATAATTGCTATAGCAATTATTTGGATAGAAGAGATTTTCAGAAAATTCATTAAAATATAAAATAATTAATAGCGTAAGATTAAGAAGTGTAAGAAGTGTATACTAAAAAGTTTGTTCACAAAACCTCATCATAAAATCTCATCATCAAATTTTATTTAGACGCTTGTTTGGAAGATATTTTTAATATTTTTAGAGAATCTTCGGATTGTAGGGCAGAGCCAAAAAATGAAGCGCCCCCGCAGCAAAAATTTTGCTGCGGGGGCGCGCGCTTGCAAATGATTTTTACCCTCAAAACCTTATCTGCTTATTGCCTAACTGCTTTTTCTGCGTCAACTAAACCAGCGCCATAAAGATTGTCTTTGCCGGAGATTTTATCAGGCGCCACCTGCTCAGCTGTGTCTTCTAATCTTTTTTGCACTTCAGCCGGGCTGCAAACACCATCCTCATCAAAGTCGCATTTTCCCGGAACTGTTAAAACCAAAGCAGCCACGCCTGTTACATGTGGAGCAGCCATTGAAGTGCCGCTCAATGTCTTATAAGTTGAGCCCTTATAAGTGGAGTAGATATTCACCCCCGGAGCAGCCAAATCAACCTCTGCGCCACTGGAGGACCAGGAAGCAATGTTATCCGTATCATCAGTTGCTGAAACAGCAATGACTTGGGGAAATTTGGCTGGATAGGTAACAGTATTATCAGATGGACCACTATTGCCCGCTGCGGCTACTTGCACAATGCCAGCAGCATTTACTTGTTGAATTGCTTGTGCAAACGATTGATTATACACAGAGGTGCCCAAACTCATATTAACCACCCAGTTGCCTCCCTGAATTTGTTTTTGTTGCATAACCCACTGTAAACCCTCAATAATATCAGAAACATAGCCAGAGCCGTGTCGGTCTAAAACCTTCACCGCATAAAGATCAATCTGCGGGTCAACACCAATCACGCCAATGGTATTATCAATAGCCGCCACAATTCCAGCCACATGGGTGCCATGGCCATTGTCATCATTATAACTGCGTGTATACCCCACAGTGCTCACACCGCCCTTGATATTACCAGCCAAATCAGGGTGTTGAGTGTCAATACCCGTGTCAACAATAGCCACTTTCACATTAGTGTTTGTGCTCGTGCTTATGCCCCATACCAAATCAGCATCAATTCTGTCAACTCCCCAGGGCAAAACCTCTGGGGGTTGGCTGGGGCTTGGTTTGGCAGTGATGCCACCCCTGATTAAAGCTTCCACAACCACATCATCTTCAATTCTTACCACGCCGGGCATTTGGCTCAAATCTGCTGCTGCTTTTGGCGATAAATAAACCGCTTTCGCGTTGATCAGATTGAGGTTTTTAATTTTTGCTCCGCCAACTCTGGTTATTAATTGTTCTTGAGCAGCATCATTGAGAATCTTGGGATGAAAAACCACAATTTTTCTTTGCTTTGGTTCTGGCGCAGCCTCAGAAGTTAAAACAGCGCCCACCAAAACAAAGACCAATCCAATCAACAATGTGCTCACTAACAAAACTTTTAGTTTTCTTTTCATTTACTTATGTTTTGTATTAACAAAGCCGACCTTTTATGAATTTGTAACTTATAAGCATTGGAATGCTGTTAATAAGGTGTGGACTTGACGAGAGTCGAACTCGTATTTCTGCAATGCGAATGCAGCGTTCTACCGTTGAACTACAAGCCCATAGCACCTCTTTTGTGTTTCTGACCTACCTTGTCCTATTTTGTCCTATCTCCATCTCCTAACTATTTAGGAGTGAACTCGGTTACCTCCTAAAGCTAAAATTTGCCTGCTAAAATCTTTTCTCTTATTTTAGCAAAAAATTGTCTGAAAAACCAGAGGTTATGATAAGTTAAAAGACAACTGGCAGTAATTTCCTGCGCGCGTATCAAATGATGTAAATAGGCACGGGAATAATTCTGGCACACAAAACAAGAGCATTTTTTGTCCAGCGCTTCTTTGTCGTGCTTAAATTTTGCCTGTTTGAGATTAACTTCTCCTTGGGTGGTAATAGCCACACCGTGTCTGCCCGAGCGCGTGGGATAAACACAATCAAAAAGGTCAATGCCATTGGCAATGGCTTTTTCCAAATCCGATAAATAGCCAATGCCCAACAAGTGCCGGGGTTTTTCTGGCGCTAAAAACGGCATAAGGGTTTGCAGAACCTTGGGCATATTTTGTTTACAATCGCCATAGGAGGAGCCAAAAACACCACCCACGCCAAAACCATCAAAATCTAAATTCCCGATAAATTGAGCGCTTTTTTGCCTTAACTCTTTATATTTTCCGCCCTGCACAATACCAAACAAGCCCGGCAATTTTTGGGTTTTTGTGGTTTTGTTGTTAAGCTTTTTATTGATTTTGTCTTTCATCTTTTTTTGCGCTGCCAAACAACGTATTGCCCAGCGATGCGTGCGTTCCATTGCCTCTTTTGTTTTTTGGTAATCATCTAAAGGAGAAGAAGGGTGGTCAAAAGCAAACATTATATCACTGCCTAAATCCCACTGAATTTGCACAGATTTTTCCGGACTTAAAAATTGCAACGAACCATCTAAATGCGATTGAAAATAAACCCCTTCTTCTTTGATTTTAACAAAACTGCGGGGCAGTGTTTCGCTTTTGTTTTTGCTTGACGCAGGGTTATGGCGAGAAGGAATTTTTGATGTTTTGTGTTCAATGCCTTGCCCCAAACTAAACACCTGGAAACCACCACTGTCTGTGGCTATAACGCCGGGAAAATGCATAAAAGAATGCAAACCGCCTAATTTTTTAATGATTTTTTCCCCGGGCTGCAAATGAAGATGATATGTGTTTGCTAATATGCCTTCAAAACCAATTTCTTTTATATTCTCACTGCTGAGGGTTTTCACAGCGGCTTTGGTTGCCACAGGAAAAAAAGCAGGCGTGCATAAATTACCAGAAGGAGTTTTAATTAAGCCCACGCGCGCTTTTGATTTCTTTGATTGTTTGATAATTTCAAAAAGCATAGAGATATAATGCTAACAAATATGCGAATTTTAGGCTCATAATGCGAACTGCGAATTAGGAGGGAACCAGAGGAAGGAACGAGGAGGTAACCGAGTTAACTCCTCCTAGTACAGGAGGTAGGAGGTGAGGAGGTAGGAGGTGACCGAGTAGGAGGTGACCGGAGTAGGAGGTGACCGAGTCAACTCCTATTAGGAGTTGACTCGGTCACCTCCTATTCACCTCCTATTCACCTCCTATTCACCTCCTATTTCTCTGGGTTAATTTATTTTATATTCTATCTTACATTGATTTTACTTCACGGCAAGATATGTGGCAAGAAAGCAGATTTGATTTTTTTATAGCAAAAAGGCAAAATATATAAAAGAGAAAAAATAAAAAAATGCCTCATATGAGCGTGAAAAAATCCTTAAAAAAATTATCAGAATATTTATGGGAACTTTCTCCAGATTTTCGTTCAGATATGAAAGTGCCTTGTCGTGTTTATGCTTCAGAAAAAATTATTAGGGAAACAGAAGAGGAAGCCTTGACGCAATTAGTGAACACCACCACAATGCCGGGCGTTGTGAAATATACTTTGGCAATGCCTGATATTCATTCTGGTTATGGCCCGCCCATTGGCGGAGTAGGGGCGATGAAGTTGCCGGAAGGCGTTATTTCCCCTGGCTTTGTTGGTTATGATATTTCGTGCGTGCCCGGCTCCACCAAGGTGCTTCATTACTTAGGGTATTTTTTACCCATTGAAAAATTTGAAAAAGACGATATTGCCAAAGAAATTGCCTGTTGTTGTTTTCAGAAAAAGAGAATTGAACAAACCCACCCTGTGCTTTTTTGGAAAAAGAAAACAAACCCCTGTCTTTTTGAAATAACTACTCATACAGGCCAAAAAATTCAAGCCACGGCTGATCACCCGTTTTATACTCCACAAGGAATGATTGCTTTAGAAAATTTAAAGGTAAATGATTTTATTGCGTTATATCCTTTTGAGGGCGTTGCTTATGAGGCGCCGTCAGAAGAAATTTTAGTAGATGAAAATTTAATAAAAGAAAAGCTCAAATCATTAAACCAAAAGCCAAGGGGTAATGGCATTTCTCAGGTAGTGAACCAGTTAAAAAGAAGGAATCTTTTGCCCCTCAAAACAACCTCCCCTCAATTTCCTTATTTGTTGAAAATTATGGGTTATGTTTTGGGAGACGGGACGCTGTATTTTGTAAAAGGGAAAAGAGGTTGTGTAAGCCTATATGGCAAACCAGAGGACTTGAAAAAAATTAGAGAAGACGTGAAAAGAATTGGTTTTACTGCTTCCAAAATCTATTGGCGCAAAAGAAGGCAGAAAATAAAAACTTTTTATTCTGTATACGAATTTTCTCATACAGAATATAGTTTTAGAATTAGCGCTGGAAGTTTTGCAGCCTTACTTTGGGCTTTGGGTGTGCCTGCAGGGCAGAAGGCAAAACAAGATTGGACGTTGCCCCCTTGGCTATTTTCTTTGCCTTTATGGCAAAAAAGATTGTTTTTAGCTGCGTTTTTTGGAGCGGAAATGAACTCTCCTAAAATTACAAAAGAGCATAAATTTAACTTTTATGCGCCGGTATTGGGTATAAATAAGAGGCAAAAATATATAAAAAGCGGAAGAAAAGTGTTAGAACAAATAGCCGCAATCTTAAAAGAATTTGGGATAGAAAAAAGAAAAATCATTACGCGTAAAGATTATGCAAACGAAAAAGGAGAAATTTCTTACCGTAATCGTTTAATCCTTGCTTGCACGCCTCAAAATCTTCTGCGCTTGTGGGCTAATATTGGATATGAATACCACACAGAAAAACAATCTTTGGCTAATTGGGCAGTTCATTTTTTAAGAGCCAAACAAAGATTTATTGAACAAAAAACTTTATCGCAGGGCATTAAAGCCAGAAAGGGTTTAATTAAATTTCAAGATTGGCAGATTGATGAGTTGCAAAAACTTATCACAGAGGGTGGGATAAGATTAGCACGGCCATTTGTTGGCCAGTTTCCCCATTTTGAAGAATTTATAAAAGAACATACCAAAGGATTAGGAAAATCAGGATTGGTTTGGGATAAAATTGCAAAAATAGAAAAGATTCCTTGGCATGATTTTGTTTATGATTTTACTGTGCGCCATCCAGCCCATAATTTTATTGCCAATGGATTTGTGGTCTCCAATTGCGGGGTGAGATTATTAAAGTCCGTTTATAACGAAAAAGAAATCACGCCTTATTTAGAGAGATTAGCTGAGGAAATTGCAAGAGAGGTGCCTTCTGGTTTGGGCAGGGGCAGGTCTTTAAAACTTTCTCTGGAACAAATTGATAGGGTCTTGGAGGCTGGCGTGCCCTATTTGGTGCAAAAAGGATATGGAGAAAACGAGGACATAGAGCGCTGCGAGCATAAAGGAAAAATGGAAACAGCCAATGCTTCCTGTGTTTCCTTGCAAGCCAAGAATCGCGCCAGAGATCAATTAGGAACATTGGGCTCGGGCAATCATTTTTTGGAAATCCAAAAAGTATCTGCAATTTATAACCAAAAAATCGCCCAACAATTTGGCCTTTTTGAGAATCAAATAGTAGTAATGATTCATAGCGGTTCGCGCGGTTTGGGCCACCAAAACTGCACTGATTATTTACGCCTTATTATGCCTATTTATGGCAAATACGGCATTAAACTACCAGACAAAGAATTGGCTTGCGTGCCCTTTGATTCACCTGAGGGCCAAAGGTTTTTTCAGGCAATGTCAGGAGTGTGCAATTTTGCTTGGGCAAACAGGCAAATGATTGCTTACTATGTGAAAAAGGCTTGGCAGAAAATTTTGGGCCCTAATGCTTGTTTGCGGTTGCTTTATGATGTGTCTCACAACATTGCCAAAATAGAAGAACACATCATTGATGGTAAGCAACTAAAACTTATTGTGCATCGCAAGGGAGCCACCAGAGCCTTTCCGCCCTATCATCCCGAACTGCCCGCTGTTTATCAAGAAACAGGACAGCCGGTTTTAATTCCCGGTTCAATGGGCACTGCTTCTTATGTGCTGGTGGGCACAGAGCAGGCAAAGGAAACATTTTATTCCACGGCGCACGGGGCGGGCAGAACAATGTCACGCCATCAGGCAATGCGCCAAACCAGTGGAGAGCAAGTGGTAAAATCCTTAAAACAAAAAGGCATTATTGTGAAATGCCAATCCTTAAAAGGGATTGCTGAAGAAGCACCACTGGCTTACAAAAACATAGACGAAGTTGTACAAGTAGTGCACAATGCCGGCTTGTCGCGCAAGGTTGCCCAGTTATTACCCTTAGCTGTGATAAAAGGAGAATAAAACAAGAAAACCAGAAAATATTCAGGCGGTCCGCTTTTGGTTGCAAGTAAAAAATAAGGAGTAAGGGTCAGGAAGGAACCGAGTTCCTGGAACAGGAACTCGGTTCCTTGAAAACAAATTATTTCAGTGTCATTTTTCATTGCACAATGCCCCATAGACAGAGATTTTTTTTATGCTATACTTAACATTAGAGCAAAAGAAAGAATTTTTCCGCATAACACAAAATTATAAAAAACAACATCATATGAGATTAAAAGAAAAATTTTTTTTACTTTTTTTTGTATTTTTCATTAGCGCACTGATTTCAAAACCTCTTTTTGTTTTGGCGGACGGGGTGTATCAAATTAAAATTTTTAATGACGCGAATGAAAATGGTATTTTTGATCCGGATCCCAAAAAAAATCCCGGGGAAAAAGAAGGGGGCACAAGAAATGTATGTTATGATGGTTTTGTGCCTTGCGGTAAAGAACTTTGTGTATTAGACAACTCTACTCTTGGCTCAAACACCTGCAAAAATAAACTTGGTAATTGTGCAGTTGGCACAAAAACACTTTTTCCTGTGCACTGCCAGTTATGCCATTTTTTTCTAATGATTGATAAAATTATTGATTATGTGATGATAGAAATAGTGCCTATTTTAGCTGTGTTAATGATAGTTGTTGCGGGAGTAATGTATTATTTTGGCGGCTTACAGCCCGGTTTATTAAATAGAGCAAAAACATTAATTAAAGGAGTGGTAATTGGTTTGGCTATTATTTATAGCGCTTATATGATTATTAATATCTTTTTGATGGTATTGGGTGCCTCACAGGTGAACGCTATCAAAGATATTTTCAAAGACGGTATTTTTTCTTTGAAATGTCCGGTTTATGTGCCTAACAGTTATATGCCTTCGTCAGCCACCCCCCAAAATTTTTAGGCAATATAAAATCGCCCCCATAGCTTAATTGGCAAAGCTACCGGCTCTTAACCGGTTGACTCCAGGTTCGAGTCCTGGTGGGGGCACCAGAATTTTGCTTTTCGGTTTTTGACCGATGAGTTAGTGGGCGGCGCACAGCGCCGCCCACTAATTTTGCGGCTATCTGTCTGACAGCGGGGAGCGATCCGCGGGGTCAGGCTCCGCACAAATCTTTGAAAATTATAGCCTTATGCTTCACACATTTTTTCAACGCGGCTCCTCCCACAATCTTTTCCTTGCAGTTGCTCTTCTTGCTGTCAAATATATCATAGGCGAGCGCAGCCTCTTGCGTTAGAGAAAAAGGTTTGATAGAATAATTTTATAAAACAAAATGTTGATATTGGATATTTTGCCAAGGCAATTTTTCCTTTTCTTTGTTTTTTTTTCAGGAATATGGCGTCAAAAAAGAAATTACCTCGTTCCCTCAGGAAATTTGTTCGTTTACAAAAAGCCCGATTGCGCCGGGAGGTTTTAGATTTAGAACAACATCAACAGCGTATTCGCGAGCTCTACGAACAACTTAAAGCTTTCAAACGCAACTCTAACGCGCAATAAAAATAATCATAAAATATAGCCAATATGAGAATACAAGATATTTTTCATTTAGCCATTCAGATGGGCAAACAAGCAGATTTAAGAGGCAAAGAGCAGGTGGAAAAAGTGTTAGAGCGCAAAAAACAGGCTTTTGCGAAATTAGACGACAAAGCCAAAGAGGAATTTGATAAAGAAGCTTTGGAAAATCCTTATTTGGATTCTCGTATTTTAAATGTTGCTCAAGACAAAGAAATCAAAAAAATAATGGTGGGCATTGATATGGAGGGCCCGGAGATTTTGCTGGCAAAGCAAATGGATGTGGATTTGGTTATCGCGCATCATCCGGAAGGCAAGGGATTAGCCAGTTTGGCTGATGTAATGCATTTGCAAGCAGAAGTGCTTAATCTTTATGGTGTGCCCATCAATGTGGCTGAAGCCCTAATGAAACTGCGCATTTCTGAGGTAGACCGTTCCATTAACGCTGCCAATCACAATCGGGCAGTGGATATGGCTGCTTTGTTGGGAGTAAATTTTATCTGTTTGCATACTCCTTGCGATAATTTGGCTGCCCGTTTTTTACAAGAAAAAATTACCAACAGCGCTTCTGTTTTGGAAAGGGTGGAAGACTTGCTGAATTTGCTCAAAGAAATCCCGGAATACCAGTTAGCCGTTAAAATTGGCGCTGGGCCTAAAATTTTTGCTGGTCAGACAGAAAACCGTTTGGGCAAAATCGCTGTTACGGAAATTACCGGGGGCACAGAAGGTTCGCCCAAACTTTACGAAAAAATGGCAACAGCAGGCATTGGCACAGTGGTGGGTATGCACCAAAGCGAAGAACATCGCAAAGAAGCAGAGGCAGCAAACATTAATGTGATTATTGCCGGGCATGCTTCTTCGGATTCTTTGGGTGTGAATCTCTTTTTAGATAAATTGGCAAAAGAAGGCATAGAAATTATCCCTTGCTCAGGCTTAATACGGGTTAGCCGTGAAAGCAAATAAAATTTTTACGAGCATTATGCTTTTGGTTTATCCACAACCCCTTTATTTTTTGCTTGTGCAAAGAAAAGATTTTTATTATAATAAATTTTAGATATAATTTAGATATAATTAAAGAAAAAGGTCATTTTAATTTCTTTAATAAAAAGGTCGCTTTGAGTAATTTTATTATAGTTTTATGTTAAAAAAATTATTTGTTATTTTTATCTTGAGCGCAACTATTTTATTACCATTGTTGGCAACAGCTCAAGAGCCTCCAGAATCAATACCTAAAGGATGTACTTTAAAATATGATCTTACAGATATAGGATGTCTAGGCGCAAATAATTTTTGTGGAGAGGGTGGTCCATCATGTGGTCCAGATGGTAAATGGGGTATTTGTTGTATGTTCAATACTATGTATACTGTTACCAACTGGGTCTTTTACATAATGACTGTTGTAGCAGTTTTAATGATTGTTTTTGGCGGTTTCACTTATCTCACTGCTGCGGGAGATCCGGGCAAAGCAAGCAAAGGCAAGAACATTTTGATGTACGCTATTATTGGTTTGGCTATTGCCTTGATTGCCAAAGTGATACCTTCTTTAGTGCGTTTTGTGCTTGGACTTTAATAATCGCACACAAGAAATTCAAAGGTCGTACATTTAATTAATCTGATTTAAAAGAAATGCGTTATTATTATAAAATTGCAGGCTTGATTATATTAATAGGCATATTTTTAGCAGGTGCGGCAATGGCTAAAGAAGAATTGAATGATTGTTGCAAGGTTAGAGTAGGTTTTTCGCTGAGCACTACTGAAAGCTATCAGGCTGGAGATTTAATAAAATCAAATGAACCCGGCGCTGTTTGTGATTTGCACCCAGATAATGGCAAGGCTGAACACGTTAAGGATAATTGGGGAATGCTTTGTATGCTAAACACTGTATACACTGTTACCAATTGGGTCTTTTACATAATGACAGCTGTAGCAGTTTTAATGATTGTTTTTGGCGGCTTCACTTATCTCACTGCCGCAGGAGATCCGGGCAAAGCAGGCAAGGGCAAGAGTATTTTGATGTATGCTATGATTGGTTTGGCTATTGCCTTGATTGCCAAAGTGGTTCCCAGCTTAGTAAGGTTTATTTTGGGACTCTAAAAATATGATAAAAAAAACATTATCAATATTATTAGCAATAATAATTTTGTGTACTATTGTATTGCCTGCGGGAATAGCATATGGCGCCGACGCTTGCGGAGGTACAACAAGTGGCACTTGTCCCACAGGCCAAACATGTGAGGCAATATCTGGCACAAGCCCACAGACATATCACTGTGTTCCCACTCAACAAACAGGATCCGCAAAAGTCTATGGGCCATCTGACTGTATAAAAATAAGACAAGATTTAAAATTACAATTAACAGTAGCGGGAAAGGTACAGGACGTAACTATTGAAAAAGATGCTATTATTGCTCGCAAGTCATTAGCAGCAGGGGAGTGTAAATTTACTACCGATGCAATTAATACTTTGTGCAACACAACAGCCATTTCAGGTGGTGCAAAATGTTATTTAGAAAGATCTGCTGAGTTTGGAGTGGTAGCAATGTTTAACACTCTTTACACTGTTACCAATTGGGTCTTTTACATAATGACTGTTGTAGCAGTTTTAATGATTGTTTTTGGCGGCTTCACTTATCTCACTGCTGCAGGAGATCCGGGCAAAGCAGGCAAAGGCAAGAGCATTTTGATGTATGCTATGATTGGTTTGGCTATTGCTTTAATTGCCAAGCTAATTCCCAGCTTAGTAAGGTTTATTTTGGGACTCTAACATAGTTATAGTTTGCAATTTCTTGAAAACCCTTTTCTGCAATGCAGAAAAGGGTTTTCTGTTGCTCTAATGCTTTTTTTGTTTTATGATAGGGTATAAGGAACAAAAGGAATCTAATTGCTTTGGGGGCTTGTTTGCCGAAGTGGTGAAATTGGCAAACACGCAAGATTTAGGATCTTGTGCCAGCAATGGCTTGTGGGTTCAAATCCCACCTTCGGCACCCTTAAACCCGAAAAAATGGAGAAGCCCAATATCTCAATAGCCAAAAGTTTGTTCTTTCCAATGTTCTTCTTGGTATGGGAAGTATAAGGCTATGGCGTGTCAAGCAATTTAATTATCTAACCGAAATGGGTTCTGGTTGAGCAGTTAAAAATCTAACCGAAATTTTCTTTTTGGGCTCGACCTTTTGAGACTTGTTTTTCTTCTGATAGGCTTT
>Ga0315298_1005774_pt1 | contig 17302 bp, 13 predicted proteins | sample WHS_1_MG_FD_203077 | JGI IMG/M metagenome (GOLD analysis project Ga0315298, IMG submission 203077) | Extremophilic microbial mat communities from Washburn Hot Springs, YNP, Wyoming, USA - WHS_1_MG | ecosystem: Environmental > Aquatic > Thermal springs > Hot (42-90C) | place: USA: Wyoming...
AGGGGCGATGGAGATCAAGATTTGGTCGCAGAACCAAATGAAGCGCTCCCTTGTATACCCCTTGAAGGAGTTCCCAAGAGTTCACTTTTGAAGCTTACACGGTTCACTTTTCAGCTTTAACTGACATTCGCAACCCTGGATGTTGACAATAAAACAGTGGCATAGTAGAGTTGCTTTAGCCATTCGTGCCCAAAGCAGCGGCGTCAAGCGTAAATTCGGTACTCAGCGTCGAGTCCTGAGCAACAGCCTAGCTTTCCGGTACAGGTTATGTGAACCTTGAGTCGACGCATGGAAAGGCATACACGCGTGAGCAGATGTTCACAATACGGATGGCAACGTCTCGCCAAGACGCTGGGAATTTGGAGCGTGGATTCAGGCCGATCTTCGTTGGTCATTTGGTCCAAACAAAATGGGCGCCCCTGCATCAACCACGTACCCTACCATAAAGTCGGAGCCGCGAACCAAGTGCCTGAGGAACTGTGCTAGAGCCATGAACACGGCGTGCTTGCTTTCTATTCCGGCCGCGATGTTTCCCGACCAGGAAATCCTGGTCTTTGGGGATATGAGACTAACCTATGGGCAACTTTGGGACCGCGTTTGTCGCCTCGCCGGCTGTTTGCGTTCTCTTGGCCTAGGCAAGGGTAGTCGTATAGGGATCCTTCAGACCAATTCCAGCCACCACGTCGAGTTGTACTACGCAGCTTCTCGAATAGGGGCAACATTCGTTCCCCTCAATTTTCGCGCTGAGCCAAAGGAACTGAGATATCTGATAGGAACCGCCCAGGTGGAAACACTACTGGTAGGTCATAGATATGCAGGTATCGCCCTTTCGCTGTACTCAGATTTGCCATCTGTGAGACATTGGATCACGCTTGAGGAACGCCTGGTGGGGATGCTGTTTCTCGAGGATCTTCTGAACGGTACTCTGGTGAAAGACACTGAAGAGGACCTGGAAGGTGGTGAAACCAACATCATTGTATTTACCAGCGGCACCACCTCCTTGCCTAAAGGGGTGATGCTGAGTCACAAGACCATTCTCGATCACGTTTTTGGCACTGCTGAACCGGCAGATGGAGTCCGTTGGGGTGCGACGTTACTCTGCGTCCCGCTTCACCACATAGCAGGAGTCACGGCTATGCTAGCCTCAATCTACGAGGGGCGGCGCCTCGTGCTAATGCCACACTTCGATGTCAAGAAATGGCTGCGCCTGGTTGAGTCTGAGAGGATCACGCACGCGTTTCTGGCGCCGTCGATGTTGAAAAGGCTGGTCGACGAGCCGGAGTTAGGCACGAGCGACCTCAGTTCTCTGGAAATCCTCTCGTATGGAGCAGCGCCGACTCCCCTTCCGATATTGCAGCGAGCAATCTCCAGGTTGCCCAAGAACGTCGGCTTCATCAACGCTTATGGCCAGACCGAGACTACATCCACGGTGACAATGCTACTTCCTGAGGATCACCGTTTAGAAGGGCCACCTGAGGAGGTGAACAAGAAGCTACAGCGGCTTAGTTCTGTCGGCCGGCCCCTGCCAAACATCGAAGTGAAGATCGTCGACAGCGAGGGGCGAGAATTGGCGCCAGGCGAGATAGGCGAAATAGCTGTGCGCACTCCCACTCTGATGAAAGGCTATGTTGGACAGAGTGACCACGCCAACGAGATGCATGTGCACGGATGGATGCTCACAGGCGACCTTGGTTGGATGGACGAGGGTGGTTACGTGTTCTTGGCCGGGCGCAAAGACCGCTTGATGGTCGGCGGGGAAGGAGACGTTGAACCGACAGAAATCGAAAGTGCGCTGTTGTACGCAGGGATATCCAGCCGCCTGGAAGAACGAGCGCAGAGGAGGCTGCGCGGGATGAAGCTGTTGCCCACGGAGAAGCTTCTGAATGCTGTTCGAGTGGACGACATGTCCCTATTCCTTGAGTCAATCTACGAGAACCTGGAAGTCGGTGCACTGAGGGAGAACTATTTGGCTGCCATCCCCAACCTGGTCAGCGCCTCTGCCTATGGGTTTTTGCTGTTGGAGTCGGGGTCTAGCTGGCAACGCAAGGCGTCCTTCCAAGACTCAGATGAACAAGCCCGTGATCAGGACCAGGATACGTGGTTAGCCCACGAGCCAGTCGCTGTAAACGCGATATGGCGCTGGCAGCCCTCGAATCAGCTACCCTGGGGTAACGAATGGGGCGGCGGGACCGCGCAGAGTGAGACGTCGCAGGAGATAGCGAGGAAGCAGCGGCTCTGCCGATTCGTGCGTGTTCCGATTGGCACCGCTGATGGTGAACTACTCGGCGCCTTGAGCTTTGCGCGCACCAGCAGTTATCCTCCGTTCGACAAGAGGGATCTAGTGACCATAAGAGTAGTTGCCCGCCACGTGTGTCTAGCCCTGCGCCAAGCTTTGAGGTACAGGGAAGCGTGTGAACGTTCTTCTTTGGCTGAATCGGCTCTGCAAGCAATGGGAGCAGCGGTTGTTCTGAGCGATGACGAGGGAAGGATCAAATTCACCAATGCTCGAGCCCAGAAGATGTTAGAGCGCGCGAGTATCGATCTCGCGTGCCAATCAGTTATCCTCGACGGGCTGCACGACAATCTGACGCAATTGGGGGAGTCTGGCAAGCGTGTTGCTACGAGAGCCATCGTTCTCCCGAGGCAAGTCTTGGGGAGCGATAGTTCCTTGGTCCTCAGGTCAGTTCGAACTTCCTCAGAACGTCAGGTAGCCACATTCCTGTACACTCTTGAGCAGGCGCCAAACTTCCAGCATCTGTCTACGGTATTGTCAAGCCGAGAGATCGAGGTGCTGGAACTCCTTGCGAGGGGTTTTCAGAACAAGGAAATAGCCGAAGCCCTGGTGGTGACACCCAACACTGTGAAATACCACCTCAAACAGATCTTCAGCAAGATGGGAGTAAACTCTCGCTCCGAGTTGCTAGCCAAGGCCTTTGCTATATCGCAGGGAAGCTAGCGCCCTTGCCACCGGTTTTCAGCATTTTCGGCATCATCTGCTCGCGTGGCAAACCTTTTCATAAATCGTTATAGTGCTGGCCCGGGTGCTGATCACCTGGAGGAATGCCGCTCTTAGCGCTTTTGCCCTAGAGAAACTACCCAGTTGGGTAGTATCGGCGTGCCGGTACACGTGATAGTATCTCAACGTAGGGCGCACTATATCAGGCAACCGCGAGGTATCTTGCAGCAGTGAACACTGCCTGTTTGCTTTCGATTCCAGCCACGATGTTTCCTGATCAGGAAGCCCTGGTCTTTGAAGGGCTAAGGCTTACCTACGGCCAACTGTGGGAGCGCGTTAGCCGCCTTTGCGGTGGTTTGCGTTCCCTTGGCCTGGGCCGAGGCGCTCGGATTGGGGTTCTGCAGACCAATTCCAGCCAGTACGTTGAGACTTTCTACGCCACCTCCAAGCTAGGAGGTACCTTCGTTCCGCTGAACTATCGCTTGAAAGCGGAGGAACTGCGGTACACAATCAACGGAGCTCAGCTAGATGCTCTGTTGGTGGGGGAGAGGTACATTGATATGGCTCTATCTCTCCGCTCTGATCTGTCTTCTGTGAAACACTGGATTTCGCTGGAGAAAGAGCGGAAGGAGATGACTTTCTTCGAATGTCTGCTGGATGTCTCGCCTGGGGACAACACGGAAGAGGATATGGAAGGGGATGAGACCAACGTAATAATGTACACGAGTGGCACCACTGCCTTGCCCAAGGCAGTGATGTTAAGTTACGGGGGTTTTATCGAGTACGTCTTCGGTAACGCCGAACCGGCGGACGGTACACGTTGGGGAGCGACTTTGCTCTGCGTCCCACTGTACCATATAGCAGGCATCACAACAATGATGACCTCGATTTACAACGGCCGAAGGCTCGTCTTGATGCGTCAGTTCGACTCTAAGGAGTGGCTGCACCTGGTCCAACAAGAGAGGATCACCAATGCCTTCCTGGTGCCGACAATGTTGAAGAGACTACTGGATGAGCCTGATTTGGACGAGTATGATCTCAGCTCGCTGGAGACCCTCTCGTACGGAGCAGCGCCGATGCCCGTGCCTGTGATACGTCGAGCGATCGAGAAGTTGCCCAAGAGCATAGGCTTCATCAATGCATTTGGACAGACCGAGACGACCTCGACGGTGACGATGCTGCTTCCCGAAGACCATCGCTTGGATGGACCTCCTGAGGAAGTGGAGAAGAAGCTCAAGCGACTCAGTTCCATCGGAAGACCGCTTCCAGATGTCGAAATCCGGATTGTAAATGATGAGGGCCGTGAGGTGGCTAGAGGCGAAATCGGCGAAATAATCTTGCGTACCTCTAGGTTGATGAAAGGGTACATTGGGCAGGATACCACGACTCAAGAAATCCTGGTGGATGGATGGATACATACCAGGGATCTTGGCTGGATAGATGATGATGGCTACTTGTATCTCGCAGGACGCAGAGACGATCTGATCATCCGGGGTGGAGAAAACATCGATCCATCGGAAATCGAAGCCGTACTGCATTCTCATCCAGCTATTGAAGAGGCGGCTGTGATCGGTTATCCTAGCGAAGAGTGGGGAGAGATAGTGATGGCTGTCGTGGTCCCCAAGAAAGGGGCCACTATCACGGCCGAAGACTTGACCGAGTTCTGTCGACAGAGGCTGGCAAGCTTCAAGAAGCCTGAGAGGGTTGAGTTTGCTGAGTCGCTTCCGCGCAATGCGTTGGGAAAAGTAATCAGGAAGGATTTGAAAGCAAGATATCTGACCAAGACGTAACGAAGCAGGGCATACGATTTATGGCAAATCAACTGGGCAAGAGATACATTTGTGAAGATTGTGGAACAGAGGTCTTGTGTACCAAGGCTGGAGACGGCTCTGTAACTTGCTGCGGCAAGGAGATGCAGCTCAAGAAGCCAAAGCCATTACCTTCCGCGGATTGATTCTTTATCATTCAAGATGTGAAGAAGCTGCACCAACGAGAGGAAAGAGAAGTCGGCGCGCGAATCCTCTTGCTAGTCCTCTTTACGCTGTCGTTCATTCATTTCTGGCGCTCACCCAATGCAGCTAGGTCTTCTGCTGCATCTCCTGGCCGCAGCACTTCAATACGCCGGAGCCAGCTTTAGTTACGATCACCTCTGACCCGCACTTGGCGCATACGTAACGCTTGCCCAGTTGGTTCGCCATTGAAGGCTCCTTTCTACCAATGAATAATAGTCGCCGGAATATGGATACTAACGGACTTGCCACCGTTTATGCTATCATTCGTCGGCAACGTGGTCAAGGTGGACCAGTCGACGGGACCGTATCAAGGCCTCCTGCAGTCAGCCTGGCACGGACTACAATATCAGGGAGAACGAGGAAGCTTTTCGGTGCGATATCCACTCACCAACTGTTCAGGGTAATGTACGTCCTGTTCGACCCGCTGTCCACCGCGCGGCCACATTCTACGTGTTAATTGTATGCCGCGGACTGGCGGAGCAATACTACCCAAAAGGGTAGTATGTGAGCTGGTATTTGTGTGCTAACATACTCACGCGTCAACAAGATTGAACGTGAACGAGATTGAACTCGTCCCGGTTCCTGTCTGGGCCTGTCCGACGCTGGCGCTGCTGGCGGACTGCAATGTGCCTCGGTAATAAGGAGACATCTGTACGTGGTTGGCGACACTGTCGTAATCATGGCCGTGGGAGACCTGATTCTCGACGAGCCAGAAGCCGAAAGATTCTTTGATCTATCTGCTCCTGTCTTGAGGACGGGCGATGTGGTGGTCGGCCAGGTCGAAGTGCCATATACCATCAGGGGCGTTGAGCGATCATCGGATGTCCCTGCGCCTGCCAGTGATCCTCGCAATCTAAGCGCCCTCGCTAGTGCCGGTTTCAATGTGGCAACGCTGGCAGGCAACCACATCTACGACGCAGGCGAAACGGGAGTCAGAGACACGATCGATCATCTTGCCGATTTGGGTATTCCTGCGGTGGGTGCTGGAATGAGTATCGACGAGGCCCGACGTCCTGTCGTTCTCGAGCGTAAAGGCATTCGATTTGGCTTTCTCAGCTACAACTGTGTTGGTCCCAAAGATTCCTGGGCGACGCGTAACAAGGCCGGGTGCGCCTACGTGCACATACTCACCCATTATGAACTCGACCACGCCACGCCTGGGGGGCCGCCATCCATCTACACGTTTGCAGAGCCGCAGAGCCTTGAGGCTATGGAAGACGATATCCAGAATCTTAGGCCTCTCTGTGATGTGCTGATAGTCGCGTTGCACAAAGGCATCGGCCACATTCCAGCAAAGCTGGCAATGTACGAGAAGCAGGTCTCGCGTGCGGCAATCGAGGCAGGAGCTGACATGATCCTGGGGCATCACGCGCACATTCTTCGAGGAATCGATCTCTACAAAGGCAAGCCTGTTTTCCATGGTCTAGGCAACTTTGTCACGGTTACGCGAGCCCTTTCGCCTGACGAGAACTCTAGTCCGGAGCGCCAGGAGTGGGCTAAGCGGCGTAAAGAGCTTTTTGGCTTCGAACCCGATCCCGAATGCCCGATTTTCCCGTTCCATCCTGAGGCAAGACACACGATCATCGCCAAGTGTACGGTAGACGGAAGAACCATATCTAGAATTAGCTACATTCCCTGCCTTATCAACAAGCAAGGGCAGCCGGAAGCCCTGGGAAACGACGAGCGGGGCCGTAAGGTTTTTGAGTATGTCGAGAGCATAACTAGAGCGGCCGGCCTCAATGCCCGATATTTCTGGGATGGTGACGAAGTCATCGTGCGCGAGGACGAGTGATCAAGGCGGCATTTGTTTTGAACGGTAGTGCACACAGAAGCTCGCGGTGACGGTGGCATCTCTGCTGGAGAGCGCTATTCTCCAACGCCAGATTGGGCAAAAACCAGCTATCGAGATGGCGGTTCTGCTCAAGAATCAGTTGTGTTTAAGGAGGAATCCAAATGAAGCGCCTGAATGTCAGTTTGGGAATAGGGATGATCGTGGTTTTAAGTCTGCTCCTGTCCGCGTGTGCCACAGGACAAGCTCCTACGCCAACCACAGAGCCGCAGAAGCCGGCTGCTACCTCTGCCGCACCCGCGCCGGCCGCAACGAAACCGTCAGCCGAGGCAACGAAACCCGCGGCTGCACCGGCAGCCGAGCAGAAGGCCTCTAGCCCGACCATTGAGTTGACTTTCTGTTCACCTTGGCCCGACACCCATCCGTATAGCGTAGCGGACATTGCGTGGATGGACCGAATGGTCAAGGAGAGCAACGGCCAGCTCAAGTTCAAGCCCTTCTGGGCCGCGACGCTAACCAGCAACACCGCAGAGGCGGCAAACGAAATCGCCAAGGGCGTGTGCGATATGGGCTTTGTCTACTCCATACAGGCCAAGGCTGGCTTCGACATTACTAGAGCGGAGTTGCAATGGTTCCAGGGAGTCCCCAACATAGAGGCCACGGAGGATATATTCTGGAAGATATGGGACCAGTTCCCAGAACTGAGGAACGAGTACAAGGGATTGAAGGTCCTTGCGGCCCACGGCGGATCGCCTTCATATCTCCTCACCAAGAGCAAGCCAATCAACAGCATGGCCGATATGAAGGGGATGACCATTCGAGGACCGGTGGAGACAATGGCCCCAATGAAAGACTTCGGGGCGGACGGAGTGAGTTCACCGATGTCAGAGGCTTATCAGAGCCTCGACAAGGGCATCATCGATGGCGTCTGGGCGCCGCTAGAGACCTACAAGAGTTGGAGCTTTGCTGAGGTTATAAAATACCAGAGTAACCTGAATATTCAGCGAGGCATCTACCCCTCCAGAATGATAAACCTGAATACTTGGAACAAGCTTCCTCCGAATATCCAGAAGGCCATGGAAGATAGCATCAGGTGGTGGGGGCACGAAACCTACCTCGAGGCTAAAAAACAGGACGACGTCGGAGAGCAGGCGGCGAAAGCCAAGGGCGTGCAAGTCGTCAACTTGCCTGAATCCGAGTTAGCCAAGTGGGATAACGCGATGGCCAAGTACGTTAGCAACAGCGTTAAGGACATCGACGCCAAGGGGCTACCCGGGACCAAGATTTACAACGAGATCCGTCGGCTCATAGACGAGGCCAAGAGCAAGAAGAACTGAGGAAGATGCACTGGGCCAGCCTGCTGCCAATGGTGGCATTGGTGGTAGGTTGGCCGCTAGCAGGGAAGCTGAATGAGCGAACTGAGCGAACCCGAGAGCGCCTCGATCCGCATCGCCAGAGAAAAGAACCTGTGGGGTTACTTGGCCAGGGCAACTATGCTGCTCACACAGGCGGGTAATGCCCTAGGTGCCGTCTTCCTAATAGGCATTATGGTTCTCATAGTGGTAAATGTGATAAGCCGACGGTTCGGTTTCCTGATACCTGGCACATATGAGATGATCGAGATTATGATCATTGTCACAGCGGGTTTCGCTATGGCCTACACCGCGTTGAGAAAGGGCCATACTCAGGTGGGCTTTGAGATTTCTTCCGGAAGGAAGCAAGCAGTTATTGACGCGCTGGTGGGCTGCTGTGAGGTTATTACCGTCGCTCTGATAACGTGGAACCAGTTCAACGTACTCCTGGACAAGATAAGGTTGGGCGAAGAAACCGAGCTGCTGCACATAACCTACGCTCCTTTTCGGGCGCTGTGGGTCTTTGGTCTGCTCTTGCTCTGCGTAGCTTTCTTGATAGACCTGGGTGGCACAGTTGGCAGGGTGGTGAAGAAGTGATCGCTCCGGTTGAGGCAACTCCAATACTGATCGGCCTCGTTGCCTTCGTTGTTCTGGCGATTCTAATTATCTTAAGAATGTCGATAGCCTTCAGCATGGCCCTCGTCGGCTTCGCTGGAGTCGCGTTCTTCGTATCGGTCGACGCGGCGCTGACAAAGCTGGGCGTAATCGCTTTCGACACGGTTAGCAGTTACGATCTAGCCACGCTGCCCTTGTTTCTGTTGATGGCCAACACGTTATTTGTGGCAGGTATGGGGAAAGACCTATATAACCTTGCCGCCCGATGGATAGGCCACCTGCGCGGCGGCCTGGCTATGGCCACCATCGGCGGTTGTGCGATATTTGCTGCGGTCAGCGCTTCTAGCATGGCTACAGCAGCGACTCTCGGATTGGTAGCTCTGCCAGAGATGAAAAAGCGTGAATACGACCCCGGAATGGCTACCGGAACTGTCATAGCCGGAGGCACGCTGGGAGCTACCATCCCGCCGAGTGGCATCCTGATTATCTACGGCATCCTGACCCAGAATTCAATAAGTCAGCTCTTCATGGCTGGCTTCCTCCCGGGTTTCCTTCAGGCGGCGTTATACTGCGTGGCTATTTACCTAGTTGCGCGAATAAACCCTAAGACTGCGCCGGGAGGCCAGCGTTACAGCTACGGCGAGAGGTTCGCGGCGTTCAAAGAGGTGTGGGACACCATCTTTCTGATCGTCCTAGTCATCGGAGGGATGCTGATCGGCCTATTCACAGCCACAGAGGCTGGAGCGGTTGGGGCCGCCGGGGCGATAGCGATTTCCGCGGCGCGACGACGGCTCAGTTTTCAGTCGTTCCAGAAAGCCCTACTCGATACTCTGAAAACCACTGGCATGATCTACGCCATACTTATCGGAGCGATGATGTTCAACGCCCTCTGCGCGATGACCACCATCCCAAACTGGCTGGCGACTTCGGTGGCAGGGTTGTCGGTGCCCCCAATCGTGACTATGCTGCTCATCATCATTGCTTACCTCATCATTGGCGGGCCTATGGACGGGCAGGCGATGATGCTGCTGACGTTGCCAATATTCTTGCCCATAGTGACTTCTCTCGGCTACAGCCAGATATGGTTTGGGGTCATGATGGCTAGAATGGTGGAAATCGCGATGATCTCGCCACCACTGGGTATGAATATCTTCGTCATCCAGGGGGTGGCTCAGGACGTTCCCATGCGCACGATTTTCAGAGGCCTCGTCCCCTTCCTCGCCGCTGACACTGTACACGTGCTGACCCTGCTGATGGTGCCGGGCATTGTCCTCCTAGTGCCCAGCTTTATGCACTAATGTGCCGTGCCACAACTCTGAGGATCAGCGCCGTGAGCACAAAGGAGTGAAAGTGACAGCGCTTGAGGTCATTAAGAAGTATTACCGATACAATTTACAGGCGGCAAGGGAGTGGAAGGCAAACGGCGGAAAGGTCGTGGGCTATATAGGCGCGGACGTGCCGGAAGAAATGCTTATCGCCGCCGGCTTCTTTCCACTGAGAATCACTGGTGACCCGAGAGGCAGCACCGAACTGGCCAACAGGTATATGGAACCTGTCTTTGATCCGATGGTGCGCTCCATCTTCAATCGGGTACTTGATGGGACCTACTCCTTCCTGGATCATCTGATCATTGCCAACTCGTCTGACGCTCTGGTACGGTTCTTTTATTACCTCCGTGAGGTCAAGCGGATGGAACCTAGCCTGAGCATTCCGGATTTCTACTTCCTGGATGTTCTCCACACCAAGTTCCGTTCTAGCGCTCTCTACAACCGAGATAGATTTCGCGAATTTGAGCGCGCGCTAGTTGAGTGGTCAGGAAAGGAGATTCCCGAAAGCGCATACAGAGAGGCCATTGCCGTTTGCAACGAGAACAGGAGGTTATTACAGGAGATCGCACGGCTTCGGATATCGGAGCCACCACGGCTGTCGGGAGCAACGGCGTTGCAAATCATCGGCGCCTCGATGTTCACGATGAAAAGTGCGCATAACAGGTTATTGCGTCAGTTTCTGAGTGACACCCAGAATCTCCCTGGCAGAGAGGGCATTAGATTGTTCGTGGACGGGACTTCTGTGGACAGCCTTCAGTTCTACGAGGTCGTGGAGACGTGCAAATGCACCATAGTTGCCGAGACGACGGACTGGGGCAACAGGTACTGGGATGACCTTGTGAGCGAGGATCGCCCTCCTCTGGAGGCTATTGTCGATCGATACCACCTGAGAGCGCCGTCTCCAAGCAAAGCCACCGTGTCTGCTCGAGTGGAGTACTGTGTGCGGAAGGCCCTGGAAGCAAAGGCCCAGGGAGTTGTTTTCTTCATACTGGAATCGGATGACGCCCCTTCCTGGGACTACCCAGAGCAGAGAAAGGCTCTAGAGCAACAGGGCATTCCATCACTCTGTATCGATATGCAACCGTACCAGCTTACCGATACGGAGAGCGTGAGGCGCAAAATCGAGTCATTTCTGGGTAATATCGACGGCGGGGAGTAGGGCTAGCGGTAGACCGCAGAGGATTCAAGATAGCATCGTTCCGAGCAAATCAGGGCCCCAAAACCCCTATGCAAGGCACAGAAACTTGAGGTTTCCGAACAGCCGAGGCGCAGCGGAGGCGAAGAATCTTGCCACCTGAGGGCCGAGACCCTCCGCTGCACTCAGGGTGACAGTTGGATAACGATCACCGTGGTCGGCTACTGGATCCAAGTATCGTTAGCCGAGCCCTATTTCCGTGGTGGAAGAACAGTAGATGGAACGGAAGTTTCAGAACTCAATCAACAGCTTGCTTAGCGGATATCGTGCCCTGGATCTAACCAACGAGATTGGATTCGCTTGCGGAAAGATTCTGGCAGCGCTGGGAGTGGACACAATAAAAATCGAACCGCCGGGTGGCGACGCTGCCAGAAATATGCCCCCCTTTCTAGGTGGAGTGCCTGATCCCGAGAGAAGTCTATACTGGTGGGCTTTCAACACCGACAAACGGAGCATAACTCTTGACATAGAGAATGCGCGCGGCCAAGATATCCTCCATCGGCTCGTGAGCAAGGCCGATTTCGTCATCGAATCGTTCACGCCCGGGTATTTGGATTCCATTGGGCTCGGCTACGAAGCTTTGAGCAGGGTCAATCCAAGGATAATTGTCACGTCGATCACGCCTTTCGGACAGAAGGGGCCGTACAGCCGGTATAGAGGCAGCGAGTTGATTGCCTCGGCAATGAGTGGTGTCCTCGCGACCAACGGTGATCCAGATAGGCCACCCGTACGAGAGGGCCCGGACTCGATTTCTTTTGAGACCTGCGCTGCGGCCGCTTTGGGAACCGTTATGGCGCATCACCATCGGCAACTGACAGGCGAAGGACAACAGGTAGACATATCCATGCAGCACACGGCAGCCAACAGAGGTTCGGTCCACATCCCAGTTTGGGAATTTGACAGGCGTCTGCTGAACCGAAATGGACCAATGCGTCGAACCGGGGCTAAGTTCACGAGATGGATCTGGCCGTGCAGGGACGGCTACGTCTTCTGGACGATGATGGCGAGTGCTGTGGGAGCACCAGCTAATCGAGCACTTTCGAAGTGGATGGATGACAAAGGAATGCCAAATCCACTTCGGAAGATCGACAACTGGGAGGAGTTGGATATGGCCAAGGTCCCCGATGAAGTAGTTAACGCGATGCACGAAGCCATAGGAGAGTTTTTCTTGACACTCACAAAAAAGGAAATTGCCGAAGAAGGAATGCGCCGTGGAATAAACGCCAGTGTGGTGAACGACCCTTCCGACGTGTTTGAAAATGTTCAGCTGAAGGCAAGAGAATACTGGGAGGAGTTGGTGCATCCAGAGTTTGGCGTCACTATGAAGTATCCTGGATACTTCTTCTTGTCGGACGAGACGGAAAACAGAGTGCATCGTCGAGCACCGCGTGTGGGCGAGCACAATGACGAGGTATACAGAGTGGAGCTTGGCCTTTCGAGCGCGGAGATAGCCGACCTGAAAGCGTCGCGTGTCATCTGACGGTAACTTCTGCAGCGTATCGGAGAGAACAATGGGCAGACCAGCGTTGAGCGGGATAAACGTGGTAGACTTCGGATGGGCCCTGGTCGGGAGTTTGACCAGCAAGCTGCTCGGCGACAATGGCGCAAACGTTGTCCGTGTGGAATCTATGACTCGCCCAGACCTGAGCCGACTCAATCGCAACGTCTCGATTTCGAAACCAGATAACCCGGACGATAAGCCCTGGTTCACCCACCTGAATACCTCCAAGTACGGCTTGACGCTCAACCTTAAACATCCCCGCGCAAAGGAAGTAGTTGCAAGACTCTATCGCTGGGCTGACGTGATAAACGAGAACTTCACTCCCGGAACGCTGGCCAAGCTTGGCTTCGACTACGAGTACGCCAAGAGCTTGAATCCGGACATTATTATGGTGTCTGGAAGTGCCTATGGCCAAACGGGCCCCTACGCCAGGGAGTGGGGGGTTGACGGAACCGGTGCGGCGTGGTCCGGCTATCTCCACCTGACGGGATGGCCGGACCGAGACCCCGTCGGGCCAGGAGTCCCTTACGGAGATTGTCTGCTTCCTTACTTCAATGCTATGGCTGTTGTCGCCGCCATAGACTATCGGCGGAGAACCGGGAAAGGACAGTACATTGATGCCGCGATGATAGATGTCTGCATACATCAGATTACGCCTGCTCTTCTAGACTGGCAGGCCAATGGCCATTTGCAGATGCGGTCCGGAAACCGTGTTCCTAACGCTGCACCTCACGGCGTGTTCCCTTGTCTAGGAGATGATCGGTGGTGCGCTATTGCCGTATTCACAGAGCAGGAGTGGGAATCATTCTGCGATGTAATCGGTAACCCGCCGTGGACACGAGAGGAGCGGTTCTCCAGTTTGAAGAAACGAAAGGCCAACGAGGACGAGTTGGAACATCTGGTTGCGCAGTGGACTATGGAGCGTTCGGCAGAGGATGTTATGCACCGGATGCAGGAGGCTGGAGTGCCTGCCGGAGTGGTGCAGAATACAGAGGACATTGTTGATCGCGATCCTCAGTTGCGGGATCGAGGGTTTCTGCTGCCTCTCAAACACCCCGTGCTAGGAGTCTTCGGGCACCCGACTCCGCCGTTCAAGCTTCCGAAAACTGAGGCTCAGGTCAGGACTTCCCCGTGTCTCGGTGAACACGTGGAGTACGTCTGTGTTCAGTTGCTCGGTATGTCCGATACGGAGTTCGTAGATTTGGTTCGAGATGGGGTGTTTACATAGCGTCTGCCCGCCACTTGGCGGTTTGTCCACAGCGAACAACGCGAGAAAGGAGGGCCCCGTCAATGGGCGATCCAGCAGGCATCAGCAAGGGCCAAGAACGGCGTGTAGAAAGCAGTCGAGAACGGCTGAGGTCGGCAGTCGAGGCCAACGCCTACCAGAAGGAATGGTTCAAGCGAGTTAGGGAACGGGTGGCGCAAGGAGAGCCATTTGCGTTCGTCAACGCTGACGTGCCGCAAGAGATATTCCGAGCGATGGACATTCCCTATGCGGCAAATCAATGGTGGGCCGCTCTGGTGTCGGCTAAACAGTTGGCTCCCCACTATTTGAATCTCCTGAACGACATGGGCTATCGGCCGGACCTGTGTCGATACTGCTCGCTGTCGTTGGCCTCGTCGTTTGAGATGGATCCGGGGAAGGCACCCTGGGGAGGATTGCCAAAACCCTCGATAGTGGTGGCTCGTCTGTCCTGCGACGCACAAATCAAGATCTTTGAACTGTGGTCCCGTCGGCACAGAATCCCGTTCTACCCGCTGGAACGGACTGTCATAGTGGACCCCTATCGTTACTGGTGGGAGAAGTCGCAGTACGATTGGGAGGAGTTGTTCGAAACCCACCGATTGAATCTGATGGTTGAAGAGTTGAAGGGGCTCATAAAGGTGTTGGAAGTGACGACTGGGAAGACCTTCAGTGAGACCAAGTTCCGAGAAGTTATGCAGTTGGTCAATGAGCAGGAGCAGTATTTTGCCAGAACTCGTGATCTGATCGCCGAGACCGTGCCGGCGCCTCTTAATATCGCTGACCAGATTCCCAGCGTGATGATCCCCCAATGGCACAGAGGCACAGAGTGGGGGCTGAACGCAGCCAAAATGTTCTACGAAGAAGTAAAGCAGCGGGTTGAGAGGGGCGAAGCTGCGTGCAAAAATGAGAAGATCCGGTTGATGTGGCTAGGTACGGGCTTGTGGTTTAACATGAGCTTCTATCAATACTTCCAGGAAAAGTACGGCGCTGTCTTTGTCTGGTCCATATACTTGGGCTTAGCGGCAGATGGCTACATTCGTTATGGTCTCGGCGACCCTCTCCGTGCGCTGGCCAGCCGCTTCGTGAGTATGTCGGAGATGCTGAACGCACCTCCGTGGAACTGCGAATGGTACGTGAAAGAGGCGAAGAAAAACAAGATAGATGGAGCGGTCCATTTGCTGTCCGACAGTTGCACGCAGGCCGCGAGAGGTTCTGCTTTTATTAAGAGAGCCCTCGAGGACGCTGGCGTTCCAGTGCTAGAGCTTGCAGCTGATACGGTGGATGCCAGGATTTGGGACGACTCGGCGATGAAGTCCCTGCTAGCTGATTTCATAGAATCACGTATTCTCTGACCATCCGACGTACGAGCTTTCGCGCTGTATTCCTCATCAGACGGTTGCCTAGCCGCAGCACTGGTGGTACTATCTGCAGTGACCTGGTCCCACGACTTGGTTCATTTGAAACTGCTTGAGAGGTGGTGATTTCGTGAGCTTCACGACGGTAGGCTCTCTTCTAGAGGTTAATTTGCGGGATAATCCGGACAAAGAGGCGTTGGTTTTTGGCGACCGGCGCTACACGTACCGGCAGATGGGTGAGAAGGTCGATGGTCTGGCTGAAGCTCTGGTTCGACTAGGGGTGAAGAAGGGCGACAAGGTAGCTGTCGATTTGCCCAATTGGCCGGAGTTCGTCTTCTCGTATTTCGCCATAACACGAATTGGCGCGGTTATGGTCATGGTCAATACGCGTTACCGCTCAACAGAGGTCAAACACATACTGAGAGACTCCGATGCCGTGGCCGTGATCATTCCGGCTGAGTTCGATGGCTTCCGCTATCCCCCCATGATTCGGGAGTTGCGAAGCGAGCTGCCGTATTTGCAGCATATCATTGTGGTCGGAGGGACACCGGACACCGAGGGAGTGCTCTGTTTCGACGAACTCTTGGGGCAGTGGAGCGGCGCTCCCGTCAACGAGGTACAGATCGACCCCATAGAAGATCTGGCTCTTATAATGTACACCTCGGGTACGACTGGTGTGCCCAAAGGCGCGATGATAACCCACTTCAACCTCGTCAGGAACAGCGAGGTCAACTCGGTACCTTACGAGTTTACGCCAGACGATGTCTTCCTAGTGCTCGTTCCCGCCTCCCACATCATCGGTCTGTTCTGCCTTACCAGCGTCTTCTTGAGTCACGCTAAGGTTGTGCTCGTGGACGTTTTTAAGGCCGAGCCAGTACTGAGGATAATCGAGCGGGAGAAGGTAACTGTGCAGCACGCCGTGCCAACTATCTTCACCCTCGAACTGGCCAACGCTGCGAAGTACGACATCTCTTCCCTGCGAACGGGCATGATGGCCGGCGCCTCGTGTCCGCCAGAACTGCTGCGTCGTCTGATTGACCTCGGGTTCCAGGTGCACGTCGGTTTTGGGATGACGGAGACGGCAGGCGGCCTGATGAATACGAGGTTCTCCGATGATCTCGAAGCCAGAACGCAGACGGTCGGCAAGCCTGTAGAGGGTGTGCAGGTAAAGTTCGTCGACGACAACCGGCGCGAGTTACCGCCCGGCCAGCCAGGCGAGATGGCCATAAAGAGTTACGGCCGTATGAAGGGCTACTACAAGAATCCAGAGGCGACCGCAGCAGCAATCGACGAAGAGGGTTGGTTCTACACGGGGGACCTGGGTTATTTAGATGAACGAGGGTACGTGAGAATCGTCGGCCGAAAGAAGGAGATGGTCATTCGCGGAGGGTTCAACATCTATCCAGCTGAGGTCGAGGGGCTACTTTACACGCACCCTAAGGTGCTGGAAGTGGCCATTGTGGGAGTGCCAGACAGCGTGCTGGGAGAGAAGACCTGTGCCTGCATTCGACCACGAGACGGTGTGGAGCTCACGGAGGAAGAGGTGAAAGAGTTCTGCCGTGGAAAGCTGGCGGACTTTAAAGTCCCTGACTACGTGCGGTTCATGGAAACGTTTCCGCTTACCCCCACAGGTAAGATTTATAAGGCTGGTCTGAAGGAGCAGATTCTTAAGGAAATAACCCTTTCGTGATGCGTGGTCAACGGCGTGTTGTCGGCAAGCGAAGCGCTCAAAAGAACAGGATACTGACCGTATTCCCGGCCATTATGCTGGCTATGCTGATCGCCTCGACCAATGTATTCATGGTCTCGCCAGCAATTCCACGGATTGTGGCCGAGCTGGGGGGCATGGAGTACTATAGCTGGACAATCGCGTCAACTCTGCTCGCCGAGTCAGTTATGATCCCGGTGGTCGGAAAGCTTTCGGACCTATACGGCCGAAAGCCCTTTTACCTT
>Ga0315298_1005775_pt1 | contig 17298 bp, 17 predicted proteins | sample WHS_1_MG_FD_203077 | JGI IMG/M metagenome (GOLD analysis project Ga0315298, IMG submission 203077) | Extremophilic microbial mat communities from Washburn Hot Springs, YNP, Wyoming, USA - WHS_1_MG | ecosystem: Environmental > Aquatic > Thermal springs > Hot (42-90C) | place: USA: Wyoming...
AAAAGTCTAGAAAGGCCGCAGAGAACGGCTCAGATGCTTAGAGGCACAGCATTGCTTTAGCTTGCGCGACGAGCTGGGTCTTGAACGCCTCCCACTGGGAACGGTCGGCCTCGGGGTCCGGAAGGGTAAACTTGGGTACGTTCTTGGCCTCGTAGAACCACCGGCGGATGGCAAGGAGAGCGTCCAGTTCTTCTCGAGCCACGGCCACTAGATACGGCGAGCTTGTTTGCCACCGTGCTCTTCGGGTCTCTGCTTCCCACAGTGGTGCCAAGGCTGCCTCCAAATCAGCGGCCATGGTCCGGGGGTGAAGCCAGGCCGGTTCTTGTAGGAGTCCGTTCCAGACCAGGTTGAGGCGCAAGGCTGGGCCATTCCCGTTGTTGTCGCAGGGCCACAGAGTAGCAAAACGCAGGCTCCGAGCCTCCGCAAGACACATGCAGCCCCTTCTAAGCGCGCGCAGGGCTTCGGCTGCTGCGTTTAACCTTCGGGCTTGCTCTTCCTGACCCTGTCTCAGCAACTTCTGGGCCATGTCTTCTGCTTTGGCCACTGGATCGGGCAGGTCGGGGACGTCGCTGCCGCCCATCCACAGGAGGATCTGCTTCACCAGAAGGTCGTGTCTCGCCCGGGCGTCCAGATCGCCTGTGCAGGGGGCAAGGCAGCGCCGCTCGAGCGCGCGCCGGCAAGGCCGAGCGCTGGCAGACGCTGTTGGGCGACGGGAGCAGCGACGAATGGGGAAACACAGCTGCAGCAGCTCAAGAGCTGCCCGCAGGCGGTTCCCGCTCCGGAACGGACCAAGGACAAGTCCATCGCGGGAAGGCCTCTGCTTCTCCGCTCCGCTCAGCCAGCGGGGAACGCGCCGGGTGACCAAGAGGCGAAGTCCCGCGTCTCTCCCGGCTGCTTTCAGGTAAGCGTAGGCGTCGGGTCGCACCCCATGCAGGTTGCAGGGTGGCCTGTGCTCAAGAATCAAACGTTGCTCCTGAGCAACGGCCTCAAGCGGAGTCAAGGCTTCCTCCCAGTCAATGCGTTCTACCCGAGTCAAGACCTCGCGCATGGGTCGGTTGAGATTGGAGCTGAAAAAGAAGTGAGACCTCACCTTGTCTCCTAGGCTATCGGCTTTCCCCACATAGAGCACAGTCCCGTCCCTATCCACGAAACGGTAGGTTCCGGGACGCCGGGGGAGACCGCGGGTGAGGGGTAGCTTCTCCAGAGTGAGGCGGGCCGCCGGGGTCACCAGGGCTCGCACCTCACTCAGGCGGCTTATGCCCTGTTCCTGCAGGCGCTCCGCCAGGGTGACGAACACGTGGCTCACAGCTTGGGCGTCAGCAAGCGCGCGGTGGCAGGCAGCTACCGGAGCGCCAAAGGCTTCGGCAATGGTCCCAAGTCGGTAGTTGGGGAGTCCTGGGGCGACGGCTCGAGCTAGAGGCAGCGTGTCAATCGCGCCCTCGCCCAATCGCCAGCCAACCAAGCGGGACAACTCGTAGTTCAAGAAGCCCACGTCAAACGGGGCGTTATGGGCCACAAGAACCGCCCCCTCCAGAAAGGCAAGCAGCTCAGGGAGGACCTCCTCAATGCGAGGGGCATCAGCCACCATTTTCTGAGTGATGCCAGTGATGCGAGTGATAAAGGGAGGAATAGGGCGCATCGGATTCACTAGGGTAGTGAACTGGCGTACTTCCTTGAAACCCTCCAGCCGCACCGCCCCGATCTCAGTTATCTTACAGGGCCCTGGCCGCGCGCCCGTAGTCTCTAGATCCAGGGCCACAAAGGCCACATCGGCCAGATGGGGATCGGGCACTGCCCATTGCCGCAAGGCCAGCGCCTGACCGGTCTCCTGGTCCCAGCAGAAGCGACGGTCGTGCAAGACAAGAGCGTGCACGACTTGGCGACACAAATCCTCGGGGGCAAAAGGAGAACAAAGGAGCAGACGGCCGGCCTCGATTGCATCAAGAGACTCCCCCCGCACCAGCAGGGTCTCATATACTCGATCTACGATCTTAAGCGAGAACTGCCGTTGCATGGGGCCTGTCACAACCCGCCCGCGCGGGCATTTCTTGAAAAGGCCTGGTTCATCCTGGACAATACTAGCACCCCAAGACCGGGACACGCAGGGGCTGTCGACCAAGGGGGAATGGTGCTGGACAAAAGACAGATCGAAGAGATCCTGCCTCACAGGGAGCCGTTCTTGATGATCGACCGCGTGCTGGAGCTGGTGCCCGGAGAGTACGCGGTAGCGGAAAAAGACATCTTGGCCAGCGACGAAGTCTTTCGGGGACACTTTCCCGGCCGTCCTATTTTCCCTGGGGTGCTGCAACTTGAAGCGATGGCCCAGACTGGAGCGGTGGCCGTGCTTTCTCAGCCGGAGGCTCGCGGCAAGATAGTGTTCTTCGCTCGGGCGGACGATGTCCGCTTTCGGCGCCCCGTGGTCCCTGGCGACACCCTACGCATAGAGGTGAGGCTTCTTCGAAGCCGGGGTGCCATAGGGAAAGGTGAGGGCCGGGCTTTCGTTGGCTCGGAGCTCGTCTGTAGTGGTGTCCTGACCTTCGCCATCACTGAGCCCTGACCTATGACTGGGAGTGCAGCCCCTTCATTGTTCGGGAGACCTGTGACCATCAGTGGCCTCGGGGCCCATCTGCCTGGTAAGGTGCTCACCAACCACGACCTGGCTACCTTCCTTGATACCTCAGACGAGTGGATCACCCAGCGGACAGGCATCAAGGAGCGCCGGGTGGCAGAGGAGGGGCTGAGCGCCTCGGACCTGGGCATCATCGCTGCTCGTCAAGCTTTGGCCGACGCGGGCCTATCCCCCGAGCAGGTGGACCTGGTGATAACCGCCACCATCTCCCCTGATCGCTTAATGCCGGCTACCGCGGCGCGGATCGCCTATCAGTGTGGCTGCGTCAACGCAGGTTCTTTAGATGTGTCGGCTGGCTGCACGGGTTTTGTCTATGCCTTGGCCATGGCGGCTGGGGCGGTGGCGAGCGGGCTCCATCAGTATGTTCTTGTGGTGGGGGCGGAAGCTATCTCCCGGTTGCTTGACTGGCAGGACCGCGCTACAGCGGTGCTGTTTGGGGACGGAGCGGGGGCAGCGGTGATCTCGCCGCTTGAAGGCGCCAGTGAGCGAGCCGGGGCGAAGACGGGCGTGGGCATTCTAGGTTTCGACCTGGGCAGCGACGGGTCGGGAGAGGAGTTTCTGCTGATCCCAGCCGGCGGTTCACGCCTACCTGCCTCTGCGGAGACGGTGGCTGCCCGGCAGCACTACATGAAAATGAACGGTCACGAGGTCTATAAATTCGCCACTCGCGTCATTGTTCAGTCCGCGCTTCGTGTGCTCGAACACTGCGGAAAGACTGTGGACGACCTTGACCTCTTTGTGCCTCATCAGGCCAATCTGCGTATCATCGAGGCGGCGGCCAAGAAGCTGGGTGTTCCCGAAAACAAGATCTACACCAACCTGCAAAGGTACGGAAACACTTCTTGTGCTTCCATACCCTTATGCTTAAGTGAAGCACGGGCAGAGGGAAAGCTGCGGGCTGGAGACCTAGTCCTGCTTATGGGCTTTGGGGCGGGGCTGACCTGGGGCGCCTGTCTTCTCGAGTGGACCGACGGGAAGGCGGCTGGTGCTGGGGGGACCAGTACCCACACAGCAGGAAGTACAGCTGGAGGCAACACTCACGAGGAGAGAAACTAAACATGGCTGGACTGCTCGTTCTCTTCCCCGGACAGGGAAGCCAAGTGCCAGGGATGGCGGAGCATCTGTGGGAGTTTCCGGTGGCCCGCGAGACCTTTGCCGAGGCGACAGAGATCTTGGGCTGGGATGTTGGCGAGCTGTGCCGGCACGGCACCATGGAGGAGCTCACCCGCACCGATAGGACGCAACTTGCCATCCTCACCTGCAGTGTGGCCACCTGGCGTGTCCTCGAAGAAAGGGGCGCTGACTTCTCGGTGGCGGCCGGACACTCCTTGGGGGAATACTCGGCCTTGGTGGCCACCGGACACATGAGCTTCGCCGACGCGGTGAGAGTGGTCGAGGTGCGCGGACGGAGCATGCAGGCGTGCGCGGAGGAGCGCGGTGGCACCATGGCGGCCGTTATCGGGCTAGAAGCGGAAGTGGTGGAGGAGATCTGCGCTTCGCTTGCCGGGGTTTGGCCGGCTAACTACAACTCCCCAGGACAAGTGGTGATCTCAGGGACTGTCGAGGGGGTGCAGGCGGCAACTGGGGCGGCACTGGCCCGGGGCGCAAGGAGGGTGCTCCCCTTGCCTGTGTCCGGCGCATTTCATACGCCGCTCATGGCAGGGGCTGCGGAGGCGCTGGCCAAGGCTCTTGCCCAGGCGGAGTTCAAGCCAGGTAAGCGGAGGTTCTTTTCCACGACTGAACTTCGCTATCCCAAGGCGGACGAATTGGCCGAGGTGCTTGCCCGTCAGCTGCTAGCTCCGGTGAAATTCAGCCAGAGCATGGAAAGGATCCTGGCCGGACCAGAGGCACCGACCGCTGGTCTGGAAGTGGGACCGGGAGGTGTTCTTACCGGTCTGGTGAAGCGTATAGCGCCTGATTTTCCGGTGGACTCGACCGGAGATGGCGCCAGCCTGAAAAAGGCGCTGGAAAGGGTACAGTCAATGGGGGGAACGACATGAGTGGTAAATCCCAACCCCTGGAAGGGCGGGTGGCGCTGGTGACAGGCGCAGCCAGGGGGATTGGCCGGGCAATCGCTTTTCGTCTGGCTCAGGACGGCGCGCGGGTGGGCCTGGTCGATCTCTCCGAGAGCGGAGCCGATACTGCTCGCGAGCTAGAGGAGACCACTGGGCAGGCGACGGTTTTTGTGAAGGCTGATGTATCTAGGGCGGACGAGGTCAAGGCAGCGGTAGCTGCGGTGGAGAGCGCTTTGGGTCCGATCGGCATCCTGGTTAACAATGCCGGGATCACTCGAGACGGCCTCCTGCTTGCCATGGAGGAAGCAGACTGGGATGCTGTCCTTGCTGTTAACCTCAAGGGCGCCTATCTCATGACTAAGGCGGTCTTGCGGGGCATGATTAAGCGGCGGCAAGGAGCGATTGTCAGCATCTCTAGCGTGGTTGGGCGGCGTGGTAATGCTGGGCAGGTCAACTATTCCGCCGCGAAGGCTGGGCTGATCGGGTTCACCAAGTCTTTAGCCAGAGAGGTAGGATCACGCAACATCAGGGTGAACGCTGTTGCCCCGGGTTACATAGACACTGACATGACGGCGGCACTGGGAGAAGCGGCACGTTTGGCATTGGTGAGCCAGATTCCGCTAGGCCGGATCGGCGCGCCTGAGGCAGTGGCGGACGCGGTAGCCTTTCTGGCAAGCGATGCCGCCTCCTACATCACCGGGGTCGTGCTGCCTGTGGACGGCGGCCTAGGAATGTAGTCGCTAAAGGAGGTGAGGACTTTGCCTGGTACGACTCGAAGCCTCGAGCTGAAGCGAGTGGTAGTCACCGGGGTAGGAGTGGTTTCGCCCCTTGGGATAGGCAAACAGCCTTTCCTAGAGGGGCTGCTTGCCGGTCGTTCGGCGGTGCGTCGCATTGAGCGCTTTGACACCACCGAGTTTCCCGTGAAGATTGCTGCCGAAGTGCGCGACTTTGATCCCCTTGCCTTCATTGACAAGAAGTGGGTAAAGCGCATGGACCGCTACGCTCAGTACGGGGTAGCGGCAGCCATGCAGGCGCTAGAGGACTCCGGTTATCCGGTTGGGGAAGACCCGTATGCAATAGGAGCTCTGATTGGCTCCGGAGTGGGAGGACTTGACACCTTCCTTGAGCAGACCGGGGTTCTTATTGAAAAAGGGCCCACCCGAGTAAGTCCTTTTTTTATCCCCATGATGATCCCCAACATGGCGTCGGCCTGCGCCTCGATCATCCTGGGTCTGAAGGGCCCGGTCAACGCCACTTGCACTGCCTGCGCGGCGGGAACGAACGCCATCGGTGATGCCTTTGCCCTGGTAAGAAGGGGTGACGCCGTCGCCATGCTTGCCGGCGGCGCGGAAGCGGCCGTGAATGAAGTGGGGATGGCGGCCTTTGCTGCTCTACGAGCCATCTCTGCCCGCAACGACGAGCCCGAGCGAGCAAGCCGGCCCTTCGACGCTGAGCGCGACGGCTTTGTCATGGGCGAGGGGGCCGGGGTGTTGCTCTTGGAAGAGCTGGAGCACGCTATAGGCCGGGGTGCCCACATCTACGCCGAAGTGGTTGGCTACGGCATGAGTGGAGACGCCTTCCACCTGACGGAGCCGGATGAAACGGGCGAACCGGCTGCGGTGGCCATGACTCGCGCGCTCCGCGATGGCGGAGTGGACCCTTCCCAAGTGGACTACATCAATGCCCACGGCACCTCCACCCCGCTCGGCGATGTCATGGAGACGAAAGCCATCAAGCTGGCCTTGGGGTCCCATGCCTACAAGGTGATGATAAGCTCCAACAAGAGCGTCTTTGGTCACTGTTTGGGCGCTGCTGGCGGCCTGGAGGCAGCGGCCACAGTACTGTGCATGGAGGCGGGCAAGGTGGCTCCGACCATCAATCTCGAGCATCCGGACCCGGAGTGCGACCTCGACTACGTTCCCAATGTGGCCCGAGAGGCCAAGATAAACGTGGCTATGTCGAACAGTTTCGGATTTGGCGGGCACAACGCCGCTCTCGTTTTTCGTAGGTGGAATGGCTAAATATGTGACCATGCGGATCCCGCGCCGAGAGCCGCCGCCCCCAGCGGAGGCGGAAGGCGAGCGCTGCAAGAAGTGCGCCTCCCTGTTGGCGGAGGGCGAGCTGGCAGGCTCTCTCTGGGTGTGTCCGCACTGCGGCTACCACTACCCTATGCCCTCCGCCGAGCGGGTGGCGAGCCTGGCGGACAAAGGAACGGTGACCTTCATTGCCGAGGAGGTCCGACCGCTTGATCCTCTTGAGTTTGTTGACACGCGGCCCTACCCCGAACGGCTGTCGGAAGCAGTGCGCGAGACCGGTCTAAGTGAAGCTTTCTTGGCAGCCCTTTGCCAGATCGACGGACATCCGGTGGCCTTGGGGGTGCTTGACTTCAAGTTCTTGGGCGGCTCGATGGGCTCGGTGGTGGGAGAGCGCTTCGCCCGCCTGGCGGCAGCGGCGGCGGAACAGCGTCGCTCCATGGTGGTGGTGGCGGGCTCGGGTGGCGCGCGCATGCAGGAGGGGTTGTTTTCCCTGATGCAGATGGCTAAGACAGTGGCTGCCGTGCAACTGGTGGCAGAGGCTGGTCTACCCTACATTACTGTACTTACCCATCCCACCACAGGTGGCGTGTTCGCGAGTTTCGCCACCGTGGCTGACATCATCATCGCTGAGCCGGGAGCGGTCATGAGTTTTGCCGGACCGCGGGTGATTGAACAGACCACCCGGGAGAAACTGCCGCCCGGCTTTGGCTCTTCTGAATCGCAACTGGTGCACGGCCAGGTCGACATGGTGGTAGATAGGCGGGAACTGCGAGACCGTCTCGCGCGCTGCCTGTACTTCCTGGGGGGAGGTGGAATCAGTGCCTGAACGGCTCACCCCAGAAGCAGCTTGGCAGGTGGTGCAGCTTGCACGTCATCAAGACCGTCCTCAAACTCTGGACTATGTGGCCGAGGCCTTACCTGACTTCCTTGAGCTAGCTGGGGACCGTTTGCATGCGGATGACAAAGCGGTGGTGGGCGGCCTAGCTACCTTAGGGCGCCACCGCATTGTCTTGATTGGCCACCAAAAAGGCCGCACTTTGGCGGAGCGACAGGAGCGCAGGTTCGGTATGGCCTGTCCCGAGGGGTACCGCAAAGGAATCAGGCTGGCCCGACTGGGGGAGAAGTTTGGGCTGCCCGTGGTCACGCTGGTGGACACGCCGGGGGCCTACCCGGGCAAGGACGCGGAGGAGGGGGGCCAAGCTGGAGCCATAGCCCGGAGCATCGAGACTTTTGTGAACTTGCGCGTACCCACGGTCACCGTGATTATCGGGGAGGGTGGATCGGGCGGCGCTCTTGCTCTGGCCGCGGCCGACCGGGTGCTCATGCTAGAAAACTCCATCTACTCGGTGATCTCACCCGAGGGTTGCGCGGCGCTGGTGTGGCGAAACGCAGAGGAAGCGCCGCGAGCTGCCGCGGCCTTGCGTCTGGCAGCGCCCGACCTTCTGGAGCTAGGCTTGATTGACGGCGTCGTGCCCGAGCCCCCGGGCGGAGCTCACACTGATCCCCGGACCACGGTGAAGCGGGTGATGCGGGAGGTGGAGCTAGCCTTGAGCGAGCTTAAGCGGCTTGACTCGAGTGAGCTACTTGCGCGTAGGCGCGCTAAGTACCTGGCGATGGGTCGTTACGCTATCGCCTCACCGAGATAGGGTAGCCAGGCCTCGGGAACCGCCCGCTGCGAAGCAAGGACAAAGTCTCCTGGCTGAGGCGGCCTGGGCTTGCGTGAGGGCCACATCCCCACCTCCCAGGGCAAGCACGAGCCTTTGCGGACATTGCATACGGCGCAGGAAGTGATCACGTTCTCCCAGGAAGTGCTTCCGCCTCGGCTCCGCGGGATTATGTGGTCGATGGTCAGGTGGTGAGTGCTGCCGCAGTACTGGCAACGGTAGCCGTCGCGGGCGAGAATGGCTCGTCGCGAGATCCGTCGGCGATTGGTCTGGGGCAAGCGGACATAGTACTTGAGTCTGATGACCGAGGGCACGGGCAAGGAAGTGTGCTCAGAGTGAAGTAGGGCCTCTCCGGTCTCCAGGGTCTCTGCCTTGCCCTTAAGGAGCAGGACTACTGCCCGGCGCACCGAACAAACGTTCACCGGCTCGTAGGTGGAGTTCAGTACAAGCACCTGACGCAACTATCCTTCCCTCCTGGGTAAACCCGCCCCATTTTAACCAAGCTGCCTCCTCCTGTGGGAAGCGTGCACTGACAGCTCGCTCCTCAAATGAACGCGTAGTGCGGCCATCCGCGGACATATGTAGCGCGGCCACCGTGGACATATCACGGCCATGCGGCGACTGCTAGAATCCGACCATGAAAGACAACGACCTTTTTGCCGCGGGTCTAGAGGCCGATTTAGCTGAGAATGCGCCGCTGGCTGCAAGGATGCGGCCAACGAGCCTTGACCAGGTGGTGGGCCAGCGTCATCTTCTCGGCCCGGGAGCGCCTCTGCGTGTGGCCATTGTGACCGGCACTGTCGGCTCCATGATCTTCTACGGACCTCCCGGCACCGGCAAGACCACGGTGGCCCGTTTGATGGCGAAAGAGACCAATTCCGCCTTCGAGGAGCTTTCGGCGGTAAGCTCAGGCGTGGCTGAGGTGCGGGAGGTCATCGAGCGGGCGCGGCGCCGTCGGGCTGAGACTGGGCGGCGGACCATCCTTTTCATTGATGAGATTCACCGCTTTTCCAAAGCTCAGCAGGATGCGCTCTTGCACGCGGTGGAGGATGGTCTTGTGAACTTGATCGGCGCCTCCACAGAGAATCCCTACCTAGAGGTCATCCCCGCGCTCATTTCTCGGTGCGAGCTCTATGCCTTCCATCCGCTTGCGCGAGAGGAAATACGCCTCTTGCTCGAGCGGGCTCTCACTCCGGACCAAACGGGGCGGGTGCCGGCCGGAACGGGACCCATCGTGCCGCCTAGGGTGCTTGAAGTAATTGCAGGGGCGGCATTGGGGGACGCACGTCGGGCTCTCAGTATCTTGGAGCGGTCGCTTGCCATGGCCCGGGCTAAAGGGGCGGCGGCGGTGGATGAAGCCATGGTTGAGGAGGCGGCCCAGCGCAAACTTGTTCTTTACGACAAAGGAGCTGACGCTCACTACGACTACATCTCTGCCTTTATCAAAAGCCTGCGTGGCTCTGACCCGGATGCCGCGCTCTACTACTTGGCGGTGATGCTGACCGGGGGCGAGGACCCGCGATTTATCGCGCGCCGGCTGGTCATCTTCGCTTCCGAGGACGTCGGTAATGCTGACCCCCGGGCTCTGGAGGTGGCGGTGGCGGCCGCACGCGCCGTCGAACTGGTGGGGCTGCCGGAGTGTCGCATCAATCTGGCTCAGGCGGTCACCTACCTCAGTTGCGCTCCCAAATCGAACGCTTCCTATCTTGCCATCGAGGCTGCGCTTGCCGAGGTGAACGAACGTGGCGCGGAGCCACCGCCGGTTTTCCTAAGAAGCACCGGGTATAGGGGGGCTGAGGCGCTGGGCCACGGTGTAGGATATGAATATCCGCATGACAGCGGTGGCTATGTCGCCCAACGTTACCTGCCAGAAGCGTTGGTGGGCCGAGAGTTCTACCGTCCTACCACTGAGGGAGAGGAGGCTCGGATTCGGGAGTTCCTGGAAAGGATGAGGCGACTGCGTCAGGAAGGAATGAGGGGGACGGGGAAGTCCGCTGCTCAAGGGCACCTGAGTCAAGAAATCACGGGCGCAGCCGATACTGATAGTACTAATGTGTAGCTAAATAGTGCGGTGCAGCTAAATACTGGGCAGCGGTTGGCTAAACAACGTGCAAGCGCAGCTGGCCGTTTCGGATTGCGCCGGCAGCTTTGCCGAGGAGGATATGAGCGATGAAGAGCACGGCGAGATTCCTTCTGGGGAGTGTTTTGGGAATGGTCGTCGGCTACCTTCTTGCCCAGAAGAGCGGGAAAAAGCCGGCGACAAGCGTGAGCAAGGAGCCGGTTTCCTATGTGAGGCCGAAGGTTGATGTTCGTGGCCAGGTGGTGGGCACTCCTGCTGCGGAGGTGACTGAGTCCACGGCAGGGTCGGGCGAGGTGCCAGCGGCCGAACGCCTTGAAGCCGAGACGCCAGCTGCCGAACGCCTTGAAGCCGAGGCGGTGGCTACCTCTGACGTTCCGGAATTAATCGTGACCCCTGAAATACTGTACGAGCCTGTGCCTGGATCTGGGTGGGAACCTCCGCCTTCCTTGGTGGTCACCGAGGAAGTCATTGAGGAAGTGCTGCCGGTGGTCCCCGACCTCCCCGCGACCACCGAGGCAACGACCAGCGAGGCAACGACCACCGAGGCAACGACCAGCGAGCCGACGGTCAGCGAGCCGACGGTCAGCGAGCCGACGGTCAGCGAGCCAACGGTCAGCCAGGTCACGGCTGGCGAGGAAGCTCTTTCAGAGGCGGCGCTAGTTGACGACCTGAAGGCGCGGATCGAGGCTACCCGGCGCCGAATCCGCCAAGAATTGGAGCAGCCCTTCACCACATTGATGACGCAGGAATCGGAGGAGCCGAAGGCGGCTGTGCCGGAAGCCGAGGGACCTCAGGTAGCGCAGCAAGCCGAGCCTGAGGCAAAAGCGTCCGAGGCGCAGACCGAGGCAGAGGCCGAGGATCTCAGCGTGGAAACAGCTGGGGCTCCCAGGGAAAGAGTGGACCTGGACTATGAATCCATTCGGCAGCGGATCGAGCAAGTGCGAAGCAGGCTAAAGGCCAAGGCCTTTGACGCCATGATGTCTGGGGAGGCGGCTCTCCTCGGCAGGGACACTGGTCGACCGGCCAAAGTGAAGCAGCCAAGCGTGCCTGTGGTGGACGCGGAGATAGACCAGACCATCGAGACCACCCTGCGCGAGGAAGAGATTTAGTCGGTTAGTCGGGGCCACCTGTTGGGTCTGGGACGGAAGGACCTAAGTCTCCAGGTCTTCGTCGGTTGCGGGAAGAAAGTCCTCCTCTTGATGAAGGGCGCGCGGTACATGCAGGGGACGCCGGAAAAGGTTGCGTAGGTCGGTCCAAGTGGCGCCCCTTGACCCCTCGACGATCTCCAAGAAACCCTTGACCTTGGCATCCAAATTGTCTACGTGGTGCAAAATGAGGGCCTCCAGGGTCTTGGGCCGCTTGGGGGAGCCCCACTCTAGTTCTCCGTGGTGACTCACCAGGCAATGCAGCAGCTGATGAAGCTTGGTCTCTGGGAAGGAGGGCAGCTCCTTGGCCTTTGCCCAGACCAGGGCCACACCTTGGATGACATGGCCTAGGAACCGACCGGCGTCGGTGAAGTCAATCACTGTTTCGTAACTCAGCTCTTCCACTTTGCCTACGTCGTGCAAGAGGGCAGCGGTAAGGAGAAGGTCGCGGTCCACACGGCCGTACTGCTGACCTACAAACTCGCAGATATCTGCCACAGCGACAGTGTGTTCGAGGAGGCCTCCCAGGTAGGCATGATGGTTATGTTTCGCTGCGGGAGCGGTGACAAAGGCCTGCATGAAGCCGGGATCGTCGAAGATCTTGGCAAGTAGAGCCCGGTAGTCGGGGTCGTAAACGGAGTCGATGTGAAAACGCAAGAATCCTTTGAGTTCCTCAACATCCCGATAGGTGGAGGGAAGGAAATCCTGGGGTTGAGCAACGTTAGGCGGCGCGGGAACCACCCTGGTGGCTTCCAGCTGCATCTTGCCCTGGTATTCCGTAACCCTTGCCGTAGCCGTCACCAGATCACCCACTTTGATCTCAGCCGACATTGCCTCGATCTCCCAGACCGTGCAGTCAATTGAGCCTGTGCGATCGCTGAGCCTGAGCCGGTAGAAAGGCTTGCCAGCCTTGGTGACCTTGGTTTCCTTGGCCGACAGCAAGTAGATGTCTTCTACTTGCAGTCCGGGTCTCAGGTCTCGCACTGCTATTCGCCTGGGACGAGAGGGGGTCTGGGGCTCTGCTTTGGCCTCAGCGGCAAGTCCTGCTTCAAGATCAAGCTGTTCTTCGTTCAAGAGGTTCTCTCCGGAAGATGAGTGCTGCCAGTGCCATTGTATCTGAGGCAGAGGATAAGCCACGAGGCGCAACCACCCGCGAGCGCGGCGCAAGGTCAGTGAGGCAAGAAGGGAAGGCGGGTAAGCCCCCGTCTCTTATGTTTGTAGAAGAAGAGTGCAGGTATGACCGCAGCGGCAATGACTATGGCGGCAATAAGGAAGAACTCGCCAAAGACAGTGTGAGCCGCGGCGCGGGTGGCGGCAGCAGCCGCGTCCTTCATGGCCTGCCATTCCGCATCGGTCAGGTCCGGGGGCCGGACTATGGGCGTACTAATGTTGGCCGCAAGGGAATTGAACCGGCGCACGCCCCAGGAACTCAGCGAAGACAGTCCCACCACCATGCCCACCATACGTGAGACCGTCACTAGCGCCGAGCCGGTGGCCATCCACTGCGGTCCGGCGGAGAGTGTTGCACTGGCGCCAATGGGGCCAATCACCAGGCCGAAGCCGAAACCGCTTATCATCAGGTCCCTAGTCATGGCCCAGCCGCTTGGATCAAGGGGCCAACGGCTCACCAGCAAGTAGCCGGCAGTGGTGGTGAGGAATCCCAAAATGGCGGTCAGCCGATAGCCGAGCAAGTCCGCCAGCCAACCGCCAACAACGGCACCCACCGGGATCATAAGGGTGAGGCGAATGAGAAGCAAGCCGCCCTGCACCTCGGTCATGCCAAAGAGGGTGTAGGCGTAAAGGGGAATCTCAAGCATACCTATGATCAGCGCTGCTCCCAGCAGCATATGGGCTAGGTTGGCGGCGGCAAAAGCAGGGCGCTTGAAGAGGTCGAGGCGCACGAGAGGCCGCCAATGCTTCCTCTCGTAGAAGACGAAGGCCAGAAAAGCGACCACGCTCACTGCCAGCCAAGGCCACTTGACAGGGACGGCGGTGGTGGGGGTGGTGGCTTCGATGGTCTGGGTACCCGTGCCGAGGCCGATGGTGATGCCTGCCAAGGCCAAGGCCATCAGACAGGCGCCGGCGTAGTCAACCCGGCCGCGCTGCCACCAGTGAAGGCGCCTTGGTCTGTTGCCTGGCTCTGGCAGGGGCTGGGTTCCGCTCTCGGCTCCTTCCTTGGTGCTGTCTTTGGCCTTGGGTAATAGCAGTAGCCAACATATCGGAATCAGGATTAGGCACAGGGGCACGTTAACCAAGAAGATCAGACGCCAGCTCCACAGGGAGGCCAGCCCTGCCCCGTAGATCGGCCCCAGCACACCGCCCGCCTCCGCTGCTCCTCCGATGATCCCCAACACCAGCCCTCGCCGCTCGACGGGAAACATGGCGGAAGAAGCGGCCATGGCGATCGGCACCAGGGCGCCTCCCCCGGCCGCCTGAACGACCCGAGCCGCCACGAACAGATCAAGGCGGCCCAAGAATACGCATAGAGCGCTTCCCACCATGAACAGCACCAAAGCCACCACCGCCATGAGCCGGTAGCCTCTCACGTCGGCCAGCCGGCCAAACAAGGGCATGGCCACGGTGTAGCCCAGAAGATACCCGGTAATGATCCAGCCCACATCGTTCAGGTGGGCAAGATCGATGTACAGCGAGCGCATGATGGAAGGCATGACTGTGAGGACCATGGTCTGATCAAGTGCGGCCACAAACACGGCCGCACACAAGGCGGTCATGGCTAGAATGGCTTTGCGAGAAGAAATGCCGGTCACAGCCTTACTCATGGGTGGCCATGCTCACGGGTGACCTTGGGCAAGGCCCCATTCTTGGCCACAGCTCCGAGCACCACTACTGCGGGGCTTGTATTTCGACGTAGACATCCAGGTTGGATAGGACGATGCTACGCCAGATGCGCTTGTCTTCGTTGGGAGTAGCCGCGCCTGCGATGTCGACTTCGTATACTAGGTTGTCTTCACTTCCCACCCAGATGTCCGTGGGGAAGGTGTCAGTTGTATCTACCGCTCCAGCAATGGCTTCTACCTCAGCGGCTGCCACCTTGCCCTTGAGGTGGTGGGTCTTGGTCCCACCCTTGTTGTCCTCGCCCACATAGGTGGCATCCATGATCCTATCCAAAATGCGGATGGTGCCCGCGTTTAAGTTCAGCGTGCCCACAGGACTCTGGGCGGCAGGTACTGTCTGCCATTTCTTGGAAATGGGGTCTTGGATGTAGTGGGTGTCGCCAAGGGCTACAAATCCCAGGGACACCGGCACTCCTCCCCACACGGCATCCACGGTCGCACGCATGTGTCCTTCAGCATTGACATCACCGGTGATGCGGGCGATATAAAGACCAGCTCCGGGCTTCCAGTCTTTGGGCTGATGAACCTCATACACGAAATGGAAACCCTTGATCTCCTTCATCCTGGCTGAAGCAGCAGCTAGCACTGCCTGTGGATCGACCTTGGCTTGTTGGCCGCAGGCTGCCACCAAGCAGGGCAGCAGAAGAAGGATAACGAAGGCCAGGACGATCAAAGCCCAGGCAAACGTTCTTCGCGAGCAAGTCCCAGAGAATAAAGTAGTCATGGCTGAATTATGAAGCCTCGACCCAATACAAACAAGGTTCTCTCAAGTGTCGGCAGCCGCCCGTGTCGGCGGTCGCCCAGCGTTGCAGTCGCTAGCGGCCTTGCCCCCTAGGGCCCCGCGCTGCCGCGCCGACCTGTCCTGTGCTCCGGCCCCGCGCTGCCGCGCCGACCTGTCCTGTGCTCCGGCCCCGCGCTGCCGCGCCGACGTGTCCTGCGCGCCGGCCCCGCAGAGTCCCGCGCTCTGGGGCGACATGAACCGGCTCGCCGACCCTGGTAGAATATCAACCGTCAGACTGTGTCTGAAAGTGTAGGGAAACAAGATGGCGCCTGAAAACCGGCACGCACAACCCAACTACGCTTCGGGTGAGGATTACATCCTTGAGTTCCGTAGCTTTCGCTACGGGTTTAACAGCCTTGACTTTGCCCAGCGGGTCGAGATGGCTGCCGTGGAGTTGGGGCTGGTGGAGGCGGGGATGCTCCAGCAGGACGAGCGGGCCGACCTTGTCCAGCTGGTGGCGCACGGCGCTATCGAACGGCCGGTAAGCCCGCTTGGCGAGTATCTCCTTGAGCGGGGCGACGAGGTTTTGAGTCTGCACGGGGAGGACCTGGTCTACTGGCTGCGTGAGCTAGTCTTCCGCAGCGCCTGGCTTGATCTGCGTCTGATGGAGGGCCAGCTGGAAGTGGTCTTTGAAGAGGAGACGGGCAGCTTTGTCTACTATCCGACAGGGCATCGTTCTCGGCGCATTGGACCGCCTCCTCATCCCTCCTGGCGCGAGGTAGCCTACACCCGCTGAGCTGTCTTGTGAGTTCTCGCGATCTCCAGTCTTTGCGGATTTCTTTCAAACGGGCCTTCTGTCGGTATTTTCTGGATTTGAGCGACCCCACGCTCATTGCTGATCCCACTGAGGCTTTTGCCGCTGCTGCGGAGTATCTCTCCGCTCTCAAGAGAAGCCTGGGCGGGGAGGAGTTCTTGCGCAAGCTTGACGAGGAGCTGGTCGCCTTGGCGGGCGAGGCCGAGCAAGACTTGAGGCAACGTCTCCGCGATCGGTCTGTGGCGCTGGACTTCACTGAGCTCGGACCTCGGCTAAGGGAGTGTATCGAATACGCTCTACAGCGACTTACAGCCGACTCCTAGCGGGCCCAAAGGACGGTCGTAGTACATGGGCTTCTTTCAGGATTGGCTTCTTCCCCTTCTTGAACAGCACGGGCTGCTCATTGTGTTTGTGACTATGGTGGCGGAAAGCGCCTGCATCCTCATTCCCAGCGAGATCGTCATGCCCTACGGAGGTTTTCTTGCCGCCCAGGGCCACACTAAGCTGTGGGCGGCGATTGCTGTGGCCGCGGCCGCTAATCTAGTCGGGTCAACGATAGCCTATGCTGTGGGCCGATACGGAGGGCGGGCGCTTTTCCTCCGGTATGGCCGCTACGTGGGGGCGAGGCAGCACCACTTAGAAAAGGCGGAGCGCTGGTTTGCCCGGCATGGGGAGATCACTGTGCTTTTCACCCGGGTGATGCCGGGCGTTCGTACTTTCATCTCTCTTCCGGCCGGAATGGTGAAGATGTCGGTGGGGAAGTTCTTGCTCTACTCGTTTATCGGCATTCTTCCCTGGGTGGCCGCTCTTACCTCGCTTGGATACGCAGCCGGCAAGGCGGCGGGAGAGGACCCCTGGGGCCGGCTCCAAGAGAACTTCCACCGCTATAACGAGGTGTTCTACATTCTCCTTGCCGTCGCTGCGGTGGTGTTGGTGGCCTGGGGGTGGCGCCGCCACCGTAAGAGACAAGCACAGGCTAGCCAGACGCCGTCTGCTGCTTCTGGCGAGTCAAGCGCCGACCAGACTGCGCAGGACAAGCCCCAAGAATTCCGGGCTGGCCAGGAAGACGAGCGTGAAAAACCGTAGCCCAGCTAGGAGCAAGTCCGCGTTGCACAGCCGATCCGCGGCTGCTCAGAGCACCATGCTGAGGAATTTCTGGGTGCGTGGCTCCTTGGGATTCGTGATCATCTCGCGGGGTTCTCCTTCTTCTACTACCACGCCCCCATCCAGGAACACCAGCCTGGTTCCCACTTCGCGGGCAAAGCCCATTTCGTGGGTCACCACCACCATTGTCATTCCCGACTCAGCAAGAGCTTTCATCACCCCAAGGACCTCAGCC
>Ga0315298_1005781_pt1 | contig 17289 bp, 19 predicted proteins | sample WHS_1_MG_FD_203077 | JGI IMG/M metagenome (GOLD analysis project Ga0315298, IMG submission 203077) | Extremophilic microbial mat communities from Washburn Hot Springs, YNP, Wyoming, USA - WHS_1_MG | ecosystem: Environmental > Aquatic > Thermal springs > Hot (42-90C) | place: USA: Wyoming...
CAATATTGTCGCGGAAGGCGGAGACGTCCGTGCCATCGCGCATGAGCTGAAACAGCCATGGACCGATGCTGGTATCCCCATAAAGCAAACCGCCGACCACCTTGTTGTCCTGTAAAATAACTTTCTTATAGATACCCTGATTGCCATCCAACAGGGTAACCTCCTCAAACCCTTCGCCCCCCATAAAGTCCCCGGCAGAAAACAGTTCAATTCCCGTGACCTTGAGTTTGGTACTGGTGACCGAGCCCTGATAACGCATCCGCCCGTACTCGGCGAGATGATTGGCGGCCACCTTGGCCTGTTCAAACAGCGGCGCTACCAGCCCGTAAGTCTGACCGCGGTGCTGCACACATTCGCCGACGGCATAAATGCGAGGGTCGTATGTTTGCAGGGTATCATTGACCAGAATGCCGGTCTCGCATTGCAAACCGGCAGCCTGGGCGATGGCAATGCGTGGTTTGATGCCGATAGTCATCACCAGCACGTCCGCCGAAATTTCGCTGTCATCGGTAAAACGCAGGCCGGTGACGTGGGTATCACCGAGTATCTCGGCACTTTCCTTGTCGAGCAGAAAACGCACCCCACGGTCCTCCATGGCCTTCTGCAGCAGGGCACCGCCACGGGCATCCAGTTGCTTGTCCAATGGCCAGGCACGACGATGCACCACGGTCACTCCCATGCCCCGCGCGCGTAGCCCGTGGGCCACTTCCAGTCCCAGCAGACCGCCACCGATAACCACCGCTTCACCACCCAGCTCGCTGCTACGGGTGAGTTCTTCTACATCGGACATATCCCGGTAGCTGAATACTCCGGGCAGGTGGTTGCCGGGAATGGGTGCAATAGCCGCCGCCGCTCCGATGGCTAACAACAGACGATCGTAAGGCGCGGAGCATCCGTCTTCGGTCAGCACTTGTCGCTTCACCCGATCTATGGCTGTCACTCGGCTTCCGGTATGTAGAGTAATTCCGTGTTCCGCATACCAACCCAGCGGGTTGAGAATGGTTTCTTCCAAGGCCATCTCCCCGGCGAGCACCGGAGTGAGGAGAATCCTGTTGTAATTGGGATGGGGCTCATCCCCAAAAATGGTAATCTCGTAGAGTTCCGGCGCCATTTTCAGCAGTTCTTCGACGGCGCGAATACCCGCCATGCCGTTGCCGACCACCACCAGACGCGCTTTGCGATGTTGTACAGCTACGGGGTTCATCATTTTAAGGCTCCTGAAATAGAAAAAAGGCGTCGTCAGCCGAATTGCTGACGACGCCTTTGCCGTTTTGCACTATAACGATCATTGGGGATCGCGTTGTGAATTATTAAGGCAATAGTCGTGCCTGATTTCATGGCAAATAAAAACAGATAATTATGGTATACGCTGCTGTGCCATGACGTATTATGGTGCGACCGCTGGTGCAGTTGCATCAAAATGGCGCAATTGGGCGACGCTGCGGCTAGAATTTCGCCGTCACGAAAATCCAAGCGCCCTCGGTATTCACTCCGTAACTGGTGCGCCGGTAATTCGCGTACTGTACTCCGGCACCCCAGTGTTTGGAAAAACTGCGGGTGGCCGACAAATCCAGCTCGTACCCGTATTGCGCACCCCCGCGGTCGGCCTGAAAATCATAATAAATGGCCGCCAGTTGGGTGCCCATGAGCTTACCGCCGAGGGTGCAGTACAGGCTACGCAAACCTTTGGGCGGCGTAACCAGAAAAACTTCTGCCCAGCCATTAAAGGCATGTTTGGTGGCGAGCGGCGTTTGAAAGCCGTAACTGCCCTGACTATTTGTCCCCATGACCATGTAGTCGGCATGCAGCCAGAGCTCCGGCAGCGCCAGACCGGCACCAACGTGATAATACTGGGCATTCACCGCCGCACCTCCGCTGTCATAAGGCAACTGTTTGGCATAGCTCAGGTCGTAGGGCAGGTGCAGAGCGTCCCCCAGAGGAATGGCGCCCTGTACCCGTACGCCCAGCGTAGCGCTGTTACAAACCTGCGCATTACCCGCCAGAAAACATGCCGCCGCTCCGGGAATGGCGCTATGCGCCTGATTCCCATAGCCATAGCCGAAGGCTTGCGCATGCAGTAAGGGGGATGGTGTCCAGCTCATCTCACTGAGAAAGGTTCGCGATGGCACATTTTCATTGAGGATGTTTTTGATCCGCCATATATAAGCCCCGTAAAGTGTCAGATCGGGCAGTGCTTCGTCCTGCGCCGAAACGGCATCGAAACTCTGCGGCGTCTGCCGAAAACCCACCGCACCAACAAAGCGTTCGTCATCGAGATTGATTTCCTGACGGCCGGCGCGCAGGCGCAGACCGGGAATGCCCGCATACTGGAGATAGGCCTGATTGACGTTGGTTTCCGCTGGATCGGGAATCAGTGAATAGGCTGCTTTACCGTTTTTCAGGCTGTTGTATTGATCGACGATCCCGGCGACATTGATGAACTGCAGATCGGCGCTGATCCCGGCGACGGGCTTGCTCGCCAGACCAAGCAGGGTTTGCACCGTGAAGGCATTGGCGTCGTTTTTGTTCGCCTGAGACATGAATTCATAGCGCGGACGAAAGTCGAGGTTGACCTGGCCACCGCTGATGGCATTGGTCAGGGTGTCTGCCTGAGCGGTGCTGGCCAGCAGGGCGAAGAGGGCGGCGGCGTAATGACGACGTCGATGTAAAAATGACTGCGACATGGGTTTCTCCAGTATTTTAGGGTTATTCGCTTATGGCCGCCGCGTTTTGCAAAGCGGGGGGGCTGACGGCGTCCGCAGCGGCGACTTCATGTCGTGCCCAGGGTAGCCAGTGGCGGCGCATGGCCAGCACCAGTCCCAGCGCCGTCGTCGCGAGGAGGGCGAAGCAGGCGAAGCCAAGGTGATAGGTCCCTGTTTCTTCCTTGGCGATGCCAAGGATTACCGGCAGATAGAAGCCACCAATCCCGCCCGCCGCGCCAATGATGCCCGTCATGATTCCGGTCTTCAGCGGCCAGCGCAGGGGTACCAGTTGAAAGGTCGCGCCATTGCCCAGCCCGAAGCAGGCATAAAGGAAGAGCAGCAGGGCCACGGCCACGGTTGGCGACGGCGTCCACAGGCCAAAAGCGGCGTCCGTCAGCGCGATGCCGCCGAGAAACCAGCGCAGGGCGATAACCCCTGAAACCCGGTCGGCTAGCATCCCGCCCAAGGGCCGCAACATGGCGCCGGTGAAGGCAAATAGCGCCATCAACATACCCGCCTCGATTTTTGGCAAATGATACAAAGATACCAGCAACAGACTGATGTAGGAGGACATGCCCACGAAACCGCCGAACGTGATGCTGTAGATGAGGATGATGACCCAGGTGTCGCGCTCTCGGAGGGCTAGGCGGTAACGCTGCGGTAGCACCGAACCCGCGAGCAGCACTCCGAAGACTGGCAGCATCAGCAGCGCAGCCTTGCCGTGTAGTCCGAGCCAACCCAGCGGTGTCGCCACCGCCAGAAAGGCCAGTCCGGCCAGTGTTGCTGCAAAACTGGCCAGCGCCTGTCCGACGTGCCCGCTTTTCGGCGCGTTGTCCTTACCCCAGAAGAACATCATTACTCCGGCCAGTGCCAGCAGGGGCAGAGCGGCGGCCGTAGCGTGCGCCCAGCCGAACTGGGCGGCCAGCGGCGGAAACAGAAAGCCATCCAGTACCGCGCCAATGTTACCGGCCGCCGCGATCCCCAGGACCGTCCCCTGTACTTTGGCGGGATAATTGCTCCCCGCCATCGGCAGCGCCACCGCAAAACTGGCACCTCCCACACCGAGCAGAATGCCGAGGACAATCAGCAGGGAAAAGCTGGGTGCCAACGGATAAAAAAGCAGGAAAAGCGGCGGAATGGCCGATAGGGCAATGCCGCCCAGTGCTAGCCAGCGCCCGTCCATGGTCTGATAGAGATTACCCATGGCGACGCGTAGAATCGCTGCCGCCAGTACCGGGACGGCGACTAGAAAACCCTGTTCCGCAGGGGTGAGTCCCAAGGTCTTGATCATATACGGCGCGAGGGGGCCGTAGAGCAGCCAAACCGTAAAACCAGTATCGAAATAGAGAAAGCTGGCAACCAGCGCCCGCCAGTTGCCGGTGCGCAGCAGCGTCAAAAGTTCTTTCATCATGGCCTCCTTGAAGGCAGAGTGCTGGACATGAAAAAAGGCGCTCCTGGCTGGTTGGCCAGGAACGCCTTCGTTCCAAAACGCTGTCCGTCGGTGAACAGTGCTTGTGGGTCTTTAAGCAGTTATCATGCCATTATTTGTGTAGTGCCGCCGAATGTGCCGACGCCGTGCCGTCGTGCGGCATATTCATAGGCTTTTCTGCCAAAGGACCACAAGAATGCGGGGGTGCGAAACCTCTCCGGGAAGCGCGTGCGATGGGCAATACCAGTGCGGATGCACCAAAATTTCGCGTTATCATGGTGCAAGCGGCTTTACGGCAACACGCCGCTCCCATTAAAAATGCGGCTGGCACCCATGCGGATCGTGCCCCCCTGATCATCCGCCAGCAACCAGGGCTGCGCTTCGCCGCCCCAGGCGACGAAGTCCTCTTTCGGCACGGGAATCCGCAGGGCATGCGCCGCCTGCCGGTATTCGGCGCTGCGATACACCCGCGGAATGAGTATCGCGGCATCCGCACCCTCCGGCCATTGACCTGCTGCCTGCATCTGCCGCACCAGCCAGTGCGCATGGGAATGCCAGGGAAAATTCGCTGAATAGCGCGTAAACACATGGAAATCCTCCCGCTGCGGTAAGCCCGGCACCGAGCCGGTCAGTGCCAGTGCGACGACTTCAGCAGGTACATCAATGGCCGCCGCCACCCAAGGTGCTGCCTCCAGCCGATGCTGTGGATCATCCAGCCAGTGCCCTGCCGCCAGAACCGCGCGAATCAGGGCCTGATGTACCCCAGGCTGCGCCAAGGCCCAGTCCTCGCGCACGGCGAGTACCTTTTCCATCATGTTGTTCCAGAGAGCGTAACTGCTGACGATGGGCATTCCCACCCCCTCCACCGCGGCCAGAGTTCCCCAGGGCTCACCAACACAGTAGCCATCGATCTCGCCGGCGCGCAGCGCCTCCACCATGTAGCGCGGTGGCACCACGCTGATCTGCACCTGCGTCGCCGGATCAATGCCCGCCGCCTGTAGCCAGTGGCGCAGTTGATAATGATGGTTGGATACCGGCGATACCACCGCGAAGCATAGTTTGGTGGCAGGATATGTCTGAATGACCCGGTGCAAAGCGGTGGCCGCCAACAGGGGCTGATCTCCGCCTGTCAGACCTGCATCCGTCAAACGTTGGTGCAGCGCGCTGCTCACAGTGATCGCATTGCCGTTCAAGGACAGTGTCAATGCCGTTATCACCGGTATTCGCGGTGAGGCGATGCCCAGTGTCGCCGCCAGCGGCAGCGGTGCCAGGGCATGCGCTGCCACCAGATCACCGAAAAGTAGATGGTCACGCAAACTCGCCCAGGACGGTTCCCGCTGTAAGTCCACCTGCAGACCCTGTTCGGCAAAGAAGCCGCCCTCGCGGGCTACAATCAACGGTGCGCTATCGACCAGAGCTACATAGCCAATGCTGAGAGAGTGTTCATGCGCCATGATAGATTCTCCAAAATAAGCGGCACCTACAAAAAATCCTCGCGGCCTAGAATCAGGTGGCGAGGACGTCGTTGTCCAGAACGTTTGAGTCAAAGCAATAAATACGCCAACCGTTTCACTCGCGCCGCCATCTGGAATTTCATCTGCGTAGTTCCTGACATCGGTCATGGTGGTTGACGTCGAGCAAGTGGCAAGAGATGCTGATCTTTCTGCCCGTCTCATATTCTGGAGAAAGTGCTGCCCATGGAGAATAACAAGGAGGCGTTGCTCCCCCGCCTACGGCAAACCCCGCTCTTTGCCGCCTGGCCAGAGGATGTCATCGCGCCGCTGCTGGCGCAGTCCCGACCGCTGACTCTGGAGTCAGGGGATATCCTCTTTGCCGAGGGATCGTCAGCTCGATCCTTCTATTTCCTGGCATCGGGGCGAATTGATCTGATTGCGGCGGCGGCGACCGGGCAGGAGAAAATTGTCGAAATCATCCAGCCCGATGACCTTTTCGCCGAGGCGGTGGCCTTTCTCGGTGGCCGTTATCCGGTGACGGCGCAGGCCGATGTTGCGACCACGGTGCTGGAGATTCCACTGGACCTCTTCGTCGAGAGCCTGGAGCAACGGCCATTGTTGATGCGCCAGATGCTGGCACGCCTCAGCATGCGCCTACATTTTCTGGTCAAGGAACTGCGTCATCTGAGTGTGGAATCGGCGGAGCAGCGGCTAGTGAGTTATCTGCTGGATCTGTGCCCGATGCTAAATGGTCCCGCGGCCTTCGAACTCCCTGCCAGGAAAGCGGCGGTGGCGGCGCGTTTGGGCCTGGCGCCGGAAACCCTGTCGCGGGTGTTGACCCGCATACGTAAGGCCGGACTCATAGAAGTGGAACGCCGGATGATTATTGTCCCCGACCCGCCTGCCCTACGGCGCTGGGCCGAAGGGCATTGATCCGCGCGATCCGCGTCAAGGGCTGGGCTGCTGCACGCTTTTACAATAATCGTGCGACTTGGTTAGGGGCGTTTGCAGCAAACAGCCGAAAAGCGTGGGTGTGCAGCCTTTGGGCGAGCTGGCCGCTTAGGCACTGCCGGAATCTGATCCCGCGAATGCCCGTAAAAAATCGCGGAGCACCAACGCACCGTTGTGCTCTTGGTCGTGGGCAGCGTAAAGCAGGATAACAGGTGCCCCGGCGGCTTCGGCCAGCAGCGTCAGAGCGGCTTCTTTTCGTGTGGCCAGTTCCGCCAGGTAGCGGCTGCGGAATTCGTTCCAGCGCTCGGGATCGTGGGCGAACCACTGGCGCAGGGCGGTGCTGGGGGTGAGGTCTTTGGGCCAGGCGTCCAGCGAGAGGTCGGCCTTGCGCACGCCACGAGGCCAGAGGCGCTCAGCCAGTACGTGGTAGCCCATGGGAAGGGGACGTACATATACGCGCCACGTCGTGATTTCAATGCGCTGAGAGCGGTCCGAAGTCATTTTATGTCCTTGCTCGCTTATTTAGGTTATCGTCCTTTTGCAGGCGGAGCGCAGAAGGTGAAAATAATCCAGCCCTGTATACTTTAATGCCCTCACTCAGAGCAGCGCATACACTGCACATCGTAACGCTTTATCCAGGCTTCCAGTGCTTCAATAGCTTCGGGTCCGGTTTTAACATTATCCAATGCATGTTGCGGATCATCGGGTTTTATCCGGGCGATCCAGGCGTCGCTATAGGGGGCAACATTAATCAAGTGCGGATCTTCTAGCAGCGCTTCATTGCGGGCTATGACTTCACCGGCAAATGGTACTGGTACGCCGCCAGCCCATTTACCACTTTCCAGTGTGGCTACATGCCGTCCGGCATCCAGATGGGTGCCGATTTTTTTAATTCTGGCCTTTTGTAAACGCCCCGACATGGTTTGGGCGGGATCCGTGATCCCAATAGTCAGGGTGCCATCATCTTCTGGGCGCAGCCATACATAGTCGAGATCGTAAAACAGATCCTCAGGCAATTCACAGCCGTGATATTCACTCATGATGGCGTCTCCGCTTCACAGGCCAGAATGCGTTTGCCCGCTGCTTCACCGCGATCCGGTAAGGCGGCTGCGAGATAGGGATAGAGTTCCGTCTCTTCCTTGGCATCGTGTTGTTTGAGGATGGTTTGCACAGTGCTCAGCAGATCGTCGAAGCTTTCCGCGTCCTGATCCTGGATGGCTTCAGCCATTTCCTCAAAAAATATCCGCAGATCCTGATGGCCCTTACGTAGCAACGTGGTCAGTGGGTGATCGTCATCCCCCTCCTTACGCTCGAAGGCTGGGAAAAGTGTGCTTTCTTCCACCATCATATGGCCATCGACAAGCCCGTGGCGGAATACCTCCAGTAAATGGGCCGCCTCCCGCCATGCCCCAGCCGAAACAGCGTGCGCGCTCTGTTCCAATAGCTGATCCAGGTGTTCATGGTCGTGTTGCATAATCTGGTCTATATCGGCCATAACGTTCTCCATGGTGTGGGAAATGATGTTGGGCGGCGTGAGCTATGCTAATATTTGGACGTGTACCCATAATGCTAGACTAGTATCCTTAGATAAGGCGAAATATGAAAGTACAAATACTGGTTTCAAAGTGGTGTCCTGTTTGCCCCCAGGCAGAAAAGGTTTGGAAAGAAGCATCCCAGAAAATGCCTATGGAGCTGGAGGTGCTGGATGTCGCTGATCGTGAAGGGCGCGAAATAGTCAGCAACCTGCGTATTAAGACCGTTCCGGCCATCGTGGTGGATGGCGTCCTGAAAACGGTAGGTGCGCAGCCTTTGGGCGAAGTGCTGAAGATGCTCGGCGCATCATAAACGCGGTATCGTAGAACACTATCCATTAGGCGCAAAAGCATCGAAGTGAATATGGTCATGCTGCACTTCATGGGAGAGTAACAGATCGATGGCGGCTTCTATCATGCCAGGGCCACCGCAGAGATATACTTCATGATCCTTCCAGTGACCGCTGGCGGCAACAGTGGGCAGGAGTCGGTGGGCGCCGGTCCAGGAAGTGTCTTGCGTATCAGAAAGTGTCGGTGTGATGGTGATATGCGGATATTGTTGTGACCATTTGGCCAGTTCTTCCAGATGATAAAAATCGGCCTGTTTCCTGGCTCCGTAAAAAAGATGGATTGGCCGGGTTCGGCCTAAAGCGATGCTTTCATGAATAATGGCCTCAATGGGGGACAGACCGGTTCCGGCGGCAATGCAAAGCATATCTCGGTCATTATCGGAATGCAGGGTAAATTCGCCTTGTGCACTGCCTAGCATTAATTGATCGCCGATTTGTGCCTCGTGAAAAAGCCACTGACTAAATATGCCGCCGGGTAATTCACGGATATGAAATACCAGTGTTCCGGTGGCATCTGGTGGCGTTGCCATGGAATAAGAACGCCACTGATCCGGATGCCCCGGTATCGCGATGCGGGCATATTGCCCGGTTCGGTAGGGATAAGGCCGTTCTGGTTGCAGCCGTAACTCCAGTACATTCCAGGCCAGCGGTGTGAGCCGGGTAATCGCGGCCGTCCAAGTGTCTTTCGGAACCACCTCGGCACGTAAATGCAGGTCACTGCGTGGATACAGTTTACAGAGAATGGCCATGCCGGCGGCGCGTTCCGTAGGTAGGAGCAGCAGTGGCATAAAAGGCCCTTGTTCGCTGTCGCCGGACAAAATGGTGCCTTTGCAATCTCCACAGGAACCACTGGCGCAACCATGTTTAATGGGAATTCCGTGCTGTTTCGCCGCTTCGACAATATTTTGGCCGGCATCCGCCATAAAGCGGATGCCGGATGGTTCCAGACAGATTTCATATTCCATAACAGGCATACCTCAAAATAATGGCGTACCTGAGCAACTGGTACGCCAATGGCAAGGTGTCGATCAGACGGCGGCAGGTACGTCGTCGATGTTTACCGGGATGAAGCGGGAAGGAGCCATGGCCTCGTAGGCCGCCTCAATGCAAACGCCGGCGGCCAGGTTATAAGCTTCAATCCAGGATTCCGCCATTTCCTGCGTCCAGGCCGCACCCAGGAAATGCTTCAGGGTATTGAGCAGGCTTTTGCCGACGATGGGGTAATGTTCCGGGCGAGTGTCGTATTTAATGTGCCCGATACCGAGTTCCTTCAGATAGGGGACCAACACTTCCATGGTGTCGATATTGGTGGCGATCAGAATGACAGAATTGAATAGACGTATCCGTTGCTCCGTCATGTCCCCCGGAAACATTTTCCGCACTTCAGGGTAGTGGGTGAACATATAGTTATAAAAATGCGCGGCAACCGGAACGCCTAAGTCCTTAACCGCCGCGCCGCTGGATTTGATGAGTTGGATATTGATAGCCATCTGTTGTTGCTCCTTCTGGTTGAACCATGGATTTAACTTTAGTAAAACGCCATTCGTTTTGCGAGTTTAGCCGGTTGCCTGTGCGCATTCCTTGACTTCGGTCAAGTTTGGCGTGCGTCAGCGCCGACCCACGCGTTCTATCGCGAAGGATGGCGGTGGCGTGTTGCGGGAATGCCGTAACTCCTTATCGTATATAGCAGTTTGGTATCCTCGATCTGGTGTGGCGGTGAGCGCTGGTATCGGGGCGGTCATATGGAGGGAAGATGTCATGGGTGCTTGCATTTGCTATTTTCCGGAAGACACCGTGATAATACGGCCCGTTAAAATATAGGTCAAATTGGAAATTTATAACTAACCTATAGGGAATATCAGATATATGGATACTGAACTTTTGCTGACTTTTCTGATGGTGGCCCGCTCCGGGGGGATCAGTGCTGCGGCCAGGGCACTGCATCGCAGTCAGCCGACGGTGACGGAACGTTTACAGAAACTCACCCAGCACGTGGGGGAACCTCTCACCATGCGCAGTGGCCGCGGTATTCGCCTTACGCCGGCCGGGGAGGCGTTGCTTGCCACCGCGCAGCGGCTGCGCGATGTGGTCGACGAATTTGACGACATCGTGTTGCGCCGACAGCGCTTGCAAAACGGGGTGTTGCGCATTGCCGCGACCAATACGGTGGCCAATTATTTTCTGCCGCAATGTTTGGTGGCCTTTCAGCGCCAGTTCCCCGATGTGGAACTCCAACTGCGCGGCGGCATCATCGACTGGTCAGACATTTCGCTGTCCGACTGGGATTTGTTTTTTCTGGAAGGCGAAGCGGATCTGGAAGAGTTGCCCTCCTACTATATGGTGACGCCATGGTTACACGATGAAATAATGACGATTTTCCCGGAGGGGCACCCGCTGCTGGCACAAGACGATCTCAGCCTGGAGAGCCTCATGTCTTACCCTATAATCTGGCGGGAACGTGCCTCGGGCATTCGGCGCTCCGTGGAGCAGGTGTTTCGTGATGCGCACTTGATGCCCAAACAATCCATCGAAGTGACCGGTGTCGAGGCGGTCGGCGCCGCCGTGGATGCAGGATTGGGCATCGGTTTTGTGACTGCCGCAGCCTTGCGCCGCCGAAAAGACTGGCGCGTCAATGCACGCCGCTTACCGGCACCGCACGGCATTCAATGGACGCTGTATATGGCCAGACCGCAGCCCATTTACCAGTCCCATACCATTCAGGCATTTCTGCAATTTCTGGATGCGGATGCAGTGCATACTTCAGACACTGCAGCCGCATTGCCGCGTTAAGCGTCCTGCACTTCTTCCGTCGACGCGGTTACGGGGATCATGGACTCCGCCGCGTCTATTACCCCACGCTCGGCCTCTAGCACATCTCCCTTGGCACGTTCCCGCTCTACCAGACTGATGATCCGGGCCACCTGTGCGGGTTTTACCGCGAGGTACTCGGCTATTGCCTTGATGTCTTCCTTCAGTTGCGTCTGTATGGAGTTGATGCCCTCCCGGCGATTGATGATGTCTTCTATGGCCGCGCGGGCCTTGTGATCCAGTTCCAAAGTAACTCCCTGATTTGTGTGTGGTCGGTCCTAAAGCCATTTTTGTCTAAGGCAGTTTATCACGGTCGCACGGTGAAAGGCTCCGTGGCGGGTCGATTTTGTGCGGCGCGCCGTAAGGTGGCCGTTTGCTGCGACTGTTGAAGTACCACAGACTCCATAGCGGACGTGGTGGGGCAGGGCTGATAACCTTTGTCCTGATGCCCAAGCCAGAGGCCAACCAGTGTGCCAAAGACCAGAATGCCCGCCGTCTTGGGCCACAACTGCGATGCAGAACGATGGGGTGCCATGTGATACCTCCTTCAGCGTGTACTGTATAAACATACAGTACACGCTGAAGGGGCTCATGGCAAGTGAGACACCCTGAATCTTGTGGACATATTCGCGACATGCTGATTCACGACAATCAGTTCCCGCAGTCGTCGTCACCTACAGGGATGCAACTATTCGACTTGTTTCTGTTCGTCGACCACGAACTGGGGAGGCAGCACTATATGAAAGCTAAAACGTTCGATAAACAGTTTGATGAGGGTGTTGATATTACCGCTGCTCTGGAGTTATCCAAGGCGAAACGCGTGTTGCAGGAGCAAAAGCGCGTTAATGTCGATTTTCCTACGTGGATGATTGAATCATTAGATCGAGAACGTAGTTGATCCGGATGCCGAGGATCAACAAGACCACTTGGACAAACTCGACAGCGAGACAGGATTTCGTTGAAAGGGCTATTGCGCACCGGATGACAGCCAGTTCTCGATCATGACGCCGGGATATTTGGCAAAATCCCTTGTGTTGTTGGTAACGATCGTCACGCCTAGCGCGACGGCATGGGCGGCAATGAGCTTATCCAGCGTATCTCTCTTGCTTTCGCTGGTTGCCTGCCGGATCGGGCCATAGGCAACGCCAGCCGGCGCATCGAAAGCGATCACCGGGATGTCTTCTGTCAGCGCCGTAAGGTTAGCCCGTTCGCGATCAGGATCTGCGGAAACGGCAACGCCATATTCCAGTTCCGCGTAGGTAATAGCCGACATCACTACGTCACCTACATAGCACTGAGCGAAACGTTGAGCGACTTTCTCAGGCTGATGCTTTATCAAGTAAATACACATATTGGTATCGAGCATGTAACGCGGCATCACAGCGTGTCTCTCTCGGTTTGTTCCTGGTCGCCACGACCATCCGCCATAAAATTGGGGGAGAACCGGGCAAACTTCGACAGCACGCCGGCTAGCGGGCGGTGGGCGGGGCGAATGCGGATTTCGTCGCCTTCCCGCTCGATTTCCACTTCTATGTCGGAGCGCTCATAGGCTAGATCGGCAGGGATTCGCACTGCTTGCGAATTGCCGTTTTTGAAAACGCGAGTGGTGTGCATGGTAGTCTCCAATAAGTGTGTACCATGTGTGTACTGTAATCCAGGGCAAGGCCAAAGTAAACACACGAATGTACAAACTGCCGGGCTCATAACTACCAGTTCAGACTGTAGACCAATCCCGTCTGTATTGACTTGGGTTGGGCGGCCTGTCCGGTTCCCCAGGTCTTGACTGAAGCCAGCAGTACATCACCTCTTTTGAGATAGGACAATCCTCCCCTAAAGCCAACTTTGACAGGCATACCCACCGCCGAGAGGATCCGGTTGGCATATCTACCCACCTTGCATTTGTGTAGCAAAAATGTACTTTTGGCTCATGAAGATAACTGTCCTCGATTGGGATAGCTGGTTCGGCCAAAATGCGGAAATCATGACTGTTCAGTGACAAAAAGGTGTTATCCGAGCGGAAGCGGCTTCGCCCGCGTGAACCTCCGCGCGCGCTACCTGCGTGAGACTGTGTTACCCAGCATCGTCAGGTGCAAATTGTATGGCACGGGAAGCCCTGACACTTCATTCCAAGGGGGCTCTGCCTATCGGTGACGCATCCCTGAATTCAGACGTTAGTCCCCGCTCCCCAAATCCCACCATGGTGGTCGCTCTTGTTGCGCTGTTGGCCAGAATACAAACAAACACGGACTGGAAAGAATCTCGTGGAGCTTTTCAATGAAACCTCCAATGCTTCTGGCTGTTGCGTGCCAAATAATGGAAAGGTGCGGTTTCCAACTTCCAGCATGCGGCCCACGCCAAGTGAGTTATTGTTTTTTGAGGCGCCATCATGGACGGCGGGGTAGATGGCCATATTGGGCAATGGCGACACATACAGGAAAAATGACCATAAAACCAAAATCGTTCCACCTATCCATCGAGTCGCATGGCGACCATCACGAAGATTGTTTTGGTGGTCTGCCGGCAACGACATGCCAATGATGGTTGCTTCATGAATATTTTTTGCGCGAATCATGCCGGGCAGACGTGTATATCCTTGTCGTATTAGCTGGTTTCCTTTCAAGCGGTTCCCGAAATAACCCAGTAGAGCTTTGGCCATCCAGGCGGAAAAATTGACGGCCATCCATAAGGATGGCAGATGATGGATAGCGGGGAAGTTCTTGTAAGGCATCCACGCGAAAAATGAAAAGGCCACGATATTCAGGAGAAAAAAGAATATTCCAACACCCCACAATCTTTTGGCGAACGCCCAAAACCAGGTGAAGAAGAATCCTGGGTAGGAGAATCCGTCCTTGACAGCAACAATATCAGTGTCTTTGCGGTACATCCTATAGATTCTCATGATCTCCCTTTTCGGCACTGCTCAAAGCACCTGCGGGTTTCAGTTGGTGGAGGACATGCAGGTGGTCGTCCCAACGATGATTCAGAAAATAGACGCCGCGTCCCCGGCAGGGTCCACCATACGTGCCAGGTCGTGAGCCAAGACCGACATAAGGCTGCTAGGCGGGAATCTGTGCCGCCAGCATATAGGCTCCACCGCTCCATGCGCACACCCACAATATGCCGCCGACCGCGCTCCAGATCGCAAAGACCGGAAATCCCATTTCCGCACTGCCGGCGATGTAGCCCTGTAACTGGCGCAGTGGCACGATAAAGCGGCCGATGGCTACGACTGGTGCACCGAAACGATGAAAAAAATGATGGACTCTGTCCACCATGGACGGTTTGATCCAGACGTGGTGACCATACCGCAAAAGCCCCTTGTGCCCGTAACGCGCACCCAAAGCGTAGGCAAGGTAGCCACCCAAGACGGCGGCTAGAATGCCCAGCGGAATGACCAGCCAGATCGGAAATACGCCTTTGGCGGCCAGAAACCCGGCGGTTACGATGACGGCCTCCCCGGGTGCGAAAACAATGCCCAGGTTTTCGATGAACAGGATGCCAACCAGGGCCCACAGCCCATAAGTGTGGAGCATGGGCGTTGCCGTGGTAATCAGATAGGTGAAAGTGCTAATGAACCAGTGCATCATAAGCCACTGCGTCGCGCCGAACTTCTTCAGTTATGCCGGAGGCAAGCCCGTCAACATGCGGAATGGACCCTTCCTTCATACCGATACTTAGATTATTTTGAGTGGCGAAGCGTAGCAATTTCGCCCGGTCCGATGGTCGGAATTTCCACCTGTCTTGGAGCATTACGCCTTCAATAACAATGAGCATATCTGGTTTCCCCCTGTTTTGTGATAGTGGACGATCAGGTTTCTGTGCGTGCCTCAGCCTGTTTTATTGTGCCAATTCTTTGAGTGTATAGAGCAGATCCAGAGCCTGCCTGGGGCTGAGTTGGTCCGGTTCCAGTTGACTTAATCGATGCACCGCCGGATGTGGAGCGACCTGGAAGAGGGGCAACTGGGCGGGTACTGTATTGCTGACCGATTGCTGGGCGATGTCTTCCAGTTGAATGAGTCGTTGGCGAGCGCGCCGCACGACTGAATCTGGAACTCCGGCAAGCTTGGCAACCGCCAGTCCGTAGCTCTGGGTGGCCGGACCACTCTCCACCCGATGCAGGAATACGACCTGATCCCCTTGCGTCAAAGCGTCGAGATGGGCGTTACGCAGGCCGGGAAGATCCAGTTCCGTCAGTTCAAAATAGTGGGTGGCGAAGAGCGTGCAGGCGCCCCGTTCCACCAGTGCCTCGGCCGTGGCCCAGGCGATGGAGAGGCCATCATAAGTGGCGGTGCCTCGCCCGATTTCATCCAGAATCACCAGGCTTTGGGCCGTGGCGAGATGGAGGATGCGCGCTGTTTCGCTCATTTCCACCATGAAGGTGGAGCGACCACCGGCCAGATCGTCGGCAGCGCCGATGCGGGTGAAAATCTGGTCGATGGGGCCAATGACGGCTTCGCGGGCAGGCACCCAGCTGCCGATGTGGGCGAGCAGGACGATGAGCGCTGTTTGCCGCATGTAGGTGGATTTGCCGCCCATATTGGGACCGGTGATAAGCAGCATCCGCTGCTCTTTATCAAAATCGAGATCGTTGGGCACGAAATTACTGCCGATCTGGGCTTCTACGACGGGATGGCGGCCGTCGCGGACGTGTAAAAGCGATTCTGTGACGAAATGCGGGGCATACCAGTGCAGGGTGATGGCGCGTTCAGCCAGCGTGCTGAGACCGTCCAGTTCGGCGACGGCGGTCATGGCGTCTTGCAGGGCCGGTACTTCGGGGGCTGCCGCTTCCAGGATTCGCATGAAGAGCAGGCGCTCCCGGCTCAGGGCCAGACTCTCTGCCGAGAGGGCCTGATCTTCGATTACTTTCAGGGCGTCATTGATGTAGCGTTCCGCGTTCTTGGTGGTTTGGCGGCGGCGATAGTCGTTGGGAATGGGTCCTTGGTAGCTGCGGCTGATTTCTATGTAAAAGCCATGCACCCGATTGAACTGGATTTTGAGCTGGGCGATGCCGGTGCGCTGGCGTTCCTGCTGCTCCAGATCACGCAGCACCTCCTGCAAATTCTGGCTGAGTTGCTGCAGTCGATCTAACTCGGCATCGTAACCGGCACGAATGTAACCACCATCCCGCTGGGTCATGGGCGGGGCATCCACTAAGGACTCTTCCAGCAGCGTGCGGAGGGCGGCAAAGAGCGCTATGCGCTCCTGATAAACAGTCAATGCAGGATGCCCTGTTTCTTCGACGGCGGTGCGCAGCGTGGGTAGCGCCTGCAAGGTGCTGCGAAGTTGGGCGAGATCACGGGGGCTCGCCCTATTCAGGGCGACGCGGGTGAGAATGCGTTCCGCGTCCGCGATACCGTGCAAGGCCTTCTGGATGGTGATTGGCCCGCTGCCTTGGGTGAGCGCTGCGACGACTTCCTGACGGGCCGCAAGCACGGGTCCTTGGCGTAGTGGTCGCAGAAGCCAGCGACGGAGCAAGCGGGCGCCCATGGCCGTCTGGGTTTTTTGCAACAAAGTGAGCAAAGTGGGACCATTTCCTTGCAGGCTTTCCACCACTTCCAATGCCCGCAAGGCGGTCGCGTCCAGATAGAGTTCTTCTTCAGTGCGCTCCGGGTGAATTCGCTGAATTTGGGTCAGATTGCTGCGCAGTTGGGTCTCGGCATAACTCAGGAGCGCGGCGGCGGCGCGTAGGGCGAGGGGCCAGTCGTTGCACCCGAAACTCGCCAGTCGTTCCCCAAAATAGCGTTCAAGTACTGCCTCGGTGCGCCGAGTTTGAAAGCCGGTTTTCTCCAGGAGTTGCAATTTTTGCGGGTCGATTCCGACTGGAAGCGACGTATCTTCCGGGGCGATGATTTCTGCGACGGGACGCCGCGCTATGGCATCTGCGATGGCGGTGTCGGCTACCTCACTCACCATGAGGCGTCCTCCGGCGGCATCCAGCCAGGCCAGGCCACAACGCGGACCGTCCGGACAGAGGGCCAGGAGCAGAGGCTCCTGGCCGGCATCCAATAAGGCACCGTCAATGATGGTACCGGGGGTGATGACCCGCACGATGGCGCGTTCCAC
>Ga0315298_1005782_pt1 | contig 17289 bp, 14 predicted proteins | sample WHS_1_MG_FD_203077 | JGI IMG/M metagenome (GOLD analysis project Ga0315298, IMG submission 203077) | Extremophilic microbial mat communities from Washburn Hot Springs, YNP, Wyoming, USA - WHS_1_MG | ecosystem: Environmental > Aquatic > Thermal springs > Hot (42-90C) | place: USA: Wyoming...
CCCACGATTGGGATCTGGAAATACACGGATTGGGAGAGGCCCGTTTGGCCGAATGTCTGGAGCCTTTCGGCGCCCATCGGGTAGGTGGTCGCTGTGCAGTCTGGGTGGTGGCCGGCGCAGAGATTTCCCTGCCACAAGCACGGGGCGGGCAGATCAACCCGCACCTGCCCTGGGCCATCGCCGCCCAGCGGCGGGACTTTTCGGTCAACGCGCTGGCCTGGGACTGGCAGGCTCAGCGCCTCCTGGACCATGTTGGGGGAGTAGCGGACATTCATGCCCGGCGGCTCCGCGTAGTAGCGCCCGACACTTTTGGGGAAGACCCTCTGCGCGTTTTCCGCGCGGCCCGGTTAGCGGGCCAGTTAGGCTTTTCTATTGAAGCCCGGAGCGCCACCCTCTGCCGCCAATTGGCGCCCCGCCTGCAAGAAGTCCCCCAGGAACGCATACGCAAAGAATGGGAGGCACTGCTCCTGCGCAGCCTGCATCTGATCCGGGCCTGGGATAGTCTCGCCCTTACCGGCGCCATCACCCGATTCCCCGAACTCCGTGCCCTGCAAGCAGTGCCCCAGCACCCCGATGTTCACCCGGAAGGTGATGTCTGGATATACACCGGACGAGTGCTTGCCGCTGCTGGCCAACTCCGCAGCGGCGACAAAACGCGCGACATCATCCTCATGCTTGGCGCCTTGCTGCACGACCTCGGCAAAGCCAGCACCACCCTGCGCGACCCCCAAGGTCGCTGGCGCGCTTTCGGACATGAACAGGCACGAGTCGCCGCCGAGAATTTCCTGAGCCGTTACTTTCCCGGCAACCATCTCAGCCATCAGGTGCTGCCCCTCATTCGCTGGCATGGCGCACCCTATGCCCTGCACCGCGATGGCGCGGGGCGAGCCGCCTACGCCCGCCTTGCCCTACAGGTCCCTGACCGCCCCTTACTGCTGGATGTTGCCCTGGCAGATGCGCGCGGGGCAGGCACAGAGTATCCACCAGCCATAGATGTCACCCGCAAGATCTGGCAAGAGATGAACATTTGGACCGGTCTCCCAGATCCGCTGCTAAAGGGGGCTGACCTGATGGCACTGGGATTCGCCCCCGGGCCACGGTTGGGTAGGGCGCTGACGCTTGCCCACGAACTGCAGGTGACCGGTGGTTACCACGATCGCAAACCGCTGATCGCGGCGTTGCGCCGGCGCCTGCCCGAACTCAGTCTCCGAGACGACCGCGTTTATGGACCGCCGTCACGTTTCCCCACTGACTGATATCTTGTACCTGGACCCCCACCCACCAGTACGGAGCGACGCTATCGCGGCCATAACCGCCCACCAAACCCTGTCCCGGCGCCAGATACACGTGCTCTAAAAGCTTCCGCGCATCCGCACGACTCCGGAAAACAGACCAGGCCACCACCCGCTCCATCGGCATAGTCGAAGGCACTTCCCGTGCTTCATCGAGAAAACTGTCGTTGATCATGGCACCCCCTCTATGGCTATCGCAGCGGGCCGCAGCAGAGTCCCGAGGCAATGGTGAATCATACCTCACAGTATAGTGCGCGAAGTCCGGCTCTGCGTTTTTCTTCTGACAGCGTGCCACAAAACGCGTATAATCGGCGACGGAGTGGGCCAGACGACCGCCGCGGAGCAATCCGGGGAGGAAAGTCCGGGCTCCATAGGGCAAGGCGCCGGTTAACGGCCGGGAGGCGTGAGCCTACGGAAAGTGCCACAGAAAATATACCGCCAAGCGCGTAAGCGCCGGTAAGGGTGAAAAGGTGCGGTAAGAGCGCACCGCATTTCCGGTAACGGAAATGGCAGGGAAAACCCCGCCTGGAGCAAGACCAAATAGGCGTGCGATACCGTGGCTCGCGGTGCACGCGGGTAGGTTGCTGGAGCCTGTGCGCAAGTGCAGGCCTAGAGGAATGGTCGTCCACGACAGAACCCGGCTTATCGGTCCACTCCAATTTTTACCACACATCCCATATTATCTGGGCAGACACCTCGGAATAATCGATAATACTTATTAAGCTCAATAATCTAGAAACAATCCTGTGAATAGCATATGCTCATTTCATTGTCCTGGAATGCCAAGCATATAGCCCATTTTGCATCATGTAATCCGACGATTGCAGAAACCCCTTCAAGTAGTTTGTTTACTCTTTATAAACACGCTCTAACATGCCGTAATTATTCGTTTTTTCTCCTTGACAGCGGGCATCCTTCCCTCTAATCTTCAAAGTGTGGGGGGAAGTGGGGTGAAGTGGGAGTTTTTGGAGGAGGGCGCAGACATGTTTAGGGGAACGCATCGGCACAGCCTGGACAGCAAGGGACGCATGAACGTTCCCGCGCGCTTCCGCGACTGGCTGAGCGACCACTGCGACGGACAATTAATTGTCACCATTGATGCCCAGAGCCAGGAAGGAGAACGCTGCCTGGTCGCCTACCCCCTACCCACCTGGGAAAAGGTCGAACGCCGCATCGCCGAACTCCCCAGCAACAATGCCGCGGCCCGTCAGTTTCAACGTCTTTTTGTGGGGCAGTCCGAAGAGCTCCGCCTGGATACCCAAGGCCGCGTCCTCCTGTCTCCCAACCTGCGCAAATTCGCCGCGCTGGACAAGGAACTGGTACTGGTGGGTCAGATCGACAAATTTGAAATCTGGGATGCTGCCCGTTGGGATACCTGCCAGGAAAACTGGCTGGCCAACGCCAATGGCTTCGCCAGCTTGGGTGATCTGGTCCTGTGAGAGGTGAAAATGAACCAAGCACAGCACACGTTGCAGTTCTTCTGGCAGAAACCATCGCCGTCCTGCGTCCGGCACTCCATATCGGTGCGCCGGTGCGCTGCGTCGACGCGACCGGCGGACGGGGCGGCCACAGTGCGGCCTTGCTGGCTGAACTCGGGGCGGCAGATACCCTGCTCATCCTCGACCGCGACCCGACCGCCATTGCCGCATTGCGCGCCCGCTTCGCGCAGGACTCCCGGGTATACATCCGTCAGGCACGCTTCAGCCAATTGGCCGGAGTGCTCGCGGCGCTGGAGTGGGAGAGCGTGGACGCCATTCTCGCCGACCTCGGCGTTTCCTCCCCGCAACTGGATGAGGCAGACCGCGGCTTCAGCTTCCTGCGCGACGGCCCTCTCGATATGCGCATGGACCCCGAGGCAGACATGAGCGCCTCAGAGTGGCTGGCAATCGCACCCGAAGCGGAAATAACGCGAGTATTGCGCGAATACGGCGAGGAACGTTTTGCCCGCCCCATCGCCCGCGCCATCCTGCGTGCCCGGGAACGAGCGCCCATCACCAGAACTCTGCAACTGGCGGACCTGATCGCCGAGGTACTGCCCGGTCACGAAATCGGACAGCATCCGGCCACCCGCAGTTTTCAGGGCATCCGCATTTTCATCAACCGCGAACTGGAAGAACTGGAAGCCTTTCTCCCCCAGGCCATGAATGCGTTGCGCGCGGGCGGCCGGCTGGCGGTCATCAGCTTTCACTCTCTGGAAGACCGGTTGGTTAAACGGTTTTTCCGTGCTGACGATTATCGTATTAGCGCTGATATACCCCTGCGGGCCAGCGAGCTCCCGCCCTTGCCATGGCATCCTGTAGGCAAGGCCCTGCGGGCCAGCGCCCGGGAAACTCGCGACAATCCCCGTTCCCGCTCGGCCGTGCTGCGAGTTGCCGAAAGGAGTGAACGACATGCGGCGTAGCACCATTATTTTCGCCCTGCTGATTACCGCTACACTATTCGGCATCGTCGCGGCAAGAGAGAATACCCGCAGTCAGTTCATCGCCTTACAGGAAGCCCAGGCCAGGCATTTCGCCCTGGATAACCGCTGGGGCCAGCTCCAACTGGAACAGGCCACGCTCGCTTCCAATGCCCGCGTGGGAGATATTGCGCGCCAAAAACTCGGCCTTGCAGCCCCCAAAAACGATCAAATTGTCATGGTCAAAGCACCATGACCTATCCCGGCGCCCCCCTCCACTCGCCGCAACTCGTCACGCTTCCCGCGTGGCGGGCGACCGCGGTATGGACGGTGGTTGCGCTGGGTTTGGCGGCGATCATGGCACAAGCCTGGCGCGCGCAAGTGGAGCGCGGTCCGTTCCTACGCGATCAGGGCGCGCAACGTTATCTGCGACACTTCGCCTTACCGGCGCAGCGCGGCCCCATTCTCGATCGTTCCGGTAAGGCGCTCGCACTGTCCGTCCCGGTGCAAACCCTCTGGGTAGCCCCCCGGTTGTTTAACCCACAGCAGGCACACTGGCCACAAATTGCCGCAGCCTTAGGGATCAGCGCAACCGCCCTTGCCGCACGGATCCATAGCGGTGGCAGCCGGTTCGCGTTCCTCGCCCGCCAGATTGCACCGGAACGCGCCGCGACCATTCTCGCCCTGCATGTGCCCGGTTTATACAGCCTCAACGAAAATAGGCGTTACTATCCGTCCGGCAGCATAGCCGCGCCATTACTCGGTTTCACCAATATAGACGGGCGCGGCATTGAAGGGCTGGAGATGGCCTATAACCAGTGGCTGCAAGGGAAGGCAGGGGAAGAAACCGGGCTGCGCGATAATCTGGGACATCCGCTGGCGATCCTCGGCACTGCCAGGCTGGCACAGCCCGGTCAGACACTGACCCTGAGCATTGACCGCAACATCCAGTATGTGGCGTATACTACCCTCGCCTCTGCCGTACAGCGTTTTCAGGCACGTTCCGGGGCTGCGGTGCTCATGAATGTACGCACTGGTGAAATCCTTGCCATGGTCAGTTACCCCTCTTTCAACCCCAATGAGCGTACGGATTATCAGCCCAGTCTTTACAATAACCGCGCCATCGCCGACACTTTCGAACCAGGCTCGGTGATGAAACCTTTTACCATCGCTGCAGCATTGGATGACGGCAGCATTCAACCCAATTCCACGTTTGATGTGAACACCAACTGCTTTCGGGTGGCCCATTACTGCATTCAGGACGATATTCGTCACGGCATCCTTGACCTCGCTCAGGTGCTCAAGTATTCCAGCAACATTGGCGCGGCGAAAATTTCCCTGCGGACACCGCCTGCCGATCTCTACCAGATGCTGCGCAATGTCGGTTTTGGGCAGGTGAGCGGATTAGGACTGCCGGGGGAGACGGGCGGCACGGTCCCCGCATGGCAAGGTTGGGATGTGGCGCGGCGTGCCGCCATGGCTTACGGTTATGGTCTCTCCGTCACACCTTTGCAACTGGCGGCGGCTTATGGCGCAATCGCCAATAACGGGGTCTATGTCCAACCCACCTTACTGCGCAGGACCAGCAACACCCCCCCGCACAGTCAGCAGGTCATACCGGTCGCCACTGCGGCGCGACTGCGCGACTGGCTCGCCGGGGTGACCAGTCGGGGCGGCACCGGTTTCCTTGCCGCGATTCCCGGCTATTCGGTAGCCGGAAAAACCGGCACGTCCATCATGGCCAATGGCAAGGGCGGCTTTCATAAGCATCAGGTGAATACCACCTTTGTCGGCTTCGCGCCCGCTAACAATCCGCAATTCGTCATGGCCGTAGTGGTGCGTGGACCAACTCAGGGCTGGCGTTATGGCGGGGTAGTCGCCGCCCCGGTATTTCGGGTAACCATGAGCGCTGCCTTGCATCAAATGGGCGTACAACCCGATGTCAGCGCCGGTGGCTGGGATGCCGCGGCAGGGAAACCCATGACCGCAGACCAGGAGCGGCGTTGGGCCGAGGGGGCTGGCGATGCCGCACACTGAGACACTCGCCAGCCTGTTGCCCACCACTCCGGCTGCCATGGCGGGGATTGCCTTGCAGGGTATTGAAACCGATACCCGCCGCCTGCGACCGGGCATGCTCTACGTCGGATTGAACACCAACCATGGCGATGGCCGGCAATTTTTGGCACAGGCTTGGGCGGCAGGTGCAGTCGCAGCGCTGTTAGAAGGCAGTGAAGAGGGTATTTACACTGAACAGGGTCACGCCGTCTGGCAAAGCCCGCAGGCACGGGCTCTGCTCGGTAGGTCGCTGCGCCGCTGGCATCGCTGGGACGAGGGTCAGGCGCCCGTCATCATTGGCGTTACCGGCACCAATGGCAAGAGCAGCGTCACCCGCCTCATTGCCGAACTCGCACCGCAGCCCGCTATGATCATCGGCACCCTCGGCTACGGCCATGTGGATGCTCTTATCTCCCACGCCAATACCACACCGGACCCGGTCCCTTTGTGGCAGACCCTGGCCACGCTGCGCGAACAGGGCGCCAAGGTCATCGCCATGGAAGTCTCCTCCCATGCTCTCGCGCTGGAACGGGTTGCGGCAGTGCCCTTTGCCGCCGCCGTATTTACCAATCTCAGTCGGGACCATCTCGATTTTCATGGGGATATGGCGCGCTATGGCGCAGCCAAAGTCCGCCTCTTCCAGACGCCAGGCCTCCAATTGGCCGTAGTAAACAGCGACGACACATTCGCTGGGCAGATCGCTGCCGCCATGGCGCCGGAAGTCCGGCAACTGTGCTTCGGGGTAAAGAGTGGAGACTACCAGACTGTCGAGTGGCATCCCGGTGCCAGCGGTACCCTGCTCGACCTGCATACCCCTAACGGCCCGCGGCGCCTGCGCAGCCCCCTCATCGGCAACAGCAATGTCCAGAATCTGCTGGCCGCGCTGGCCACCGTCGAAGGTATGGGCTGGCCGGTCAGTGACGCCGCTATCGCCGGACTCGACTTGCCGGAAGGTCGCTATCAGCGCTTGGCTCCGGTCCCCGGCAAGGCACAGGTGATGATCGACTATGCCCACACCCCCGACGCGCTGCAGCGGGTGCTGACCGACCTGCGCGAAGTCGCCAAAGGCGCCGTGACCGTGGTCTTTGGCTGCGGTGGTGATCGGGATCGTGGCAAACGGCCGGAAATGGGGCGGGTGGCCGAACGCCTTGCCGACCACGTCATTCTCACCGACGATAACCCGCGCAGCGAAGCACCCGAGGCTATCGTCAACGACATCCTGGGTGGTATGGAACGGCCCGGTCAGGCTACCGTGATTCATGACCGCGCGGCGGCCATCCGGGCCGCCATCACTGCATCACGGGCAGGGGATTGGGTGCTCATCGCCGGTAAGGGGCACGAGCGCATCCAGGAGATACTGGGGCAGCATTTACCCTTTCAGGACCACAGTATTGCCGCGGAGGTGCTCAGCGCATGATCCGCTATTCACTGAAAGAAATCGCTGAAATAACCGGGGGTAAGCTGTTGCCCGGCAGCGATGGCCGCAAAGAAATTCAGGGCATCGCTACGGACAGCCGGCAGCCGATGACGGGACAGCTTTTTGTAGCATTGCGCGGCGACCGCTTCAATGGCGAGGACTTCGTACCTGGTGCTCTTGCTCAGGGCGCCGGAGCTGTATTGACCGGCACCCCTGTCGCGGCACCCGGTGTCTTGGTGGAGGATACCCTGATAGCGTTGCAGACACTGACCGCCCAATGGCGGCAGCGTTTCAACCTGCCGCTGCTGGCAGTGACCGGCTCCTGCGGCAAAACGACGGTCAAAGAGGTACTCACCGCCATCCTTAACGAGTCCGGCCCGGTACTCGCCACATGCGGCAATCAGAACAATCACGTCGGCGTGCCTCTGACGCTAGCCAGGCTCGGTCCGGAGCATCGCTACGCGGTGCTGGAAATGGGCATGAATCACCCCGGCGAACTCACCCTCCTCAGCGGGCTGGCGCGGCCCACCCTGGCCCTGATCAACAATGCAGCCCCCGCGCATCTGGAAGGCCTCGGCAGTGTTGCCGCCATTGCCGCAGCCAAAGGCGAAATTCTCTCCGGTCTCGACAACCGCGGTCTCACCATCCTCAATGGCGACGATCCCTTCGCGGATTTCTGGGCGGAACGGGCGCCGGGCGAGGTCTGGCGCTTCAGCTTAGAGCATCGCCCGACGCGGGTGCGCGGACACTGGCGCGCCCACGAACAGGGTGGCGGATATCTGGAGGTGCGCGCTCCGCAAGGGCAATTCGCTCTGGAGATTCCCTTGCCCGGTCAACACAATGGCCGCAATGTCCTGGCGGCCACGACCGCGGCGCTGGCGCTCGATATTCCCATTCCGCAGATTCAACGGGCGGTGGCCGGACTGAAGGCCATCCCCGGACGTTTGCAGTGGCGCTCCGGCCCCCGTGGCAGTCGGATTCTGGATGACACTTACAATGCCAATCCGGCTTCTCTGGAAGCCGCCCTGCGCGTGCTCGCCGCGCAGCCCGGCCAACGCATTCTGGTCCTCGGTGGCATGGGTGAACTCGGTCCCGAAGCCGCACTTTATCATCGGCAGGCGGGGACGCTGGCGCGGCAACTCGGTATTGAGCGCCTTTACGCACTCGGCCCGCTGGCAGCAGAAGCAGCCGATGCCTTCGGCGTCAACGCCGAAGCCTTTTCCGAATTGCCCCCTTTACTGACCGCCCTGCCAAGTCGCCTGGACGGAGACACCGTGGTGCTGATCAAAGGCTCCCGCGCCGCCCATATGGAGCGTGTCGTACAGGCCCTAACGGGGGGGAACACCTGATGCTCTACGCCCTCTTTATGCAACTCGGTAGCCTTTATCACGGCTTTTACGTTTTTCAGTATCTGACCCTGCGCGGCGTATTGGCCATCCTTACCGCATTGATACTCTCGTTGTTAATCGGTCCTTTCTTTATCGCCCGCCTGCGCCAGTACAAAATCGGCCAGATGGTCCGCAATGACGGCCCCGAAACCCACCTGAGCAAGCAGGGGACGCCCACCATGGGCGGAGCCCTGATCCTGCTGGTAGTCATCCTGACGACGCTGCTCTGGTCGGATTTGAGTAATCCGCTGGTCTGGGTGGCGGTGCTCACTACTCTGGCCTTTGGCGCCATCGGCTTCATCGACGACTGGCGCAAGCTGCGGCGCAAAAACACCAAAGGACTCTCAGCGCGGGCCAAATATAGTTTACAGTCGCTGGTGGCCTTCGCCGCGGCGGGGGTGCTCTATGCGCTGGCCAGCAGGCCGGTAGAGACCAGCCTGATCCTGCCTTTCATACCTCATGTGCTGATTCCGCTGGGCATCGGTTTCATCCTGTTCAGCTATTTCGTGATTGTCGGCACCTCCAATGCCGTCAATCTGACCGACGGACTGGATGGCCTGGCCATTGTACCGACAGTCATGGTCGCAGCGGCTTTAGGAATATTCGCTTACGTGTCCGGCAACGCGGTCTTCGCCCACTATCTGGATGTGCCCTGGGTGCCGGGCTCCGGCCAGATGCTGATTTTTTGCGGGGCACTGGTGGGTGCGGGGCTCGGTTTTCTCTGGTTTAACACGTATCCGGCAGAGGTTTTTATGGGCGATACCGGCGCCCTCGCGCTGGGGGCGGCGCTAGCCATCGTCGCCATCGTCGCCCGTCAGGAACTCGTGCTGGTCATTATGGGCGGCGTTTTTGTGGTAGAAACCTTATCCGTCATCATCCAGGTAGCCTCCTTCCGGCTCACCGGCAAACGGGTCTTCCGCATGGCGCCCCTGCACCATCATTTTGAGAAAAAAGGCTGGCCCGAACCCCGGGTGGCGGTCCGTTTCTGGATCATCACCGTGATTCTGGTCCTCGTCGGTCTTTCCAGCCTGAAGATACGCTGACATGGACCTCAACGGCAAAAAGGTATACATCGCCGGCCTGGGCAAGACGGGACATTCCCTCTTGCGCACTGCCCTGCGCCTGGGCGCCCGTTGCCGGGTCGCGGACACGCGCCTGCTAGAAGACGCCGCCGATCTGCGGCAACGTTACCCGGACGTCGATTTCCATTTTGGCGATCTTCCCGAAGACGTGTTCCTGGGTGCGGATATCATCCTGCTCAGCCCAGGACTGACGCCGACATTGCCCGCCCTACTCCGCGCCAGACAAGCAGACATAGAGATCATGGGCGATATCGAACTTTTTGGCCGGATCGCCCGGACGTCCATCGTCGCCATCACCGGCAGCAATGGCAAAAGTACGGTCACCACCTTGCTTGGCGAGATGGCACAAGCCGCCGGACTACGCGCCGCCGTCGGTGGCAACCTCGGCACCCCCGCCCTCGACCTTTTGCCGGAAACGGGTCCCGAGCCGGAGCTCTATGTCCTGGAGCTATCCAGCTTTCAGCTCGCTGCCTGCCAGCGCTTTCACCCACGCGCCGCCGCCATCCTCAACCTGAGTCCCGACCATCTGGACTGGCACGGCGACTATACGGCCTATGGTGCCGCCAAGGCGCGCATTTTCCAGGCGATGGGAGCGGGAAATACGCTGGTACTGAATGCCGAAGACACCTTTACCGCCGCCCTCCCCGCTCAGGTTCCGGCAGGGGTGCAACTGCAGTTCTTTGGACGGGCAGGCGATCGCGATGCCTATACCGCCGATGATCAGCTCTGCCTGCGCACCGACGGTCCGTTGCTGGCCTTGGATCAACTCCTGCTGCGCGGTGGGCATAACACCGAAAATGCGTTGGCGGCGGCATTGCTCGCTCGTGCCGTAGACATCCCACTTACCGCCATTCGGCAGGCCTTGCGCAATTTCTCCGGTTTGCCCCACCGTCTCGCCTGGATCGCTGAGATAAACGGGGTGAACTACTACGACGACTCCAAGGGCACCAATCTGGGCGCCACCCTCAAAGCCATGTCCGGCTTGCCGGGACCCCTGGTGATGATTCTGGGCGGCGATGGCAAAGGGGCCGACCTGAGCCCGCTGCGGGAAGCCTGCCTCGGTCAGCGGGGGGCCGTGGTCATTGGTAAGGATGGCCCGCAAATAGCTGCACTGCTGGCTGGCGTGTTACCGGTGCAAGCCGCCGACAGCATGCCGGCAGCGGTGCAGGCAGCAGCGAAGATGGCGCAGAGTGGCGACCAGGTGCTGCTCTCACCTGCCTGCGCCAGCACGGACATGTTCACCGATTATCAGGATCGCGGCCGTCAGTTTGCCGCAGCCGTACAGACCGTGACGGGGAGAGTGGCATGACCAGGCCAAGCTGGTGGTTAGCGGAAGACGGACCTGCCGACACTGTTCTCTGGTGGATCATTCTGGCCCTGCTCGGCTTCGGCTTCATCATGGTCTACTCCGCCAGCGCTCCGATCGCCCAGCACGAGACCGGCAACCCTTTCTTCTTTGCCGAGCGGCAGGGCCTCTACGGCATTTTTGCCGCCACGATACTCTATTACGCCAGCCGCATTGATCTGGATTTCTGGGAGCGCATCACTTTCCCGCTGATGGGCCTTTCCATAATCTCCTTGATCATTGTTTTCATACCATTTATCGGCGTATCGGTGAATGGCTCCCATCGCTGGATCAACTTCCTCATTGTCCGCCTGCAGCCTTCTGAGTTGCTGAAATTTGCCTTGCTGCTTTTCCTCGCCCGCTACGTGGTACGTAAGGGGGAGTTGCTGGGCCGCTTCAAAGAGGGGCTCTGGCCAATTTTTGTGGTGCTCGGTCTGCTGGGTGTGCTCCTGCTTCTGCAACCGGATTTCGGCTCTTACGCGATGGTGGTGCTCCTCACCGGAGTGATGCTCTTTCTGGGCGGCCTGCCCTTGGGTTACGTCATCCTGGCCGGCGCCGTATCGGGTAGCGCGCTCGGAATTCTGGCCGTATCAGCGCCTTATCGCCTGGCCCGCATCACGACCTTCCAAAACCCCTGGGCAGATCCTTATGGGGCTGGATTCCAGTTGGTGCAATCTCTCATTGCCTTTGGGCGTGGCGGCATCTTCGGAGTCGGTCTGGGCGACGGGGTAATGAAATATTTTTACCTGCCCGAGTCCTATACAGACTTCATTCTGGCGGTGATCGGCGAAGAGCTCGGCATGATGGGGGTGTGGTCCCTGGCGATTCTCTATGGCATCGCCTGCTGGCGGATCTACCGTGTCGGCCGCCGTGCTGCGGCGGCCGGTGATGCCTTCTTCGCTCTTTTCTGCTACGGCACGCTGACCTGGTTTGGGGGCGAAGCGGTCATGTCCATGGGCGTAAATCTTGGCGCTCTACCGACCAAAGGTTTCGCCCTACCGCTGATCAGTTACGGCGGCAGCGCCCTGGTCTTCCTCTGCGCAGCCCTGGGTGTCGTCCTTGGCGTCAGCCGCCGTTATCCGGCTGTGCCCAAAAGCAAAGTCGTCGTCCGGGAGAAACTCCAGAATGGCTGACAGCGTCCTGATCGCAGCAGGCGGCACTGGCGGCCATGTCTTCCCGGCCCTGGCGGTCGCCGACGCACTGCGCGCCCGGGGCGTGGAGGTCGCTTTTGCAGGAACTGCCGCCGGGATGGAAGCACGGCTGGTGCCGGAACGCGGCTACCCGCTGCATACCCTGGACATGCAGGGCCTGCGCGGCAAAGGCATGGGGCGCTGGTTGCGTGCACCCTGGCGGGTGAGCAAGGCCATCCTCCAGGCCCGGCAGATTTTGCGGCGGACCCGAAGCCATGTGGTCCTGGGCATGGGCGGTTACGTCGCCGCGCCCGTCGGCATCGCCGCCTGGACTCTGGGACGCCCGCTCTGCCTGCACGAACAAAATGCCATCCCCGGGCTCAGCAATCGTTTGCTGGCCCCGCTGGCCAGGCGTATTTTTCTCGGTTTTCCCGGCGCCCGTCTGGCCCGCGGTGAGTGGGTGGGGAATCCGGTGCGCGAGGCTATTCGCGCCTTGCCGGCACCGCAGGAACGCTTCCACAACCGTAAAGGACCGGCGCACCTGCTCATCATGGGCGGCAGTCAGGGCGCCAGGGTGCTCAACGAAGTCAGTGTCGCCGCGCTGAGCAGCATGACCGCCGCCGAGCGTCCTGCCATCTGGCATCAGGCGGGCAAGGATCACGTGGAAAGCACACAGGCGGCTTACGCGCGGGCGGGCATCGACGCCCGGGTAGAACCCTTTATAGAGGATATGGCGGCGGCGCTGGGTTGGGCCGATCTCGCGCTCTGCCGCGCGGGCGCCGCCACCATCGCCGAACTCGCCGCCGCTGGTCTCGGCGCCGTCCTGATCCCCTTCCCCTTTGCAGTAGACGATCATCAGGCCGCCAACGCCCGTTTTCTGGAGGAGGCCGGTGCGGCCAGGATGCTGCGTCAGGAGGGACTGGACGCCATACAATTGCGCGACGTGTTGAATCCCTTGTTGACCGACGCCGCACTCCGTCTGCGCTGGGCAGAAGCCGCGCGCGCTCAGGCCAAGGGCGACGCCGCCGCCACCGTTGCGACAGCGTGCATAGAATGTGCAGGAGGCAAAAATGCGTAACTGGGTCCGCCAAATCCACATGGTCGGCATCGGCGGCAGCGGCATGCGCGGCATCGCCGAAGTGCTACTGAATCTCGGCTATGCCGTCTCGGGCTCCGATTTACGCCCCGGCAGTTCCACCCTGCGCCTGACGGACTTAGGTGCGCGGATTTTCAGCGGCCACGAAGCGGCCAATGTGCGCGGCGCGGATGTGGTCGTGATTTCTTCGGCCATTCCCGAAAGCAATCCAGAGGTGCAAGCCGCCCGCGAACTGCGCATCCCCGTCATCCGCCGCGCCGAGATGCTGGCGGAACTGATGCGCTTCAAGCAGGGTATCGCCATCGCCGGCACCCACGGCAAGACCACCACCACGAGCCTGGTGGCCAGTATCCTCGGTGCTGGCGGACTGGACCCCACCTTCGTCATCGGCGGCCGCTTGAAGAGCGCCGGCACCCATGCCGCCCTCGGCAGTGGCGAATATCTGGTGGCAGAAGCAGACGAATCTGATGCATCCTTCCTCTATCTCTCGCCAGTCATGGCCGTCGTCACCAACATCGACGCCGATCACATGGAAACCTACGGCGACAGCCTCGATAATTTGCGCGGCGCCTTCCTGCAATTTCTCCAGCGCCTGCCCTTCTACGGCCTCGCCGTCCTCTGCACCGATGAACCCATGGTCGCCGGCCTCATCGCTGAATTGCGCACCCCCGTACTGCGCTACGGCTTCGGTGACGATGTGGATTTACAAGCGCGTGATGTCACCGTGCATGGTATCGGCAGTCGCTTCGCCGTGTGGCGGCGGGTGGACAGCGACTATGTCCACTGGCTGGATGTAGAACTGGGCATCCCCGGTCGCCACAACGTCCTCAATGCCCTCGCCGCCATCGGCATCGCCAGCAAGGTGGGCATACAGGAATCCACTATTGCCACCGCTCTGGCCGACTTCCGTGGGGTCGGCCGCCGCTTTGAGCTAGTCGGTACATTCGACGGAATTACCGTGGTGGATGATTACGGCCATCACCCCCGGGAAATCGCCGCCACTATCGCCGCAGCCCGCTCCGTATGGCCGGAGCGGCCGCTGGTGGTGGCCTTTCAGCCCCACCGCTACAGCCGCACGCAAGCACTCTTCGGTGATTTCGTCAGCAGCCTGGCGGCAGCGGATCGGGTGATTCTGACGGACATTTACAGTGCTGGCGAAAAGGCCCTGCCCGGCGTCAGCAGCCGCGCCCTCGCCGAAGCCATGGCCGCGCAGAACGTAACCGTCCGTTTCCTGCCTGATTTACTCACGGCGCCACAACAAATCCGCGCCGAACTCCCCGCCGGGGCCGTACTGCTGACCCTCGGCGCGGGCAGCATCGCCAGTCTGGCGGCACAATGGCCCCAGGTCTTCGGGAAGGATCCCGCATGATGCACGTTATTGGGGGTCGTCTGCGCCTGGGAGAACCCATGCACCGCCATACCAGTTGGCGGGTCGGCGGCCCAGCCGATCGCTTCTATCTGCCCGACACGCTGGAAGATCTGCAGGCTTTCCTGCAGCGTTTCGCCGTCGCCCCCCTCACCTGGCTCGGGCTGGGCAGCAATGTGCTGGTGCGCGATGGCGGCCTGCGCGGCACCGTCATTTGCCTCGCCAACACCCTGGATGAAATCACCCTCGACGCGTCCGGCCTGGTCCGTGCCGGAGCAGGTGCCGGCGCAGTCAAGATCGCCCACTTCGCCGCCAAAACCGGGCTCGCCGACGCCGAATTTTTGGCCGGCATTCCCGGCACCCTGGGCGGCTGTCTCAGTATGAATGCCGGCGCCCACGGTGGCGATACCTGGAGCCTGGTGGAATGGGTCGAGGTATTACATCCCGATGGCCAACTGCAACGTCTGTCTCGCGCCGAGTTTCAGATTGGTTACCGGGAAGTCCTGGGTCAGGGCGCGGCCTGCTTCGTCGCCGCAGGATTACGCCTGACCCCCGAAGACCGCGACACCGTCATGCAGCGCCTGCGTGCCTGGCAAGAACGCCGCGCCGCCACCCAGCCTCTGGAATGGCCGAGCTGCGGTTCCGTCTTCCGCAACCCCCCTGGCGATCATGCCGCCCGACTCATTGAGGCAGCAGAACTCAAGGGCATACGTTATGGCGATGCTGAAGTAAGTACCCAGCACGCCAATTTCATCATCAACCGCGGTGCTGCCCGCGCCGAGGAGATTGAAGCACTGGTGGCCAACGTACAACAAGAGGTTCTCAGTCGCTTTGGCATCGCACTCCAGCCGGAGATGCGCGTTATCGGGGAGGTGGCTGATGTCTGATTTGCCCCGCATAGCCGTACTTTATGGTGGTCCCTCCGGCGAGCGCGAAGTTTCCATCGACAGCGGTCGCGCCGTATTGCAGGCGCTGCAAGGATTGGGCCTGGATGCCGTCGGCATTGACATCCAGCCGGCCATCCTTCAGCAGCAAGTAACAGACAGCAAGGCGCACATCGTCTTCAACGTCTGCCATGGCGCGGTAGGCGAAGACGGTCTGTTGCAGGCCTGTCTGGAGACTCTCGACATGCCCTACACCGGCAGCGGCGTACTCGCTTCCGCCCTCGCCATGGATAAATGGCGCTGCAAGCAGCTCTGGCGGGCAGCCGGTTTACCGGTGACCGACGGCATACTGCTGCGCCGCGGCGAGAATGCACCTGATCTCGGCGCCCGCTTCGGTTGGCCCCTGTACATCAAGCCGAACCACGGCGGTTCCAGCCTTGGCGTCAGCAAAGTTACGGGTCCGGCAGAACTGGATGCGGCCTTGCAGAGCGCCTTTGCGATTGAAGACGAAGTCCTCTGCGAGAGTGCCGTCATCGGCCACGAAGCCACCGTTGGCATCCTCGACGGCCATGCACTGCCGCCCATTGTTATCGAAACACCCCGTGCCTTCTACGACTACACCGCTAAGTATCTCGCCGACGATACCCGCTACCTCTTGCCCTCCGGCCTCGGTGCCACACTGGATCAGCAGCTGCAGAGACTTGCGCTCAAGGCCTTTGCCGAACTGGGCGGCCGCGACTGGGGACGGGTCGACTTCATGATCAGCGGCGACGGCCAGGCCCATCTGCTGGAAGTGAACAGTGTACCCGGCATGACCAGCCACAGCCTGGTCCCCATGGCCGCCAAAGCGATCGGCATGGGTTTCCCGGAATTATGCAACGCCATACTGCGCACTGCGCAGAGGAGAGTGAAACATGGTTAGCGTCATGCGCGATTACCGCCATGGGCAGAACCCGCAACGTCCTGCCGCCACCCTCAAGGAGCCGCCCAAACGCAAAATCGAGGCCGCCCAGCCCAAAGTACGCCGGCCCATTCCGTGGCGGCTTTACGGTGGTGTGCTGGTCGGAGGTATCGGCCTCAGCGCCCTCGCCTGGGGGGGCTGGATGGGCTGGAACTGGGTGCGTGAACCACAGTTCATGCCCATCAGCACCCTGACCATTACCGGCACATCGGCGCGAATCCCTTTGCCCGAGGTGAACGCCGCCCTCACACCTTATGTGGGTCAGGGCTTTCTCTGGATCCATCCGGATCAGGTGCGGCACACACTCGACACCCTGCCCTGGGTGGCTGATGCCGAAGTCCGCCGGGTCTGGCCCGACCGGCTGCAGATCGATATCAAACCCTACACCCCGGTAGCCCGCTGGTTGGGCGGTGCGGGACAGATGGTGGATGGGCTGGGTCAGGTGTTCAGCGTCCCCCCCGGGCAGGTACCCGGTGACCTGCCGAATCTCGAAGGACCAGCAGATAGCGGCGCCAGGCTGATTGCACAAATGGCCGACTTCAACCAGATCCTCGCCCCCCTGGGGGCCAGAGTGGTCGATCTGCAGGAAGACCAGCGTGGCGGCTGGCGTTGCATCCTCAGCAATAAGGTGCGCCTGCTGCTGGGCAGTGAAAACATCCTTCCCGCCTTAAAACGCTGGGTGGTTATTGCCCCCCAGGTCAAGGAATACCTCGTGCCGGGGGCCACCATGGACCTGCGCTACACCAATGGCTTTGCGGTCGCCATGCCCGCGGCGGCCACCGTCAGCAGTCAGTAACGGATCACCGATCCGAAGGAGCGAAACGAAATGAAACGCAGCAATCCGGAACTCATCGTCGGTTTGGACATCGGCACCT